>ERZ1023641.291-NODE-291-length-15780-cov-7.876693_pt1 | contig 15780 bp, 4 predicted proteins | sample MGYA00380335_ERZ1023641 | MGnify/ENA primary metagenome ERZ1023641 (study PRJEB33179, sample SAMN07448970) | human gut metagenome | biome: Human-gut; feature: Human associated habitat; material: Faeces | host: Homo sapiens | place: India: Bhopal | collected... | reverse complement strand
TGAAGTTCCGCAACTTCGGTAAGAAATCGCTCACTGAGCTTGATGATTTGCTCGAGAGTCAGAATCTATCGTTTGGAACTGACATTTCTAAGTATAAATTAGATAAAGATTAATATCTGAAATGAGACACAATAAGAAATTCAACCATCTGAGCCGTACTGCTTCTCATAGAAGTGCCATGCTCTCCAACATGGCTTGCTCTTTGATCAAGCACAAAAGAATCACTACGACTCTGGCCAAGGCTAAGGCGCTGAAGAAGTACGTTGAGCCCCTGATCACTAAGAGCAAGGACGATACGATGAACTCTCGTCGTGTAGTGTTCAGCTATCTTCAAGACAAGTTTGCCGTAACTGAACTTTTCCGCGAAGTTCGCGCTAAGGTTCTCGATCGTCCTGGTGGCTATACTCGTATCATCAAGACTGGCTTCCGTGCTAGTGATGCTTCTGAGATGTGTTTCATCGAACTTGTAGACTTCGATGAGAACATGGCCAAGACCAAGAAGAAAGCAACTCGTACTCGTCGTAGCAAGAAGGTCGCAACTCCCGCAGCTGAAACTCCTGCAACTGAAGCTACAGAAGCCCCTGCTGAAGAAGCAAAGGCTGAGTAATACCACGCTCACAAGTCCGCAGGTGTGTCCAAGCACCTGTGGCTCTTATACCATAACAAACGGAATCTCTAGCGAAAGAGATTCCGTTTTTATTTGATTAGCATGTAGGTTGTTTAATGGTAAGCATCCCATGCAGACCGTATTGTGTTAGCGTTCGGTGCATGGTCCGTTCCGCCTGTTTACGTTTTACAGAATAGCAATAATTGGCTCTAATCTCCCCATTCCGAGAGCCCGCTTACAAGCACAAATTCTGAAAATATCTAAATATTCTTGGAATATCGGCAAAAATGTGGTTAACTTTGCAGTGTCCGAAAGGGCAGTGCCTCCATTTGTCAGGCACTTACTTAACAATCAATAAATGTCATCATTATATCTCTTACAATACACCTGCCTGTTAGTGTTTGCCATGCAAACACTCGTGCTTGTCGTGTCACGCTTTCAGGTGTCCGTAGTCAACCGCCAGTACGAAAAATCGCGCTGGTCGCTCGTGGCCGCCGCCGTGCTGCTGATGATACACTACGGCCTGCAAATGGCCTGCGGCTTCAGAGCCCACAGCGACGATGCCGGCACGATAGTAAACATACTGTTCTACACCCCCGCCACCTTCCTGGTGGCCCATTCCATACTCAACCTCGAGTGCGAAAAGCGTCGGCGCCGTCGCTACGACCTGTTGTTTGGCATATTGCTTGTGGCCACATTCGTTGCATTTGGCAGCGGGTGGCTGAGGCGCAACAGTCTGTACATGCCCTATGAGCAAATGGTGTTGCACACCCTCTATTTGGTGTCCATGCTCACGAGCATTGTCATACCGCTTTGCGAGATACACCGCAACAGGAGTAGGGTAGAGGCCGAAACGGGTGGAGACATCATGCCCTATGTGCGCTACACGTGGGCAGGCTACCTGCTGTTTTGCTGCACCTCGCTTGCGCTCGTGGGTGCCATCATGTGGCGTCCGTTGCTCTTTGTTATAGGGCCGGCTGTGCTGTTCTCCGCCGTCATCTTCAACCTGAACTTTGTGGCCATGGGCTACAACCTTGCCCCCATCGATGAGGTGCTGACCGATGTGGACGCCGATGGTGACGCCGATGGTGACGCCGATGAGTCTGCATCAAACAAAGTTCCTGAGCCGTTATCACCCGAAATGGTGCGTATTGTTGAGGCCGCCCTTGCTGCATGGTGTGCCGAAAAGAACTTTCGCGACACCACCGTCAACATGGTCAAACTCTCACAGAGCATAGGTGTGGTGCGCCGCACCCTCAGCATCTATTTCGACCAGCATTTGCACACCACCTTCCGCATTTGGCTGAGCGACATAAGATTCAAGGAGGCGCAGGACTACATCAAGGCCCACCCCGAGTACACCATCGAGAGTGTATCATTGGCCTGTGGCTTTACATCGCGCAGCCAGTTATACAAGATATTCAGCGACCGCACGGGCATGACGCCCCGCGAGTGATGTGACGGGCAGAGGGCGTAGCGAGCTGTGCTCGGTGATGTGCAGAAGGTATATTGTTGTCTGGTAACATGTAAATATGCGAACGGATTCAAGCAGCTGCTCAAGCACCAGCATTAAGCGCTACCACCAAGCGCTAGCTCTAATGGGGGCGACGCGGCCCGCGTCGGGATTTTTAAAGCAACCGCTCACAGATAGTAGTGTAATTAGTACTATCTGGGAGCTTTTATTTAGTGCTATTTTTCCCGACGCGGGACGCGTCTCCCCCATTAGTGTTTGCGCTTTTAAGGACGGTAATGTCCTCCAGTACCGTCTATCCACCCATAAAATGAAAAGAGACTTTCGTCTGTACTGCGCAGACTTTCATCGCGTTGCGCTGTGTAGGCAACTCTGCACACTACCTGCACGCTCTATGTGCATCCTGCCCCCCCCCTGCACTGCCTGCACGGCACTTATCTGCACCCAACATATTGGCACTTGTGCCAGCGCGTTATAACGCTTGCGGCAGGTAGAAATATCAGTTGTTCCGACTGGTAATTCTACCTGCCGCAAGCGTTTTTGCTGCCCATTGTTGTCGAAAAACCAACCTGTGCAAGGCGTGAACAACCGCCGTGCAGGCAGTGCAAAGGTGTGTAGGCACAGTGCAGAGTAACCTACACGCCGTAACGCATTGAAAATCAATGCAGTGCAGGCAAAAAGTGTAAGATGTAGGTAAAAAGCGTGTAAACGTGCAGATGAGGGGCGTAAAGTGCAAAAATGGCCCATTTCATCGCAAAAACGGCCTTTCTGGTGCAAAAAACGGGTAAAGTGTCCGATTGGTACCAATCGGACAACTACTTATGAGCAATCGGACAACAAGACAGGGCAATCGTTTGCATCGAAACGATGGGAATACTTAAATTTGTAAACAAATTCACTAATTTCATAAACATTTATCATTATGCACACACACTTTACACGATTACCTCATCAGCGGGTAGCGAAGAAAGTGCCTCCGCCCCTATTGGGCCGGTGGTTGCTCATGTTGGGCGTGTTGCTCATGACCTGGGGCCTTGTGCCGCAGGTGGTGAGGGCAAACACCGACCCCGAAGATATAGCCAAGACAATATGTATTGACAATATTGCCATGAGCGAGGCACGTCCGTACATCGAATTTCGTTACATGGACTACGACAAGGATAACGGCGACCCAGATGCCATGCGCAATATCAAGATATATGCGATGGCGTTCGATGGTTACACGACTGTCAAATATATCCGTGATCTAAAAATCTCCACTTACAAATACATATTGGTGGGCGAAATGCCCCGTTGTCATGACAAGCTTGTGCGTCACAACGAGGAGTATGGCCGCCTTACCATCGTAAGGGATGAGTACAATGGCAAAAAACGCACTGTCTACGCCCGCTTTTACCCTTCAAAGAAATTGCTCGAGGGTGAAGGCACTTCTGACGGCAAGGGCAAGTTTCGCGGTATCAGGTTTAAGGGTTGTTGGGACAACAACGACAATGGCGATGATCCCGACAACATAGACCAGATCAGGGATTTCACTGCCGGCTGGGCCATCAACGAGTCCCAAACCAATAAGGGCAGTTTTGTGCGCAGTGCCGCAGGCAAAATTACATTCAATGCTTCGAAGCTGCCGAATAAGAAAGCCTGGGGTTTCGCGCCCACCTACTATTTCAACAATTCAAGGTCGTATACTTCCCTCAAGTATGGTTCGGTATATGCGGCCGACAATGCCACCAGCGTGACCAAGACGCTCGACGGCACGTTCAGCAACCGCAAAGCCGTCACCATCTACTATTGGGGCGCATGGAGTGCCGTGATGAATATTGGCGAGGGTAGTGTGGTAGATCCCATCCACGACAACAAGAACAGTGTGTTCCAGCGTTACAACAACGGCACCATTTGGTCAGTTACCGTGCCCGGTTGCCCGTATCCGGGCAATTTGAGCGCAGAACCCAAACAGTGGACCAAAACCGTGAAGCTGACTTGGAACACCAAGGGCGACACCCGCTTGAGCAGTGAGAAAGACAAGTGGCTGGTGTACCGCTACAAGCAAGGCGAATCAGCAAGTTCGGCCAAACGTATCGCTGCCGTTGACTATAAAACTCACGAATGCGAGGTGGAAGTGCCAAGCCTTGAAACCGAATATGTGTATATCGTCACCTACCAAAAGGACGGGTGGAAGGAAGGCATAGTAGACGACCTCAAGGCCACTGTGACGACCAAGATAGTGCCGTCGTTCGTATTTGACAAGGTAGACACCCGTTCTGAAGAGCAGAGCGTGGTGGTGACTTGGAACTATGGTGCTTTCAGAAACAGCGAGCAGAGTTTCCTTGTGTACAGCCGTTTGGCCGGCACAACCCAGTGGAGCAACCCCGTGAGCGTGCCCCGCACCGATGTGAATGCCACCTCGGGCGAATACGAGTACACCGGCATCAAGAATGTGTGTGACTCTTACGAGTTCAAGGTTGCGCTGAAAGCCTTTGGCAAGACCTTTGAGTCGCCCATTGCCGTAGGCTCCATCAGCGGCAGCAGCCGAGTGACATCGTTAAACGTGAGCAAGGGCCTGTACAGCAACAGCGTCAAGCTCACCTGGAACGCCCTGCAAATATCTGAGGGCAACACCCGTTATGTGGTGGCACGCCGTATGCTTGGCAGCAAGGGCAACTGGAGCGACATACACACCGTGTCGGGCACCTCGGAGATGTACACCTTCGACGACAACAATGTGGCCCCCGGCCAGTACTACGAATACCGCGTGTCGTCGTACATCAACTGTAATGGCAACAGCACGCTGACCGCCGAGGCCACCGACAACGGCTTTTGCCAGGCCACCGGCACCATAGCCGGCCGCATAGCCTATGGCACAGGTACGGCCGTTGATGGCGTGCGCGTCAATTTGGTGCAGGCCAAGGACGATGCCGAGGCCAAGTCGCAGTTCTACTCATTGCGTGTAGACAATGTGGGCGGTGGCCTTGTGCTGCCCCTCAACGTTGATGAGGCCAAGGCCCTGTATAGAGACAGTGTGCCACTCACCATACAGGCATGGTTCCGCCTCGACGACAACATCAAGGAGTCGGGCAATGTAGCAAAATATGCAAGGCCCATGCTGATTGACACTTGGGGCAACTTCTCATTGTTAGGCGAGCGCACCAGCAGCGGTGCCTACCAGCTGACGCTGCGCCTGCCCACGCCCAAACTCGATGGGTGGGCCGATACGCCCACCACGGTGGTGGTCGAGCCCAACAACTATTATGCCATAGCCCTGTCAACCGACGGCGCCGCCAACTGGACCGTGCGCGCCATCGACACCAAGGGCAAGATGCAGAAGTTTGAGACCAAGGCCACGAACGTGCCCAAGGAAAACAGCCAGAATCTTTACGACCTGACCTTCGGCACCAGTGTGGGCGTTGCGGCAGAGTACAACTTCAACGGCTACATCGACGAGGTGCGCGTGTGGAACAAAGCGCTTGCCGATGCCGAGTTGACAGCCACCTACGACCACCAGCTCTCGGGCGATGAGAAAGACCTCTATCTGTACTGGCCGCTCGACGAGGGCATTACCAACCAGACTACCGCTTACGACTACAGTAAAACCGGCGGCGTGGCCAATGGCCATCACGGCACCATCAAGTCGTCGAGCAAAATCAGCACCATTGTGCCCCCCGACGATGCATTCAGCATTTACGGCCGCACCGATGCCGAGGGCAACTATGTGATAAAAGGTGTGCCATTTACCGGCAGCGGCACCAACTACTCGGTTGTGCCAAGCAAGGGCATACACAGCTTTACACCACAGAAGCTCTCGCGCTACGTCAGCCAGAACTCAATCAACCACAATGGCGTTGACTTTGAGGATACCTCAAGTTTCCCCGTCACAGGCCAGGTGCTGTACGAAGGCACCACCTATCCGGTGGAGGGTTGCAACTTCTACGTAGACGGCAACATCTGCTATAAGGACGGCGAACCCATCACCAGCGACAGCGAGGGCCGCTTCAGCATCAGTGTGCCCATTGGCGACCACTTTATACAGATAAAGAAGCAGGGCCACGAGTTTGCCTCGGCAGGCCGTTTCCCCGCCGACGACAAGGGCGTTGGCACACGCTACACCTTTGTGAAGGAAGAGGCGTTGAACTTTACCGATGTGACCAAAGTTGTAATAGCCGGCCGTGTGGCAGGTGGCGACGTTGAAAAGGGCAAGCCCCTTGGTTTGGCACAGAGCAAGGCCAACATTGGCCAGGCCGTGATAAAGCTCAGCGCAGGCGATGCCTACCGCATGAATGTGGTGCGCAAGGACAATGGTGGCGCTTACACCTACGAAAACGCCACCGACGCCCGCAACTATGAAGCAGCAAGCAAGCAGGTGAAGAGCACCGCCCAGGTGGGTGGCGGCGATGACGATGCCGTAAAAACCATCACCATCACCACCGACCCCGCCACAGGCGAGTTTGCCGCCCTGGTGCCCCCCGTACAGTACAAGGTGACCAGTGTCGAGGTGCCGTCAAACGCCGAGATTGTGTTCGACCGCGCCACCATTCCTGGCATCGACGCCAGCAATCCGCTGGCCGTCAAGACCGACTCCACCACCACCGACGAGGGTAAAGTGCAACGCTTCGACTATGTGGCATCGCTCAACTTGGCTCACCGCGTGGAGCCGACATTCGATGTCAAGCAGAAGGGCGCTCCGGCCTTTGGCGACGCCACCTTCAAGTACGTGACACTCAGCGACCCCAAGGGCCAGGAAGTGCCGCTCTACACCACCGACGAGCAGGGCACAGTGACCTATGCCATGGGTGCCCCGGTATTCACCCAGTTGCGCCGCTACACCTTCACCCTCGACGGCTACGAGCAGTACGTCAACCAGGACGATGCCCAAAATCCCGTCACCGACCGTGTACCGTTGCAGAAGTCAACTGTCACCATCACCAACCAGTTTGCTGCCGGACAGGTGGTGAACTTTGAAGGTGCCGACGACGGCAAGTTTAAGGACGAGAACAACTTGGCCACCAACCAGCTGCAGCTCGACTCGCTCGGCCATGCCGAATATACCTTTATGGCAGGTTTCCCCAACATCACAGAACCGTACACCTTGGGGCTTAACATGGTGTTCGACGTGAATGGCGCACAAAAGCAGTGGAGTGGCAACGGCACCTTTAAGGCCATTGTGCTTGGTGAACTTCCGTCGGGCAACAACTTTGTGACATCAGGCCCCGACAAGGTGCTCATGGTGCTGCGCGATCCTCCGGGTTCAAACTCAAACGCCTATTATGAGACAGCCACCTCTGTGACCGAAAGCACCTCGTACGCCGGTTCGTTTGTAACTAACAACGAGGTGAGCACCCTCACCAAGCTCGGTTTCGAGGCCGCCACTTGGGTGGGCGTGGGTGCAGGTGTCATAACCGAAGCGTCGACCAAGGCCGACCTTGAAGTGGGTGCCGAGGTCAACCTCGACATCACCGACAGTCAGGAAAGCTCTACCACCACCACTACGACCAACCGCGTGAGCACGTCTGACGAGGAGGACTATGTGGGCGCCAACGGCGACGTGTTTATAGGCACCGCCACCAACATTTTGTTTGGCAATGCCCGCAGCGTGGACATACGTCCCGACGGCAAGGGCGGCTTTGGCGTGACTCGCGAGGACGTTATATCAACCGGCATGGAGTTTGGCACAGGGTTCAACTATTCGCAGAACTATGTGGAGAACACCCTGCTGCCCAACCTCGAGAGCGTGCGCAACAGTTTGCTGCACGACCCCTCAGAGGGCATTACCAGCAACACGACCAACGAGGTGGTGTATGTGTCGAAGGTGAGCAAGGACGACCCGCGCTTTGGTTCGAACAACAACGACAAGGACGTGTGGGGTGCTGCCGCCGTGTCGGGCGACAAGCTTGACGGTCCGAGCTACACCATGATGCTCCCCGCCAAGACCACCGACAGCAATGGCAAGCCCATAGCCTTTGAGGACAAGGTGAAGTGGTATAACTCGCAGATGGCGCTTTGGACACAGACCCTGGCCAACAACGAGAAGGCCAAGATTGAGGCCAAGAGCAGCCGCACAGAGTACCTCATAAGCAACTACTCGTTCGACGCCGGTGCCACCATCGAGAACTCGGTAGGCACCATCAAGGCCAAGAGCCACGAAACCAGCGAGGAGTTTGAGGTGATGATAGTGGGCGGTGTGACCACCGGATTTGAGATAAGCGGCACAGGTGTCGACCTCACGGTGAAGACCACCACAGGCACCCGCAACACCTTTGTGCAAGGCTCAAGCTCGGAGAACGCCAAGACCATTGGCTATACGGGCATCGAGCATGGCGTCGACGATGGGCGGTCGGTAGACGTGTTCAATGCTCCCGACGGTTTCGGCCCCATCTTCATAACCCGTGGCGGACAAACCTGCTGCCCCTATGAGGACAAGTATGTGAGCAAGTACTATGAGCCAGGCACCGAGATATCGGCCGCTACCATGCAGATAGAGGTGCCCAAACTCAATGTGGAGAATAACTATGCCACCGATGTGCCCTCAGGCGGTACCGCCAACTTTACTCTGCTCATGCAGAACGACAGCGAGACAGGTGAGGACGTGTGGTTCCAGCTCTCTATGCTTGATGAAACCAACCCCAATGGTGCCAAACTCAGCATCGACGGCCAGGCACTGACCGACGGCCGCGTGTTCCTGGTGCCGGCTGGCAAAACCCTGCGCAAGCAGCTGCAACTCACACAAACCGACCAGAGCGTGCTGGAATACAACAACATCAAGCTCGCCCTGCGCTCGCAGTGTCAGAGCGACCCCACAGGGTCATTCCCGGTAATAGCCGACACCGTGGCCATTTCGGCCCAGTTTGTGCCCAGCTGTTCCGACATCATGCTCAGCGTGCCCGACCGCGTGGTGAACCACAACACCGGCAGTCAGCTCAAGATGGTGGTAAGCCGCTACGACCGCAACTTCCGTTCGTTCAAGGGCTTCCGCATTCAGTACAAGGGTGCCCGCGATGTAGACTGGCAGTTGGCCAAGGAGTTTGTCAACGATGAGGCCGACCTTACCGACAACAACCAGCTTATCAGCGGTGCATCGACCACCTATGTGCTCGACATGAGCAACAACGCACTCTTCCCCGATCAGACCTACGAACTGCGCGCCATCACCATGTGCGACTTTGGCAGTGGCGAGGTGAACAATGAGAGTGAGACCATTGAAGTGGTGAAAGACGTGGCGCGCCCGAAACTGTTGGGCAACCCGTCGCCCGCCAACGGTGTGCTCACCCCCGACGGTGAAGTGTCAATCACCTTCAACGAGGACATCAAGGCATCGAGCCTTATCAAGACCGAAAACTTTGTGGTGACCAGCAAGCTCAACGGCTCGAAGGTTGACCACGATGTGGCCCTGCAACTCACAGGTGCCGAGGGTGCACAAACCGAGGCCGACATCGACTTGGCTGCACGTCCGTTCGCCCTTAATATGTGGCTCAACTACACTGGCGCCGGCCAGATACTGAGCCATGGCGCAGCAGCTACCAAGTTTACCCTGTCGGTTGACGACGAGGGTCACCTCACGGCCGATGTGGCCGGCACCAAGGTGACGTCGGAAGGCACACTGCCCAAGGACAAGTGGACCTACCTCGCACTCAGCTATGCGCCCGCCAGCCAGGGCGGCACACTCACTGCCGACTGTGCTTACGATGACACCGACGCCAGCCTGTTTGCATCGCAGCCAGTGCCCGCCTACAACGGCAATGGCCCGCTGCGCATAGGTGGCGGAATGAAGGGCGCCATGCAGGAACTCACTTTGTGGAACGCTGCCCGCTCATACGCTGAGGCCAAGGCCGACATGTACACTACCAAGCAGGCCAACTCTGCCGACATAGCCGGCTACTGGCCGCTCAACGAGGGCACTGGCACTACAGCCAACGACGTGGCTCGCTCGCGCCACATCACGCTGCCTGCCGCCTCGTGGTATATGGCTACGCCCAACAAGGCTGTCAGCCTGAATGGTACAACCGATTATGCTGCCATTGACCTGACCTCATGCTCACCCGCCACCGACGAGGATTATGCCCTCGAACTGTGGTTTAAGGGCAACAAGCCCGAGGCTGGCAAGCAGGCCACGCTCTTCAGCACCCATGCCGATGGCGTGATGGCTGCTTTCAATGCCCAAGGCCAGCTGCAACTGAGCCAGAACGATCAGATGCTGGCCACTGGCACAGCCGACTGCCTTGACAACCAATGGCACCACTTTGCACTGAACGTGCTGCACGAGGGCACGGCAGCTGTCTACGTTGACGGTAACAATGTGGCACAGTTTACACCCAGTGCCCCGATCCGCTTGCAGAGCGACAGCCTGATGCTTGGCGTGATGCGCCGCGCACAGACTGCGGGGGCTGCCGACTTTGTGTACAGTAATTACTTCAACGGTCAGCTTGACGAGTTGCGCCTGTGGAATGCCCGCCTTACTGCTGATGTGTTGCGCGCCGCACGCTTGCAGCGCCTCGAAGGTACCGAGAGCGGACTGGTGGCTTACTATCCGTTTGAGAAGATACAGCTCAACCAGTACAGCCAGGCCGAAGTGGTGGCCGACATGGCCGACCATGCCACCACCACGCAGCCCAAGCCGCACGAGGCCAAACTTTATGGCTCGGCTGCCATTGGCGATGAGGCTCCCGGCTTGAAGGCTGCTCCCAAGCTCAGCAATGTGGCATTCAACTTTACCGCATCGGAGCGCAAGGTAGTCATCACCCTTAACGAATCGGCCGCTGCGCTTGAGGGTTGCACCGTCAACTTTACGCTGCGTGGCATACGCGATGTGAACAACAACTTGGCCGACCCCATCAGTTGGACGGCCTATGTGCAGCAGAACCAGTTGCTCTGGGGCGACAGCCAGCTGACGCTTGCCAAGCAACAGGCCGACAAGCTCACCACCGAGGTTGAGATTGTGAACAACAGCAGCGCCGCCGAGGCATGGACTATCAGCGGATTGCCCTCATGGCTCACGCTCAATACCGAGAGCGGACAGCTCAAGCCCCTTGGCACAGCTAAGTTGCGCCTGACAGTGCCCGCATCGGTGGCAACAGGCCGCTATGAGGCAACGCTCTACCTCACTGGCAACCAGGGTGTGGCACAGCCGCTGCACGTGCAGCTCACTGTGACAGGACAGCAGCCCGACTGGCGTGTTGATGCTGCTAAGTATGACATGAACATGAACATGGTGGCCCAGTTGCAATTCAACGGTGTGCCGTCAGAGAATGGCGCCGACCTTGTGGCAGCATTCAATGCCAAGGGTACTTGTGTGGGTGTGGCTTCGCCCGTCTACAACAAGCGCTTCGACTGCTACTTTGCCATGCTTACCATCTATGGCAACTCCGACGACCCGGGCTCGCCCGTCAGCTTCAAGGCATGGCATGCCGCCACGGGCAAGGTACACCCGGTGGTTGAAACCGCTGACAAGGTGACCTTCCGCGCCAATGCCGTGTACGGCAGCGTAACGAAGCCGTATGTGCTTAATGCTACCAACGCCGTAGAGCAGCAGTTCAGTCTGCATCAGGGCTGGCAGTGGCTGTCGTTCAGCGTGACGCCAGTTGATGCCACCGTGACCGGCACCTTTGCCCCTGTGGCTGCAACAGCCCGCATACTCAAAAACCAGACGCAGTTTGCAGTGCCCGCTGCCGACAATCTGGCCTGGACGGGTGGTCTTGACAAGCTTAGTGTGAAGGAAATGTACATGCTCTATATGGAGCAGCCCGCTGACTTCAGCGTGAAGGGCGAACAGGTGACTACTGCCACCACGCCTGTCACACTGGCCAAGGGCTGGACATGGCTCGGTTACACGCCCATTTACACCGCATCGCCGCTCTATGCCTTTGCTCCGGCGGCACCCGTTACGGGTGATATGGTGAAGGGCCAGAACGGATTTGCCATGTATCAGGACTATGAGTGGATAGGTTCGCTCGAGGCTATGGAACCCGGACAGGGCTACATGTACTTCAGCGCAGCTGATAACAGCCGCCAGCTTGCTTATCCCACTGCGGCTCCTGCCAGCAAGATGCGCCGCCGCAAGGCTGCCAATAGTAACGAGGTGCAGTCGGCCTTCCCGCCTGTTGATCGCCATGCTTATCCCAACAACATGACGGTTATAGCACGCATCACGCAAGGCGGCCAACTCGTAAGTGGTGCCGAGATAGGCGTGTTTGCTGACGACGAGTGCCGTGGTACATCGGTCGAAATTGATGGTCTGTATTTCATAACCATCAGTGGCGATGGCAATGGACCGCAACTTGATGTGCGCGTGGCACACAATGGTCAGATATGTTCAACCAACGCTGCTCTGACCTATGTTGATAATGCCATGATTGGTACGCTCAACGAGCCGTTTGCCATAGAGTTGCCCACCGTGACAGGTGTGACAGATGCTGAGGCTCCTCAGGTGAACATTATGCCACGTCGCGTCAAGACGCACGTGACAGCAAGCACCAATGGTCCGGCCATGCGTCTTATCACCATTCACGCCACCAATGGCCAGCTGTTGTACATCAACCAGAACCCCGCACCCGACACGGAGCGCATTGATATGTCGCGCTATGCCGAGGGTGTGTACTACATCACCGTACAGACGGCAGACGGCAAGAGCCATACTGCCAAGTTGATGAAGTAGGAACGACATATTGATTAACCTGTTGACGGGTTGACGCGTAAGTATGCTATATGGGCAAACTTACCCGTTAACCCGTCAACTTGTTTTTACTAATTCTGCCAACGCGTGTAGTAATCTGAATTATTGCTGTATGGAGAAGAACCAAAGCGCACGTTTAATGCTTTTGCTCTTTCAGGGCGCGACTATTCCAACATGTGTTAACCTAGGGTGTCGCTACGCTTGCTCTGCTATGTTTTTCATTGGTTTTTTTATTGACATCATCGGCTGCGGCTCAGCAATTCAAGCAAGCTTGATTGCATTCGCCTTGCACGATGATTCAGCCCGCCCTTGCTAAAATTAGATCTACGGTAGCGCATTGTTTACATTTTCAAAAGTAGGCCCTTTGGCGACAATTTCCAAAAAGAATCAACAAATAGCCCACTTCTCTTATCTGATAAATCTCAATCATATTCGTGAGCTCAATCGTAGCTCAATCGTTCTTGATACAGGTGCTGAAATCCCAGTGGGCGATACTTATCGCGCAGCGGTGAATGAATTTATCTCTCGACTATCGGTGGGAAAGTAGTCCTTTATAGAGAGTCTCCCTTATATAAATATAGGTATGCTCAGCGCGGGACGCGCTGTCCACAGAGCTATGTAGAAATTTACATAGTGTGTGGACAGCGCGTCCCGCGTCGGCACAAAAGGAGGAGAGATCAAGATAGATAATAGCGGCGTGCGCCTACTTTCGCTCAAGTTCGCTCAGTTCCTCCATCTTCTTCATTTCCAAAAAATCGTAGATGCCGCAGAGGTGTTCCTTCACTCTTCCTCCACCAAATTCGTAGACGCGGCTCACAAGGCCGTCAAGGAAGTCGCGGTCGTGACTCACACAGATGAGCGTTCCATCGAAATCTTGCAGCGCCTGTTTTAGCACATCTTTGGTGCGCAAATCGAGGTGGTTGGTAGGTTCGTCTAGGATGAGCAGATTGACTGGTTCAAGTAAGAGCTTGAGCAGCGCCAAGCGAGTGCGCTCACCGCCCGAAAGCACCTTGACCTTCTTCGTGCTTGCTTCTCCGCCAAACATGAAAGCCCCTAGAAGGTCGCGTATCTTATTTCGAATCTCGCCCTTCGCCACGTCGTCGATGGTCTGAAATACCGTTAGCTCCCCGTCGAGCAGCGATGCCTGATTTTGTGCAAAGTAGCCTATCTGCACGTTGTGTCCTAGCGTGAGCGTTCCCTCATGTTCTAGCTCGCCCATGATACATTTTACCATCGTCGATTTACCTTCGCCGTTGCGTCCAACAAAGGCCACTTTCGCTCCACGCTCTATGGTGAAAGTGGCATCTTTGAAGATGCGTTTGCTGTCGAAAGCCTTGCCCACGCTGTCGGCTATCACGGGATATTGACCGCTGCGGGGCGAAGGGGGAAACTTTAGGCGCAGAGCCGATGTGTCCATCTCGTCCACCTCGATAAGTTCAAGTTTCTCAAGCATCTTCACACGGCTTTGCACCTGAAATGTCTTAGAGTAAGTACCTTTGAAGCGTTCGATGAAGTCCTTCGTTTCCTGTATCATCTTCTGCTGTTCTTCGTACTGTTTCTGTTGCTGCTCACGACGTTCGGCTCGTAGTTGTAAGTAGTGCGAATAGTTCACCTTGTAGTCGTAGATGCGTCCCATCGTCACCTCGATGGTGCGTGTTGTGATGTTGTCCACGAATTTACGGTCGTGACTGATTACCATCACAGCCTTTCCGCTATTGATAAGAAACTCTTCTAGCCATCCTATTGATTCAATATCGAGATGGTTGGTAGGCTCGTCTAGTAGAAGAAGGTCTGGCTTTTGTAGTAGCATCTTAGCAAGCTCGATGCGCATACGCCATCCTCCCGAGAATTCGCTCGTCTGTCGGTCGAAGTCCGTGCGCTCAAAGCCCAGTCCGAGGAGTGTCTTCTCTACATCCTCCTCGAAGTGGGTCATGTCAATGGCATAGAACTTCTCGCTCAGTGTGGCCACCTCTTCGATCAGAGCCATGTACTCATCGCTCTCGTAGTCAGTACGCTCGCCGAGTTGGCGGTTGAGGTCGTCGAGGTGAGCCTGCATTTCGTGTAGGTGGGCAAAGGCTTGGCTCGCCTCCTCGAACACTGTGCGGCCGTCTTCAGTCATGAGGTGCTGGGGCAGATAGGCTATCACCGTATCTTTCGGCGCAGAGACCGAGCCGCGCGTGGGCTTCCTCACTCCTGCCAAGATTTTGAGCAGCGTGCTTTTTCCCGCACCATTCTTGCCCATCAGAGCAATGCGGTCGGAGTCGTTGATTACAAAAGAAATGTCGCTAAATAGGGTAGTGCCGCCAAATTCCACGGCGAGTCCGTCTACTGATACCATGTATGAGAGTTTGTATGTGCTTGATTTTTAGGGTGCAAAAGTACGAAATACGTACCACGTGGACAAGGGTGGGGAGGAGAAAGGCATTACTCCTTACAGTCTCTTCCCACTATGGGAAAGGGGGGAACATAATATCTTAGAATAGGGAGAGCCGAGGGGGCGTGTTATATTGTGCATACTCTTTTCGCTTGTAGATGGGCATGTAAGCGTCTGAAGATGGGCATGTAACCGTTTGCGGATGGGCATATAGCCATCGTTCAACGCCCAATGAACGATCAGTCACCGGGCGTTGAACGATGAGTCACTGGGCGTTGAACGATGAGTCACTGGGCGTTGAACGATAGCTAAACCCTCATATTGAAACGGAAAGGCCCTCATGAAGAGACATTATGGTAGTAGCTATTTTTCTCCTGTATGCTTCTATTCAATCTATCCAATTAACGGGAGAAGTAAAAATAGAAGCCTTTTCTTACCGCTTATATCACGTTTTCTTCATAACTTAGCATGCTAAATTGGGTACGAACGTGACTTGTGGAAGTTGCGGAGCGTTTTCCCTCACAAGAACATCTACCTATATGGCATGGCAAAACGCGGCTTTACAGCCGATGTGCGTGCCCTTCTTTTCCCTTACTCAGAAGAAAATAAAAAATGATATAACAGCATGATTTACAAAAGGAACTAAGAGGCACCAACCCACGACGAGGCTT
>ERZ1023641.284-NODE-284-length-16091-cov-13.145548_pt1 | contig 16091 bp, 17 predicted proteins | sample MGYA00380335_ERZ1023641 | MGnify/ENA primary metagenome ERZ1023641 (study PRJEB33179, sample SAMN07448970) | human gut metagenome | biome: Human-gut; feature: Human associated habitat; material: Faeces | host: Homo sapiens | place: India: Bhopal | collected... | reverse complement strand
ATAATACTTCCCCAAGTAGTATATAATAAATGCCCAAGTAATATATAATAAATGCTCAAGTAATATATAATACTTTGCCAAGTAATATAGCTGTCCAAGAATTGTAATGTTGATAGATGATAAAACAGCAAAAGGACTTGCCAAAACCCATAAGCTGGAGTTTTGACAAGTCCTCTTTTTTTATTTATTCTGCTTTAAAAGAGAGCTATGCTTACTTAACAGTAACAAGATAATAGTTCTTTTTACCACGCTGCACGAGCAGATACTTACCATCTATAAGGTCTTCGGCAGTCACCACACGGTCGAAAGCGGCAAGCTTCTCCTTGTTGAGCGAAACGCCACCACCCTGAACAAGCTTGCGCATCTCGCCCTTAGAGGCGAAAATCTTAACGTCGTCGCGAGTGAAGATGTCTACAGCAGGCTGACCGAGCTGGTCCTTAGAAAGCTCGAAGTGGGGCACACCCTCGAAGATAGAGAGCAATGTGGCCTCGTCAAACTTCTGCAGAGTCTCCTTTGTACCCTTGCCAAAGAGGATGCTTGAAGCCTCCTGAGCAATCTCAAGGTCCTCGCGAGAGTGAACCATAACGGTGAGCTCCTCAGCCAGACGCTTCTGCAGGATACGGCGGCCCGGATCCTCACTATGCTCAGCCACAAGAGCGTCGATAGTCTCCTTGTCGAGGTCGGTGAATATCTTGATATACTTCTCTGCCTCCACATCGCTTACATTAAGCCAGAACTGGTAGAAAGCATAAGGAGTTGTGCGGTTGCGGTCGAGCCAAACGTTGCCGCTCTCTGTCTTGCCAAACTTCTTGCCGTCGCTCTTGGTGATAAGCGGACATGTGAGGCAGTAAGCCTCCGACTCGTTGCCCAATGTGCGGCGGATAAGCTCAGTACCTGTGGTCATGTTGCCCCACTGGTCGTTGCCACCAAGCTGCAAGCGCACGCCATACTTCTGATATTGATAGAGGAAGTCGTAGCCCTGAAGGAGCTGATAGGTGAACTCGGTGAACGAGAGACCGTCGCGAGCCTCTCCGTTGAGACGCTTCTGAACAGAGTCCTTAGCCATCATATAGTTCACGGTGATGTGCTTGCCCACCTCGCGTGCGAAGTCGAGGAAGGTGAAGTCCTTCATCCAGTCGTAGTTGTTGACAAGCTCTGCCTTGTTAGGCTCGTTGCCATCGAAGTCGAGGAACTTAGACACCTGCTTCTTGATAGCCTCCTGGTTGTGGTAGAGGGTTTCAGAATCGAGCAGATTGCGCTCCTGACTCTTGCCCGAAGGGTCGCCAATCATTCCAGTAGCACCACCCACGAGCAGATAAGGCTTGTGGCCGCAACGCTGGAGATGACGCAGCATCATGATGCCGCAAAGATGACCGATGTGGAGAGAGTCGGCAGTTGGGTCGGTGCCCAGATACGCAGACACCATGTGGGTATTGAGATATTCCTCAGTACCGGGCATAATCTGCGCGAGCATGCCGCGCCAGCGCAGTTCTTCAACGAAATTTTTTGCCATTGTTTTTAATTAGTAATATAATTGGGTAATTTATTTTAAAGACTTACGGCACCGGGTCGTATCCCGAGCCTCCCCATGGGTTGCATCGCAATATTCGCCATAGAGAGAGAGCCATGCCCTTGAAGAATCCGTGCTTGAGCAACGCCTGCCGTGCATATTCCGAGCAAGTAGGTCGGAATCGGCACGAAGCCGGAGTGTAGGGAGTGATGAACTTCTGATAGAAGCGTATGGGCTGCACGGTGAGCCATGCGAGGGCGTGCGACAGCCATGCTAATGCATGTGCAAGCCAAGCGAGAGTAGATTGCCTATTGCTCATTGTGCAGCCTCCGCCGTTTTAGTGCCGTGCTCTATGCGCTCTGCCATACGCTGCAACAAATTGCTCATGCGGTCGGCAACTTCAGTCATAGAGCAGATACGGTCGGCAGTCCATATGAAGCACATCGACACGTTGCTACAGCCATCAGCGGCAAGACGCTCCACGAGAATGTGCTTGTTTAGCCGGTAAGCCTCGCGCACCTGACGCTTGATAAGATTGCGCTTCACAGCCCGCTTGAAGTAGCGTTTGGGCACGCTCACCATCATCTGCGCCAAAGGCCCTCGCTTGTCCTCGCTCCTCCCCTCGGCCATGTAGACAACGCGCAATGGCGAAGCCGTCATAGCTTTCGAACCGCCCCCACGAAAGAGGCGGTCGATTTGCTTTTTGCTGTTTATACGCTCCGCTTGCGGGAGAGAATACTTGGATATAGTCATAATGTGATGATGTAGAGGTGGTGCCACCTCATCCGTTTTTTTACTTGTTGTTTTCGAGATACCAGCGCAGAGCCGCAGTCATCGACGGATGCTCCTTGGTGGGAGCCTCAAGGTCGAGACGGAATCCCTCGTCCTCCACAGTCTTTGCGGTAGCCGGACCGAATGTAGCTATGCGCACATCGCCCTGTTTGAAGTCGGGAAAGTTCTTTGTGAACGCCTTGATGCCGGTAGGACTGAAGAACACGAGCATGTCGCAGTCGAAGTTCTTCACTTCCTCCTCGGTGAAGTTGTTGCTAACTGTGCGGTACATCACGCATTCCTTGTGGTTAAGCTTCTTGGTGTCGAGCAGTCGTTGCACATCGTCGTTGTGTACATCGCTGAGCGGCACGAGATACTTCTCGTTCTTGTGCTTCACCATAGTTGGGATGAGCGAGTCGAGCTTGCCAGTAGTTCCGAAGAACACCTTGCGCTTGCGGTACTGCACGTATTTCTGAATATAGAGAGCGATGGTCTCTGTCACGCAGAAGTATTTCATGTCCTCGGGGATGGTGATGCGCATCTCCTTGGCGAGTTTGAAATAGTTGTCTATTGCGTGGCGTGAGGTGAAGACCACAGCGGTGAAATCCAACAGTCCGATTTTCTGCTGGCGGAACTCCTTGGAGCTGAGTCCTTCCACCTTGATGAATGGACGGAATACGAGTTCTACACCAAAATCATTAGCAATGTCGAAGTAAGGCGACTTCTCGCTTGACGGTTCGGGCTGGGAGACCAGAATTTTCTTTATCATTTCTCTATCAAAAAATATGTATCGTAAAAGTATATATTGTTCTTTATAAATTCACTTTCAAATAGTTGCCCACCATGGCAAGCACACCTACCAGCGTGGCCAATGGCAGCAATTCAAGCGTGCAAAAGTACAAAAAAATTTGCAAAGAATTGCCTAAATGTCTGAAAAAGATGATATATGCCTTGTAAAGCGACAACAATTTGAACACAGCTATCACGACTCCCGTGCATACGAGCGTCGTCTCGACAGGCATTTCGAAATAAGCCTGAAGCATCACCACCGGGAATAGACACACGCCCTCCATGGCTATGATGAATAGCAGCGACTTCATCCATAGGTCGTTGCTGCGCCTGTCGAAGAACACCCATCCCGCAAGCCAATAAACAGCCGACTTTACAAGCACGTAGCCCAAATTGATAAGTGCGAAGATGCCTATCACCTGATACTGGTCGATGATGAACGTGTCGGTGACACGTAACTGCACGTAGAAGAAAAATATGAGTGCGAAGAGCAGACAACTCTGCAACACCAGGAAGAACTGGAAACGCAGCTCGCTTGATGTCTCGGTTATGGAGGTAGTCTTGTCGCTGTGGGGCGGACGGAAGAAGTCCTTTGCCTGGCGCAGTATAAACCGCTTTGACTTGGCGTAGGCAACGGCTGCGAGAATGAAGCAGAAGAGCAACATGGCTGTTATCACGTTGTCGCGTGCAATGCCATAAGGCACTGGGTCACCCGCCACACCGAGTCGTCCGCCAAAGAGGTCGGGGTGAAACCAAGGCTTACCCGTGAAGTAGGACTCACGGTAGTACTTGGGCATATTGACATCGCGCCACGAATGCCCGGCTGTTTGTCCGGGCAAGTGGAGCGTGTCTGGCTGCTGACTCCACGTTATCTCCGATGGCTTTATGTGTGCCTGTATAGCGGAGTCTTGCTGCTCGGGCGTAGCATTCTTAGGCAGCCACGAGAGCACCTGTGCGGGCGTGGGCTGATAATGCTGGCGCGGTTGTTGTTTCGCTGCCACCGGCAGTCCGTCTTCGCCGAGAATTATCTCCTCGGAGTGAATGGAGTCAGTTACGTTCATAATTTCAATAATTGTCAATTGTCAATATTCCAACTGTAATGCTTTGATTTACAGTCCAAACTCTTTCTTGATGTCGTCCACACGGTCGAGTTTCTCCCATGTGAAGAGTTCCACCTTCATCACCTTAGTCTCGTGATAGCGCGAGTTGAATGTCTTCTCCACCACCTCATTCTTGCGGCCCATGTGTCCGTAGGCTGCTGTCTCGCGGTAGATAGGCTGACGCAATTTGAGTGTACGCTCGATAGCCTTTGGTCGGAGATCAAAGAGTTTCTCTATCTTCTGTGCTATCTCGCCGTCGCTCATGTTCACGCGTGAGCGTCCGTAGGTGTTCACATAGATGTTCACCGGCTCTGCCACACCAATTGCGTAGCTCACCTGCACAAGCATCTCGTCTGCCACTCCGGCAGCCACCATATTCTTGGCGATATAGCGTGCGGCATAGGCAGCCGAACGGTCAACCTTTGAAGGGTCCTTGCCGGAGAATGCTCCACCACCGTGTGCGCCCTTGCCACCGTATGTGTCTACGATAATCTTGCGGCCTGTAAGACCAGTATCGCCGTGAGGACCACCGATAACAAACTTGCCAGTAGGGTTGACAAAGTACTTGATGTCGTCGTTGAAGAGAGCCAGCACCTTCTCGCTGTGAATCTCTGCCTTAACGCGAGGCATAAGGATATTGAGCACATCCTCCTTAATCTTGGCAAGCATACGCTCGTCGTCGTTGTCAAACTCGTCGTGCTGTGTGCTCACCACGATTGTGTCGATGCGCTGGGGAATGCCCTCCTCTGAGTACTCTACTGTCACCTGGCTCTTTGAGTCGGGACGCAGATAAGTCATCTCCTTACCTTCCTTGCGGATGTCGGCAAGCACACGCATGATGAGCTGTGCGAGGTCGAGAGTCACAGGCATGTAGTTCTCGGTCTCGTTGGTGGCGTAGCCGAACATCATTCCCTGGTCGCCGGCTCCCTGCTCCTCTTCCTCGGCACGGCTCACACCACGGTTGATGTCGTCGCTCTGCTCGTGGATGGCAGTAAGCACACCACATGAGTTGCCGTCGAACTGATACTCCGACTTGGAATAGCCAATCTGGTTGATGGTCTTGCGTGCGATGGCCTGCAAGTCGATGTAAACTCCTGAGCGCACCTCACCCATGATAACTACCTGGCCAGTAGTCACAAACGACTCAATGGCACAATGAGCGTGCTCGTCGTAGGCGAGAAACTGATCGACCAGGGCGTCGGAAATCTGGTCGGCGACTTTGTCGGGATGACCCTCTGAAACTGATTCTGATGAAAAAAGATAATTCATTTTTTCCAAATTTTAAAATTAAAAAACAGTGGAAAAACACCAATTACCGCTGTCCTACACATTATGCTATTATCATTATTCCATGCCGCCAAACCGTTGGCGATACGCATAGCACATGCGGTCGGACGTTGCAGTTTTAGCATTTTTTAGTGTGGTTGCAAGCAGCCAAATTCTTCCACATGGTTATACTTGTTTTTGAAATCGGATGCAAAGGTACTGCTATTTGCCGACATGGCAAAGAATTTATAATAAAAAGATGCAACAAAGAGATAACGAGGACCGCTTTATATTATTGAGAATACAAAAAGACTCGCTATATATCCTTTTAAAAAAGACATATAGCGAGTCATTATTTGTTTATCAATTACATTATCAATTCATTACAGAGTCTGCTTAACCTCAATCTCGGTGAAGGTCTCCAGAATGTCACCCTGCTGGATGTCGTTGAAGTTGACGAGCGAGATACCACACTCGAAGTTGGCGGCAACCTCCTTAACGTCGTCCTTGTAGCGCTTGAGGGCAGCAATATCGGCTGTGTGAACCACGATGCCGTCGCGCACAACGCGAGCCTTGTCGGTACGGTGAACCTTACCCTCGACAACGTAAGCTCCGGCAACGGTTCCGACCTTAGAGATCTTGTAAACCTCGCGCACCTCAACCTGACCGGTGATAACCTCCTTCTTAACCTTATCGAGCATACCAATCATGGCAGACTTAACATCGTCGATAGCGTCGTAGATTACTGAGTAAGTGTTGATTTCAACACCTTCCTGCTCGGCAAGCTTGCGGGCAGCAGCCGAAGGACGCACCTGGAAGCCCACGATGATAGCATCCGAAGCATCGGCAAGAGTAACGTCGCTCTCTGAAATCTGACCCACAGCCTTGTGGATGACGTTCACCTTGATCTTCTCGGTAGAGAGCTTGATGAACGAATCGGACAAAGCCTCGATAGAACCGTCGGTATCACCCTTAACGATGATGTTAAGCTCCTTGAACGATCCAAGAGCGATACGGTGAGAGATATCCGAGAGTGTGAGACGCTTCTGTGTGCGCAAGCCCTGCTCGCGCTGAAGCTGCATACGCTTGTTGGCGATGTCGCGTGCCTCCTGCTCAGTCTCCAAGGTGTGGAACGAGTCGCCTGCTGTAGGCGCGCCGTTCAAGCCAAGGATGATGGCTGGCTCTGAAGGTCCTGCGCTCTCGATGCGCTGGTTGCGCTCGTTGAACATAGCCTTGATGCGGCCCCATGATGTTCCGGCGATAAGGTTGTCGCCCACGCGCAACGTACCGTTAGACACGAGTACTGTAGACACATAGCCACGACCCTTGTCGAGCGACGACTCGATGATAGAGCCTGTAGCCTTGCGGTTAGGATTGGCCTTGAGGTCGAGCATCTCAGCCTCGAGAAGCACCTTCTCAAGAAGCTCGCTCACGTGCAGACCCTTCTTGGCACTAATCTCCTGACACTGGTACTTGCCGCCCCAGTCCTCAACGAGGAGGTTCATGGCAGCGAGTTCCTCACGTACACGGTCGGGGTTGGCACCCGGCTTGTCTATCTTGTTGATAGCAAACACCATAGGTACGTTGGCAGCCTGTGCATGTGCGATAGCCTCCTTGGTAGTAGGCATCACGGCGTCGTCGGCAGCGATGATGATGATGGCAACGTCGGTCACCTGAGTACCACGGGCACGCATGGCGGTAAACGCCTCGTGGCCCGGAGTGTCGAGGAACGTGATCTTTCTACCGTCCTCAAGCTGCACGTGGTAGGCACCAATGTGCTGTGTGATACCGCCAGCCTCGCCGGCGATAACGTTGGTCTTGCGTATATAGTCGAGCAACGAAGTCTTACCGTGGTCTACGTGACCCATCACAGTAACAATCGGGGCACGCGGCACGAGGTCGTTCTCGTCGTCCTCAGCCTCGGTAATGGCCTCTTGCACCTCTGCGCTCACATATTCGGTCTTGAAGCCGAACTCCTCGGCAACGAGGTTAATGGTCTCGGCGTCGAGACGCTGGTTGATAGACACCATGATACCCACGCTCATGAGCGTTCCGATAACCTGGTTGACGCTCACGTTCATCATCGTAGCCAATTCCGACACGGTAACGAACTCAGTCAACTTAAGTGTCTTGCTCTCCTTCTTCTCCTCGCGACGCTCCTCGTTCATCTTCTCCTGGGCAGCCTCGCGCTTCTCCTTACGGTACTTGGCACCCTTCTTGGTCTGATTCTGCTTGTTGGTGAGGCGTGCGAGTGTCTCCTTCACCTGGCGTGCAACGTCCTCGTCGCTCACTTCAGCAGGCTTCTGCTGTCCGCCACGGTTGCGGTTCTTCTTCTTGTTCTTGTTGCTTGAACCGGCGTTGCCGTTGTTGTTCTGCTTTCCACCGTTGCCGCCACCAGGCTGGTTGGAAGCTGCGTTGATGTCCACGCGCACCTTGTTGATGCGCTCGCGCTTCTTCTTGTCGCCTCTTTGCTGCTGCGACTTCTCCTCGCGCTCCTTACGCTTCTCCTCCTTCGACTTCTTCTTTGGGCGAGTGCTCTGGTTGAGCGTCGACAGGTCGATTTTGCCGAGAACGTTCACCTTCGGTGTGTTGAGCATTTTCTTCTCGCTCTTTGTAGTGAACAGGGTAGTTTCTGACTTTGTTGTTTCTGCCGGCTGCGTCTTTGCAGCGTCGGCGGTCTTTGTAGCGGCAGTCTGTGTAGCAGCTACCGGTTTCGACTCTTTCTTCTCTTGTTTGTTGTGCTCTTTGTTCTGAACCACAGGCTTCTGATTTTTTTTATTATCCGTCTTGTCCACTTTCACATCGGCAGCCGCCGGCTTATGTGGCGTGTTGGTGTTGTTGGTATTTGTAGGCTTCTGACTGACGGCAGCAGTCTTCGCCTGAGTCTCCTTTCGAGCCTCAGTTTTAGCGGTCTTAGCGTTGGATGGTTTCTTTCCCACGCTGTCAAGGTCGATTTTGCCAAGCGGCTTATACTGCTGCCTGGAAGCCGACTTAGGAGAGCCCTGTGCGTTGTTGTCCTCCTTAGTCTTCTTTTCTTTCGGCTTCTTCTGCAAGAGTTTCTCGGCTTGCGAGCGAACCTCCTTGTCCTGCTGGAACGCACCTTGGAGCGCAGCATACTGCGCGTCGCTCAGTTTGAAGCTCGGCTCAGCCTTCACCTCTCCCAGTTCGCTTTTCTTTTCGAGGAACTCCACTGCCGTCTGGAGTCCTATGTTCAGCTCTCGTAATGCTTTGTTTAACCTGATGCTCATATTCTGTCGTTTTAAAAGTAAAAGAGTAAAAAAAGAAAGGGGTATTCTCGTTCTTACACCTTCACTTTTCTTGCTTGATTTTTATTTGAAAAATGTTACTGTTTAGATACTCGCTAAGGGAGTCCCTGCCATCCGTGCGGATTCAGAAGCTCCCTTATTGGTTGTATCTACTTAATTCTCGAACTCAGCGCGCAGCACCTTCAGCACGTTGTCCACGGTCTCCTCCTCAAGGTCGGCCTTTTCAACGAGCATGTCGCGCGGTGCGTTGAGCACAGCCTTGGCAGTATCGAGACCGATGCCCTTGATGGCGTCGATAACCCACTGGTCGATCTCGTCGGAGAACTCGTCGAGGTAGATATCCTCGTCGGCCTCGTCGCCGTTTACCTCGCGGAACACGTCGATGGTGTATTCTGTGAGCATCGAGGCGAGCTTGATGTTCATACCGCCACGTCCGATGGCAAGGCTCACTTCCTCAGGCTTGAGATAAACCTCAGCCTTCTTGTTCTCCTCGTCGATGTTGATGCTCGACACCTTGGCGGGCGAGAGCGCACGCTGGATGAAGAGCTTGGTGTTGGCTGTATAGTTGATTACGTCGATGTTCTCGTTGCAAAGCTCGCGCACGATGCCGTGCACACGGCTACCCTTCACGCCCACGCAGGCTCCTACAGGGTCGATGCGCTCGTCGAAGCTCTCAACGGCAATCTTGGCACGCTCGCCCGGCATACGTGCTATGCGGCGGATAGCGATGGCACCCTCTGCAATCTCGGGCACCTCAGCCTCCAAGAGACGCTGCAAGAAAGTGGGGCTTGTGCGCGAGAGTATAATCTTAGGATTGTTGTTCTCGTTGTCCACACGCTCGATGACGGCACGTATGGTCTCGCCCTTGCGATACTGGTCGGCAGGAATCTGCTCTGCCTTAGGAAGGATAAGCTCGTTGTTCTCGTCGTCAACCACGAGCACCTCACGCTTCCACACCTGGTAAACCTCGGCTGCGATGATCTGTCCCACACGGTCCTTATATTTATTGTAGAGAGAGTCGTGCTCAAGCTCAAGAATCTTTGAGGCAAGAGTCTGTCGCAAGTTAAGGATTGCGCGTCGTCCGAACTTGGCGAACTCCACACGCTCCGACACGTCCTCGCCCACCTCATAGTCGGGTTCAATCTTGCGTGCCTCCTTAAGGGCAATCTGCTTGTTCTCGTCCTCCACCTCGCCGTCGGCCACAACCACGCGGTTGCGGTAGATCTCAAAGTCGCCCTTGTCGGGGTTCACGATCACGTCGAAGTTCTCGTCGCTTCCGAAAATCTTAGCCAGAACGTTGCGGAAGCTCTCCTCCAGAACGCTCACAAGAGTGGTACGGTCGATGTTCTTGGTCTCTTTAAATTCCTTAAACGAGTCGAACATGCTCACTACATCGTCTTTCTTTGCTGCTGCCATAGCTTATTTGAAATTTATTAAGTATTTTGTATATTTCACCTTGTCCATGAGGAAAGCCTTGTCCACCTCGACAAGCTGCGGGCGTTTTTTGCCTTCCACCTTTCGCTTCTCCTGCACCGCTACTGTGAAGTCGTTGCCATCAACGCTCTTCAGCACGCCTTTGTATTTCTTGCCGTCGGCGTCGAGCACCTCCACTTCCTTGCCCACGAAGCAATGGTATTGCTGCGGCACTTTGAAAGGCTGTCCAAGTCCGGCGGAGCCCACTTCGAGTTCATAGTCTTCCTCGTCGCGGCTCAGGTGGTCTTCGATGTAACGGCTCAGTTCTACGCAGTCCTCAATCCACACGCCGTCGGCATGGTCGATTTCCACAACGATACGGTCGTCGGGGCTTACTTCGATGTCGACAAGAAAGTACTCCTTGCCGTCGAGCCACTCATTCACGATACTTTTTACGGTGTTTTTGTCTATCATATATATATATTAGAGAATAAAAAATGAGGAGCTCTCTCGGAGCCCCTCATTCCACTGAACGATGCAAAATTACTAATTTTCTACAACGTGTACAAATATTTTTTGCATTTTCTATCAATACATTTATTATTATCGTGGGTTTATACTTTCTGACGCGCAGTTTCGTGTCAAAAAGTCAGAAATCAAGCGATAACAAAGAGAAAGAATGTCCATACCAATGAAAATTGAGAGTTGGTTATCTCGTTCCGAAATTTTTATGGTAAATACAATAACCATTACACTTAATCTTGTAAGTGTACCTGCCCTCAAATTTTATTGATGATGTGAGGATGGCATATTCCGCCTCACTACATGCTTTCAAAATACGATCTTTAGAAGTGCCAGGAGCAAATAATTGGCTAGTACATTTAAGACCTTCATTTTTGTACGCGTCCCAATATGCTGATTCTATGGCTTCCATTTCTTCATTTTTGCTGTTAATCGATGATGTAAGTCCAAACACATATATGTACTCTTCATCATCAGAGCCTTTGTCGCATGAAGTAAATATTGCAAGCAAGCATAGAATGATTAGAAAACGTCCAGACAACTTGATTAGTGTATTCATAACTTATAAGTAACTGTTCATAATTAATTTTATAAGGGTGTATCAAAACCAATAAAAAGCGGGCTGAAAGTCCAATGTCTTCCACAGCCCAGAGCCGCTCGGCTCTGCCGCTTGCCCAAGCAAGAACGCCCTGGGTATAAAGCATTCAATAAATAACGCATAGTAAGGGCAACTATCTGCGGCACAATATAGTTGCCCTTACATGGCGTTATATTCAACAAGCCTTTTCTTAATAGAAGAGCTGAACAATTCTTTGATATAAATCCAAGGGTGAGAAATCAAAGACAAAAGCCACAATTCCCCATTGGCAAAGCAAAGCAAGAATTATATTTGAGATATAAGACATGCAGCCCACCCACCTTAACGCTGTATGCTTCTTTTTAGTCCGTATCACATATTGTACTATCCGAACCACCGAGAAAGCGATAACCGAATATATAATTAATAGCGAAACAATTATAAGTATATTTTCAAATGACTGATAATACGCATAAAGCGGACTATTTGTCTTTTCTAATACATACTCTAATGCGAAAGAAGCCAATAGTACTATTGCAAAGCAATTTGCAAGACTATTAGACAACATCGACTTTTTAAAGATCTTGCTGTCAATTTCCATATTCACTATTTTATTGGCTCTCTCCACAAAAGGGTAGAGTTTGCTACTATACTATTAGAAGACTGTAATTCACGTTTTGTCTCATCATTCAAATCCGAATTATAGATAGTTTTGTTAATTTCCAACTCACATTTCTTCAAGTTATCTTTATCCAACTTCAGATATGTATCGCTTAGCTTCTCGTCAAGGTTTACAGCCATATTATAATCTTCTTTGGAAATATCACAGATTCCTTTGAGTTCCAAATAGGTTTTATTATAAAACTGCAGAGGTGTCTGATTATTGGCCTCACAATCAAATGCTTTAAGTGTAATGGCTTTTGTCTGAGACATGACCGTTGGTTTTATACTTCCAAGATACGCCTTATCACTCACATCAATACCGTATTTTCCGGCAATTACAACACAATCCTCAAACAACAATGAGTAATCTAACGAACCGTCTTTCTTTGTATACTTATCACCATTGTTCAACAAATCCATAACCATAAGGTTGTGCAAATCACCTATAGTTATTGAATCTAAATCCACTTTTTTATCAATCATGGTAATATTTTTGTAAGAAGGAACCATTACAATACCTCTTGTACGGGTACTGATATATTTATGTGCTGCATACGAGGCTGCTACACTACCAACAATACCCCCCAACTCTCTACCAACTACATATCCAGCTACAGTACCCAATAGATTTGCTGAAGCAGAACCGATGGCACCACCGATATATTTACCAGCATATCGTCCTGCTATTCTGCCTGCATTATCAGCCATTCTTGTAACTTGACTGTCTAGTTTCCACATACCACGTGTTTCTGCATTTTCGTTAGTATAGACCTCGCTAATACTATCAATGCGATTATACACTTTAGCCAACTCAACATCATTAGATGTAAGATAGTTGTCTTCAACACTCTCCTCTACGGAATTACACGATGCCAAAAAGGCAACTGGTAAAAATAATAAAAATACTTTTTTTAACATAACATTATTTATAAATTATCTATTATCTTCTTATCGTTCTATTATGATAGAGCCACTATAACACGACTCACCAGCAATTATATATAGTGTATACTCTCCTTTCTGAAGTAAAGAAATATTAATATAATTCCAAACTCTAGAAAAACATCTCAAGCTATTTGAGAGTATGGTATTATTATTACTATCACATATATAATACTCAACATGCACATCTGATATGCTACTAATATACATATTACCCTCTTCTTGTGAAATACCTACCTTAATAGGAATTTGCGAAGGAACACGAGTAGGTCCTTTCTTTATAGAATATGGGGACGCACTATATGTGAGCCATACATTTTCCATTACTCCCTGCGCGGAAACACTTATTGGACAATGCAATAATAATATCAAAGCAAGTCCGAAAATCCATCTTATATTTTTCATCTTTTTATTTTTTTCAGTTGCAAAATTATAATTTGTTTTTTCATCTTCAAAATTTCGATTGTTTCATCTTGTTTCATCACACTATATTTTTCTAATAAAAACCATAATACTTTCATTTTCAATTGATTAATAAAACAAAGCCATTAACATTAGAAACACAAAAATGAAACATAGTGAAACAAAAATTCATAAATTATTGATTGCAAAAGACATTTTTTATTTATCTTTGCAAACTGTTTTCCAATATATTAAAAAGTCAATACATGTATAGATTTATTACATTCCTTATAGCTGTATCATTTCTTTGCATCTCATGCAAAGACAACAGCTTACTGTCAAAGATGGACCAGATCAAGACTGTAGGCGACGAGAATCCAGCTTTGGCCATGAAGATGCTCGACTCCATTTATGTAGATGCGAGAAATGCGTCGGAATATGCCATGATGAAATACGACTTGCTGAAAATACGCCTTGAAGACAAAAGCTATATTCCTCACACATCCAACAGAGTGATAGAAAACTTGGTGAAATATTTCGAGGAAAACGGAACCGTCAAAGACAAGCAGGAGGCATACTACTATGCTGGTAGCGTGTATCGTGACTTGGACGACACTCCACGTGGTATAGAGAATTTCTACAAATCAATTGAGGCGGTAAGCGATAAAAGAGAATGCGACTCTACCATTTTAAGAAATACATATTCCAATCTATATTATCTTTTTGACAATGTGACAGACAAAGCTACAACATTGAAAATGGCACAAATAGAATACTCTTTATCAAAAAAGCTAAACGATATGAGGATTAATACTCTAATACATTTAGCCACTACACTTATTGAGGTAAACAGAAAAAAGGAAGGTGCTCGTTATTTAGACGAAGCCTTCGATTGGCTAAAAGAAGAAAAGAATGCCAATGAGGATAATTTTATTTATATCGTTTTATGTTCATATACCGACTTAAAGCTCAAAGACAAAGCCAACGAATGCTATAATCTTATAAAGAAGAGAAAACTAAAACGCATGGATGCTCATGTCCTTATTATTTATGGCTTCTACTTTGAATTCATCAATCAGACAGACTCTGCAATCGCATGTTATGAGCGTATTCTCAACGACAAAAAGAATGAACACTCTATGTACGATGCAACAAAAGCACTTTTTCATATCTATTCAAAAAAAGGCAATAAAGAAAAAGCAATAAAGTATGGAGCTGAATTTATACGTCTGTCCGAAAAACTTGATTTTGCCAAGAACGCGGAGCAAGCTGCTACAGTCAACAACAAATACAAATACCATCTCGACCAATCGCGTATGCAGAAGATGGAGAGAGAACGCACTATGTATCTGCGTATTGCAATAATTATAGGATTCTCAGCTGTATTGCTCACCTTGGCATTCGTAATTTTCTATATGCGCAAAAAGAACATCACGCTCAGAAGGCAACTTGCCCTTACCGACAGTCTGAACTCCGTGAAGGCTCAAATGCGCGACATCAAGAAGAATACTCTGCTAAAGGAGCAACAGTTGGCTTCAGCACAAAGCGAGATAGCAGCCAAGGAGCAGAAGATGAAGGAAATCAGCGAGGAGCTTCAGCACAACGAGCAACTGCTCGAAACCACCCAAAAGAGGCTCAACGACAAGATGAAGCAGAGCGAACAACTAATGCAGATGCTACACAAAGCCGAGCTTGAGGACTCGGCAAGCGATGTGGTGGAGGCTGTGAGAAAGTCGGCTGAGGGCAAGAAGAAGCTCTCTGCCACTGAATGGCAACAGCTCTACTCTGCCGTCAACAGCCTCTATCCCGACTTCAAGGACTCGCTCGTGAGCCGCGACGACAACCTCAGCGAGCAGCAAATGCAAATGTGCTATCTGATGCGCATCGGACTGACGGGTCCACAGATTAACAACGTGGTGGACATATCGCGCACTACTGTTTGGCGATGGACCAACGCTAACAAATGGATTTACGACATTTGAATTGCCTCGGCAGGAAAAACAGCCTTTATATTGTGGACATTTTCACAATATAAAGGCTGTTTTTTACTTGACTTTCTTAAGATTTAGAACATAATTAATAATTTCAATGCAAAATATGAATACCCAAAATTTAATAAGGGAAGATTTGTACATATAACTAATACTAAATCCCAAAATGCAAATGAGAAGATTAATGAACGACATTTTTTTAATATCGAAAATATATTTCTGAATTGGCGTACCCTTTTTGAAGATGCTTAGGATATACCAAGTTAATATTATAAACCAGATTACAGCTAAGAGTACCATAAAGAGCCAATATGTCTTGAAACTATTTAATATGGGCTCTAACGAAAATAAAATGAGAAATGGAATGGCACTAATATTAGCTATTTTTGATATTTGCACGTTTGCCATATTTTTTTATTTTTATTGTATCTATTCATTATAATTAATAGAGTGTTGAACGATAATACATAACAACATTTCCTACAAGAATCAAAGCCATCTCGGCATATATTCTTATAACATCCTTGCTGCAGCCCGCTTTATGGCAGGAGAAGAGAGAGAGGACTCCTGACAATAAAGCGAGGGCACTAAACGTCAACGACACCACAGAGAAGTGAAAGGCTATCAAAGCCGAGACTGTAAGCCATGTCAACAAATTTGTCGCTTTCACCATTTTCTGTAGCACCATTTCTGTGCCATTAGTACTGCTTTTAGCAAGCTTGCGTTGCCAAATATAATAGTCTACACAACATAATACGATGCAGATTAAAAGAAAATAGGTGTTGTTGAATAAAAAATTACAAATGTTTTCCATACGATTTAATATTGATCCTCAAATCCGCAACCCTACTAAAGTCTCAGAGCGTTGCGGCCCAAACC
>ERZ1023641.282-NODE-282-length-16156-cov-7.639215_pt1 | contig 16156 bp, 11 predicted proteins | sample MGYA00380335_ERZ1023641 | MGnify/ENA primary metagenome ERZ1023641 (study PRJEB33179, sample SAMN07448970) | human gut metagenome | biome: Human-gut; feature: Human associated habitat; material: Faeces | host: Homo sapiens | place: India: Bhopal | collected... | reverse complement strand
CTCCTTGACCGTGCCACGCTGTTGCCAGCCGTTGAGCGTCATGAAGCGCTTTTCCGCAGAAGCATTCACTTGCTTAGAGGAATGGAGGAAAGGAGCTTCGGCATTCGTCAGATAAGAGTCGGTCATGTTGCTACCATTGTCGGTAAAGTTGAGCGCAAACACGCCCTTCGAACTGCTCCATGCGTCGCCGTCAGGACCGAAGCCAGTACGTACGCCCGTATTGGCGTTTGAAGTAGCATCGGTGGCATTGCCGCTCGACTGGTCGAAGGTGTAGTAGAGCTTTAAGCCATTAGCCTCAGCCTGTGACAGGGCGGCACCTGTCAGTGGCTCAACCATGTAAGAACGGAGTTTGCTCTGGCTGAGCTGTACGCCATCCCATACGCGGAATTCATCAATCATACCATTCATCGGCGCATCGTCGCTACCCAACGTGAACGAGGTGAGCGCGGGCAATTTAGGAGTATGAGCGAAATGAACGGAGGTAACCGTAGCGCCATCGCGCAGGAAGGCTACCGTGCCACGATTGAACGTCACGGTATAATGATGCCATTCGCCAGGCACGACGTAGCCAGCAGCCGACTCCACATATGCCTCCTTGAGATAAAGGCGCATGGCACCCGAAGAGAGTGTTTGCAGCTGCAGGGTCTGTACGTCCTGACCTATGCCGTTGCAAAGACCGGTGAGCGCATTGGAGCGCATCCACCAATCGATGGTAAATCTGCCTCCTGCAGCAGAGAGGGGCACCTTGCTCAGATTGAGACGAGCGGTGGCAGCGGGCATGAAGTTGAGGCCCGTCTTGCTATCGGCATTGCAGATGGTCAAGGCTCGCTGCAGAGTGGTGGTGCCACTACCGGCTTCATTGCTTGCGAGGAGCGTAACGTCGTAGACGCCCGGCACTGTGGGATAGAAACAGATGTTGCCTCCATCGCCCTGCATCACGTTGTGATTGTCTGCCAATATCCAGAGACTCTGCTGTGACCCATAGGCGGAGCAGTCCTTGAGTCTGACTTCGTTGCCCTTGACCACTACAGAGGGTTCTACGTCGAAAGCGGCTCGAGGAGCTGAAGCCTTCACGGTGACGTACTGCTCAGACGTAGCGGTATGTCCCTGGAAATCGGTGATGGTGAGCGCCACCTTGTAGCTACCGCTCTTATCGTAAGAAGCAGTGACGCAGGGGAATGAGGACGACACGTAGGTAGCTCCATCAAGCGTCCACTGATAATGGTAGCCCTCAAGTTGCTGATGTGCAACGAAGCTCACACGGTCACCACAGGCAATGCTTGCTTGCGAAACCTTGAACGAAGCATCCATCTGAGGAGCAGCCAAGACTTGTAGTGTGGTATCGGCAGTCACAACCTTGCCATCTACATCGGTAGCATCAATGTGTATGGGTTGCTCGCCCGCTTGCTTAAAGATGAGTTCCACCTTAGCGCCTGCTATGCTTTCAGCCGAGGCTCCCTGTGCTGTCCAGCGGAGCGATGCAAGATTAGTAGAACCTATGGCATGCAGTTCTACAGGCTGACCTGCAACGATCGTGGCAGAGGGAACTGCAACTCTGACAAAGCTATTCGCGGCATACTTTAAGCTCAGCTTAGGGACATAGTTAACAGCGTAGTTGCTATTGACGAAAGATGCATGATAACAATTGGCAGTATGATCGCGCAAGAGCGTATCGCCATTTTGCGTCAGCAGATCACCAGGATAATAGGCAATGAGTTCGTTGGGCAATAAGCCATCGGCATATTGCTGCTGATAGTCGGCTTTGATCTCGTCTGCCGTGCGCGCTGTGCGCCATATACGGAGTTCGTCGTAATAAGTGTTTTGGTCTTTAGCCTCATCATTACCAGTGAATACGAGGTCGCCAAATCCGCCTATACCGCTATAGTCTTCTGAGGTAATAGACGCCTTGCTCACGCCATTGACATACGCCGTCATACGGTTGCCATCAACCACCAATGCAATGTGGCTCCACTGATTCTTCTTTAGAGCAGAAGCTACGTTGAGGCGTGCATTGGTGTTCCAACCTGCGGTAAATGTACCATTGGCATTGGCATGAAACATAAACGTGCCCCAACCCGGCCCCGCACTCTGATTCCAATCAGCCAACGACTGCGGACGCGTCCAAAACTCTATCGTGGCTTGCTGATACTTGGAGGAGAACACACCTGGCAGCGTCAGACCATTGTGCGACAAACGAATAATCTTATTACGAGAGGAAAGAGACGATACCATCGCATTAACCACATTCGATTCCTTACTGCCATACACAGCCTTGACGCCATAAGCGCCATCGGCATCAGAGGGCAAGGCGTAAGAGTTGGCGCTGGCGGGAAGAACGGCGAGCAGTTTACCATCGTGTACCACCTTGTAGGCAGTGATGGGCTGCGAAGTACCAACCGTGGAAGCTGTCCACTGCAACAGACCATTTGCCACAGCAACATTGCGTGGAGCCTTCATGCCACGCCCCGGCACGATGACAGACAGAATAGTCTGTGCTCCCTTATTCTGTATGCTGACGCCCTCTTGCGACACATCGAAGGGTACTTCAAGTCCTAAGCTATCCTCCACGTAGTCGATGATGGAGGCATTATAGATGTGTCCCTCACCCTGTGCTGTAGGCTTGGTATTGATAATAAAGAAGTACTTAAGAGGCTCGTTTTCATCAAACTGAGCACTGAGATCGGTCAGATCATAGCCAAACTCCATGGGTTCGGTGTGGAGCTTGCCATCTGCCCATCTGCCCAACATAGGTATTTGGGGAGCAGGAACGGTATTGCCGTTGTTGCCATCACCTGCATACTTGAAGTGGTCGAAAGCTTGCGTCTGGTCGGGATAGGTGGCATTCAAGTCTTTCGAAACTCCCGCCATCAGGTAGAGTTCCGACCGACGGCTGTAGTCCATCTTCAGTTTGATGGTGCGCAAGGGACGATAATTCTTGCGCACTTTGTAGATCTCGGGATACCACCAATTACCCGAGAAGGTACCATCCTTATTGAAGTGCGAACCGCCATAGGCATAGGGACAATAGACAAAGCCTCCGCTTGCCCACTCATTGCCCCATGAGTTGACAATGATCCAGGCGCCACGCTCATCGGCAGATTCTTCACCATAGACACCATTGTCATTGAGATCAAACTCCACACGGTCGTCATAACCCACGATGGTAAGGGCATGGTCTACGCCAGTGCCCCACTTAGCCACGCAGGATTTACCCGTGACGCCCAGGGCATCGTTGGTGGGAGTGCTGGCTATGGTGGTGCACGACATTGTGCCCGCAGCTACACCGATACCCGCCAAGCCGCCCGAGGGGAAGTCGGTATCACCATTGTGATTCCACAACCAATTCTTCAATGCCTCACGTCCTTCTTCAGTACCCGTATTCTGAGGAAAGTTGGAGGGTTTGAGCATGCGGTTGAACATGGCATTGTACCACTTATCATAGCCTGTCATCCAGCCAAAGTCGTCTTGAAACTCCTCTTGGTTACCAAAGAGCTTAGAGTATGTGCGACCACCATAGACATCGGCTGAGGGCACACCGACGTGCTGCACGAAGTTGTCCTTGCCGGAGTTGCCATTGGTGAGCAGCCACACGAAGTGGGTGGGGTATTGATTCTGACTGAGTTGGGCGCTGCGCCGACGGAAAGCGTCCATCTCGTAGGTGAACATGTAGCCTATGCGTGAGGCTGAACCACACGACCCACCATCTTGATTAAATACGGGCGGGAAGTACATGGTCTCTGCATTGTTGACGTGGTCGGGACGTTTGCTCACCACACCGCGCACATTGGATCGCATGGGATGCATAAGTGAGAAGTCGGGATGGCGCTTGTCGGAGTAGTCGGGATACTTCTTGCGGTCAACGCTCTGTGCATTGAGCAACGTGGGAAGTAGCGCGCCTATAATGGTAACTGTTAGAAAGCTTTTCATTTTATGTTTGTAAAAAGATTAGTCGATGATTTTGATGCTTACGGCCTTGAGTTGCTGCCAACCAGCCTTATCGGTAAGGCGTATCATAAAGTGATAATCGCCCGTATCGATGTCAGAAGGAATGGCGATGTCAAGACTGGCTTCGTATTGTTTCATGCCACCCGGTATGGCGAAGTCCTGATTGTAGACCCACGGATTGATGGGCTTCTTGACAGGATCTAAGGGACAATCGCCTGCAGAAGTGGAATGGGTGTGATAGTCGAAGTTGTTGTGCACTTCAATGTTGAAGTTGCCGAGTTCTTCATTATCAGTAAATGTATAGCAGAAGGGGATCACATCGCCCCTGTGGTATTGCTGGCAGTCGATCGGATTGGGCACATCGCCATCTACAATCGCAGGTTTCTGCATGTCGTGTGATGAGCTATTAGGCTCATCACTCGAACATGAAGAAACAAGGATTGCTACTGCCACGCAAAACCAACAACAGAGTTGCTTTGTCATGGTTGTAATACTAAAGATTCGATTATTCCGCTGTTATTTGAATGCCCTCAGCTTCTTCGGTCGTGGCATTGCCATTGCAATCGGTCACGGTGAAATGAATGTGATACTCTCCTACAGGAGCATCGGAGGGGATTTGAGGATGTTCGTGGAATAGCACTGACGTTTCGCCTACATACTTTCCGTCTGTATAGGTAAACACTTTCTCATAATTAGCTGCCGTGTTATGAAACTCTATTTCTATTTTGGCTATTTTGTGAGCAGCCTCAATCTGCGCTTCAAGGTGCATCTTTTGTCCTACCACGGCTTTTTTACTATTATATTCACCAACCTCCTTAAAGGTTATGACGGGAGCACCTTCTACGGGCATCGTGATCTTCAGATCTGAAGTAAACGTCGTGCTTTGCCCCAGTTTGTCGGTCACGACGAAGGTCAACTTATAAGCGCCAGCGGGGGTCGACGCGGGTATGTCGAGGTGCTCGTGGAAGGTGCAGTTCTTTACGCCTATATACTTGCCCTCCGTCCACGACTTGTTTACAACAATGCGATCGCCATCGGCACTTGCTATGGTTACGTCGATGCGGGCAATGAGCGCTTCTGCCAAGAGGTTGCCCTCTAAGTGGAGATCATGACCGGCAACTGCCTCTTTGCTATTCTTCTCGCCTACCTCAGCCAATGCGGCTACGGGGGCTGATATGGAGGGATCATCATGATTGCTACATGATGAAAGTATCGTACTGAACGTGCAGAGCATGAGTGCTACTGCAAGTGATAATATCTTGTTCATTGTGTTGTTTGTCTTTATTAATGTATGTGGTTGGTCACCACTCATACAGGGAAATTCTACATTTATATTTGCCACTTTAGCATGAGCGAAAAGTTGCGTCCTGGCTCGGGCACACCGATCAAGCGATAGTAACTGGTGTGGTCGTAGTAACGCTTGTTGAGCAAGTTTTCAGCACGCAGGGTGATGCTTAGAAGTTTTTTACCCCACACGAACTGCTTGTTGAGCGAAGCGTTGAACAACTGATGCCCAGACGTGGGTTCTTCAGGAGGGACCACACGCGACTGCTTCCCTACGACTTGCCATTCAACGGTGAGGAAGGCGGAACGACCCATGACTGCTTTGGGCAACTGCCAACGTGCCTCCGTGCGCACTGACCATGGTGTGGAGTATGGCAGAGAGTAGCCACGCTTTTCACCATTGAGCTGACGTGCGTAAAGGTATTCGCCATCTGCTTGCAGGCTTAAGCTTGGTATGGGATACCATACGGCGCTTGCTTCGAACCCCCATCTCAACACACGAGCCTGAGTGTAGTGATAAAGTTGTAGTCCCTCACGATAGACGGCTGTGGGATTGAGATAGATATAGTTGGGAAAGTAGTTGACGTAGGGCGTGAACGTGACACTGAACGAACCATGAGGTTCGTATGCGATGCCTGCATCCACCTGATACGACTCTTCAGGGTTCAACTCCGTGTTGCCCTGTTCGTAACGGAAGATGCTGTAATTCACGCCATCGGCAGCCAACTCCTTAGCTATAGGCATTCTGAAGCTTTTTCCGACATTGGCCTTCAACACCCAAGCCGTTCCACACTGCCACACGCTACCCACCGACCACGTAATGCTGTTGAAACTACGCATCAGGTCAGAGGAGCGCAGCATATAAGCGGAATCGGCAGCAGTGGCAGTGATGGGCGTTAGGTACCAATCGTAGTAATGGTGTGTCTGCACACGTCCCCTGTCATAGCGCACACCCGCAGAGAGCTGCAAGCGTTCTTTCACTTGCCACTTGTCGAGCACAAAAGCGCCCACGAGAGTTTGCTCAAAGTTGGGAATGACGAAGCCCCAGCCTCCGCGTTGGTTGTGCTGGCGTTCGACACTCATCCCTACCTGCAACTCATGCGCGTCCAGCATTTGGCTCACTTTGACGTTTGCCGAATAGGTGCGCTTAGCAAAGATGCGCTCAATCGTGTTGGGCGGAACGGGCATGTAGCCATGCGAGACGGGTTCTGACTCTTCACACTGCCTATTGTCTTGATAAGCTATGTGCGCGGTCATCACGCCTCCTTGCCAACGGTAATCGGTTTGATTAGTCAGCATGAAGTGGTTGACACGGTGAAAGGGCAGATCGATGTCGCGGCTTGAACGGTCGTAGTCTATGGTTGAGAGCCTTACCTCAAGCCCATGTGCATTGGCAAAGAAGCCACTACGCGTGTTGACATAAGAGAGGCGAAAGACGGTCTTCAGCCTCGGACTGTCGTAGCCCAGCAGCACGCTTCCATTCCATTCGCGCCCTGCTGTGTTGCGCAGACGGTGCTTGTAGAGTGGGATGTTGTAGGAGTAATAAGCTATGTGGTCGGTGGGCACGCGATAGTCAGCATAGTCAGTCCATGTGGCATTTGCCTTATAAAGCATTCGCCCACTGCGGCCTGCCACTTGCAGCGACGTGCCGACTGACTGATTGACCGTACGCCCGAAGAGATTGACCGAGGCCGAGCATTTGCTCCATGGCACAACGTCACATTTTAGGTTGATCACACCGGCTATGGCATCGGAGCCATAACTGAGAGCGGCGGGGCCTTTTATCACGTCGGCTTGGTCTACAGCGAACTGATCTACCTCAAGCCCGTGGTCATCGCCCCACTGCTGTCCCTCGTGCTTGACGCCATTCTCAGCCACCAACACGCGGTTGAAGCCCAAGCCACGAATCATAGGCTTCGATTCTCCAGAACCGATGCTCATGGCCTTTACTCCTGGCAGTAGGCTCAGCGTCGGCATGAGCGAACCGCTGAACCTTTGTTCAATAAATTGCTTATTTGCCCTTACGCTATTAAGGGCAGACAATAATTGGGCTTGCTTATTGGTATTTCCTCTTACAACGACCTCGCCAAGGGCCGCAGCCTCCCTTGTCGCACGCCTTAAGCTATCTGCTGGAATAGCCAACGTATGCGCACAACATGGGCTGACGATAAGAGGAAATGCCACTAAGAGAAGCCGTTTCCAATTTCTCATCATCAATCAAAATAAGAATTCCAATAAGTAAGTTTTAATTGTATCGGGACTGGATAGAGCACAACTGGGCTTTATCTTCTCCGAATTAGAAACACGATGCTGGCGGGGCACGTGTAGAAAGCACATTATCGCGCAGCCTATTAACATACGAACAACTTGCTGCATAAACAATGCACATGACGGCAACGAACGTTGCCACTGTTACGATGGAGGGAACCGTGTAAGTGAGACTTTGCAACACACAAAGTGCGCAATCGTGAATTGAATGACCGCCTACAAAGTGACCATCGTGATGAATGTGGTGAGCACAATCGTAGCAATATACAGCGCTTTCAGCCTCCGACCTATCATCGTGATGGTGGAAGCTGACGGCTAACAACATGGGTAGATACACCAACATTAATAGCCATGCATAGCACAAACGCTTGTGTAATAACTTTTGCATGGAATCGTTGCTGTGACGACTTTGCTCTTTCTTTTAATTCACCGCAAACTTACGTATAATAAATTTAGTATGCAATAGCAAGAATCGCATATTAGGATTATTATACAATTCTTAAGTTATTCTTTGTCCATGAGTGATTCTTGACGAGAAACTGATAACAACATGAAACTTTTACCTTACCTTTGCATAGACAAGCTTCACGCTCTCTCTGAGCGAACTTTCTCTTTAGATTACAAAAATACTTTGATCCATGAATATCACTCGAAGAATAGGAATGCTCGCAGCAGCTCTGGCGGTATGCTTCGGAGCACAAGCAACAGAAGTGGTCTACCGCATAGTAGAGTACAACAAGAATACGGGCGACTTTACGCTTGCTCCATCGGGAAGCGTGCCTAAAGGCTCGTATGCATACTTTGTCAACGATTATGGTGCCACAACGGGCAATCGCTACAATCAGATTCCACGTGGCAAGGAGGCTTCGCTCATGCTGGAGGGGTGGCAGGGATGCGCCATTCGCAGCATTACGCTGAGCATGTGCTCCAACAACAAGTCGGGGCAAGTAGGCCTCAGCATCGACTGTGGCAAAGAGAATCTCTTCACGCAGAAGCCCACCGAATTTGCCAGCGAAGCATGGTTCGGCCAGTGGGTATCGAAAGACTTAAATGTATATGTCGATATCACCCGACTGCTCAACCTTCCGGCCTTCTCTGCCGACGAGGCGTCTATCACGCTGAAAGGAGGCACACAAGAAGGCTCGGTCTACATCAATGCCATCACGATAGACTACGAGGAAGCTCCAGGTACAGAACTCGAATCGCCCATGGGGTGGACTTATGAGAAGCTTACTAAGAAGAGTACGCTCCAACAGGGCGATGAACTGATCATCTACCGCAACGGATGCGCCGCAACCGACGTTGACGGCATCAGCACAGGTCACTATCTCGACGTCACACCACTGGCCTCAACCTCCAACGTAAGTAATCCCGACGTGCTCCGCTTTACGCTGGGGAAGACTGAGGAGGAAGACGCTTGGACGCTGACCGACCAATACAATCGCCGACTCGGTGCTTCGGGCAAGCAAGCCCTCGCATGGGATGAAGGCACGCTCCAGTGGCAGATCTCTCTAGGCTATGATGGAGCTACGCTCACACCTGCAAACACTGGCTACGGCACGCTGAGATTCAACGCTCCGGCGGAGAGCTACGCCCGCTTTGCCCTATATACTTCGAAGACGCTTCCCCTACCCTATCTCTATCGCAAAGCCCATCAGTTGGAGCCCGTAGCTGCGCGTTCGCTTGCTTTCACCGAAGATGATATTACCGCTTCGCTAAGCGATGAGCACCTTGCGCTCCACCCTACGCTTATGCCAACCTCTACTACCGACCAACGCCTACGCTGGAATAGCACCAACGAAGCAGTGGCGAGCGTGAATGGGGGCTATGTAAATCTGCTTTCTGCTGGCGAGACGATTATCACGGCTCAGACCATTGATGGTAGTTGTCAAGCGAGCGTGAAGCTCATCGTCACACCTACTACGGGCATCATGCTCCCACATGCTCTCGCCCCTTCATCAACTTCGCGCAAAATCATTGCCGATAAGCAGGTTCTCATCCTATCGCCTTGCGGAAAATACACGGTAAATGGGGTGAAGGTGATAGGTGAGTGAGAGTTTACGCGTTGGCGGAAGAACTTCTTACCTAAAACTACGAGGCAATCAGAGAAGAACTTGTTTCGACAATAGCTTCCCTATCGACATACATGAATTGCCCCATACACTCTCCTCCTACAAGAGTGCATGGGGCAATTCTTTTTTCATCACCTTCGCGTCTGCAATCGTACATCTACTCGTCGACGAATGAGCTTCCATAGCTCTGCCGGACGGCAGCGGCAGCTCTACCGGACGGCAGCGGCAGCTCTACCGGACGGCAGTGGTAGCTCTACCGGACGGCAGCGGTAGACGGGAAAATGTACAACAAGAAACGGGAAAGCCACCATCTAAAGATAAGAAGATTACTATCTACGAAAGAATAAGCTACTACCTACAAACAGAAAAGTTTCTCACTTCTCTTCCCACTCCTTAAGTGCTTTGAGCGTGAGGTCGTAACCCGTTTGAATGATTTCTTCAGCACGGTCGAAGTCGAACACGCCGAAGCGATTCATCGGAATATTGACAGCCACGTCGGGCGGGGTGATCTTCTGCGCCATGACCGTATTACGCTGTATCTGGAGCGAGATGGCCGACGACATGAGCGTGAGATAATTGCTCGTGACCTTGTCGGGCACGAAGGAGGAGATAAACCGCTGCAAGGAGAGCAACAGGCTGCGTCCTTGGCGCTCACGTTGCCGCTTGATTTCGCGCTGCTCTTCTATCTCCATACTGGCGGGTGCGCTCACATTGACCGAAACCAGGAGGTCGCCCTCTGTGCGCGGTGCACGATTGAGCGGAAGGGGATTGACCATGCCTCCATCCACCAACACATGGTGGGCTATCTTGATGGGTTTGAACACAGAAGGCATAGAGATGGACGAACGCATGGCTCGATAAAGGCTGCCTTTGGAAAAGACTACTTCGCGCTGCGACACGAGATCGGCAGCCACAGCACGAAAGGGGATGGGGAGTGCTTCTATCAAGCAGTCGGGGGCGAACTCTTCGAGCGTGTGCATTACTTTCTCTCCCTTGACTAGATAATTTCTACCGAGAGAAATGTCGGTGAGCGAAAGCATTTCGCGACGCGTAAGGGATTTAAACCATCGCTCGGCCTCGTCGAGACGACCTGCACAATAGAGCCCTCCCACAAGAGCGCCCATTGAGGTTCCCGTGACAGACGTTATGTCGTAGCCTTGATGATGCAAAGCCCTAATGGCGCCAATATGAGCATATCCGCGTGCTCCACCGCTAGATAGAACGAGAGCTACTTTCTTTGAATGCGACATATTTCGTGTTTAGGTTGGAAAGAAGGGTAAAAAAAGGAAGAATCGCCTTATGGGGGATTCTGTTTATTCTGATGATGGAGATTGCTATCAAATAGGCACTTTCAAAAAGCGCCAACGTGGCTGCTACTCTATGCAGAATATGGCTACGCTGGCGCTAAATGGTGCTAAAAGAATGTGGACTTATTTCTTGTGGCTCTTGTTCAAGCCTTCAATCACATCATTGGTGATATCTACAGAAGGATCGGTATAGAGTACATTATCGCCACTCTTGCTGATGATTACCTTGAAACGGCCATCTTTATTGTATTCCTTTAGGAAAGCATTGATATCATCGCGAAGCTTGGTCTGATACTGCTGTGTGGCCTTGGCCATATCGGCTTCAATGCGTTCTTGAAACTTTTGCAGTTCCTGCTGTTGCTTCTGAAGGCGAGCCTGGGCTGCTTCGGCTTCCTGTTGCGAAGTGAACCCGCCTTGCTGAGCCTTTTTTTGGAAGTTTATCATATCGTTTTGCAACTTCTGCCCCTTTGCATTGAGTTGCTGGCGATAGGCGTTTTGCTTGTTTTCAAGCACTTTCTGCCCCTCTTTACAGTAATCGCTTTGGGCAGCAAGCGTGTCAATGTCTACTACGGCTACGGGACTTGCACTGGCTGTAGCCATTTCTGTAGTGCCAGCTTTAGGGAGGCCGTTAGACTTTACCTGCTGAGCAGGATCTTTCTTGTTGCAACCGGTCAATGCCACACTCGCTGCGAAGAGCAGTATGGCGCATGTGGATAGATGTTTCATTTCGTTTTTTCTTTCACTCTTTTCGCGTTCTCAAATCTCGCTTCAGCATCCTGCGACTGCACGCAACGTATGCCGCGTTGGCGCATAGCCTTGCTCTGATCTACGTGGGTTTTCACAAAACTGCGACCAAAGAAGAGGCGCACGGACAATAAAGCAATGCACAAAGCAACAATTATGAGTGTTACAATGAAGAGTTCCATTTCTTTTTTTTACTTTTGCTTTCTGAATACGGGAGCTTTGCTCCTAGATTCCGAAGCAAAGTTACACAATAATATATATATGACAATGAGTAACACCAATCTTTTAGAGCCGAGCATCGTGTTCGATTGCTTTGCTGAAGTAAACAAAGTGCCCCGTCCTTCAAAGAAGGAAGAGAAGATGATAGCCTTTCTGAAGGCATTTGGCGAGAGTCTCGGACTGCCTACGAAGGTAGACGAGACGGGCAACGTATGCATTAGCAAGCCTGCTACTCCTGGTTATGAGAATCGCAAGACGGTGATTCTTCAGAGCCACATGGACATGGTATGCGAGAAAAATAAGGATTCCGATTTCAACTTTGAGACCGATGCTATACAGACTTACGTCGATGGCGAATGGATGCGTGCGAAAGGCACTACGCTCGGTGCCGACGATGGTATCGGTGTGGCCATGGAAATGGCTATCCTCAAATCGGACGATATTGAGCATGGTCCCATTGAGTGCGTGTTTACTCGCGACGAAGAGACTGGGTTGACGGGCGCCTTTGGTATGAAGGGCGACTTCATGCACGGCGACTACTTGATCAACCTCGATTCGGAGGATGAGGGACAGATCTTCGTGAGCTGTGCAGGCGGCGTGCGCACCACTGCCACTTATCCCTTCCCCACCGAAGCCATTCCTCAGGGCTTTACCACCTTCCGCATCGGCGTGAAAGGACTAACGGGAGGTCACTCGGGCGATGATATCAAGAAAAAACGCGCCAATGCGAACAAATTGCTAGTTCGTTTTCTCGTCAATGAGATGGAGAAGATGGACCTGCGCCTTTCTGACATTCAGAGCGGTGGTCTTCACAATGCCATACCTCGTGAAGGACACGCTACTTGCGCTGTTCCCACCGATAAATTTGCACAAATCAAGGCAGACTTGCAAGCATTTGCAGAAGATGTAAAGGAGGAGTTTTCTGTAACGGAGAAGACGATCTTGTTTAGCATCGATGAGGAACCCGCAGCTACCGAAGCCATGCTGCCCACCGCCATGCGCAAAATGTTGCTTTCGCTCCATGCCGTCCACAATGGTGTGTTTGCTATGAGCCAAGACATCGACTGGCTAGTAGAGACTTCTTCTAACTTGGCCAGCATTCGCCTTGAGGGTGACCACGTGACTGTCACAACGAGCCAACGCAGCAGCGTAAGCAGTGCTTGCGCCAACATGGCTAGCGTAGTGCGTGCTGCATTCGAGTTGGGTGGTGCTTCAGTCGTGACCAACGAAGGCTATCCTGGATGGAAACTCAATCCGAACAGCGAAATCGTAAAGATTGCCAAGGAAAGCTACGAGAGCCTCTTCGGCAAAGAGCCCAAGATTCTGGCTATCCACGCCGGACTGGAATGTGGTCTCTTCTCTGAGAAATATCCCAAGCTCGACATGGTAAGCTTCGGTCCTACGCTGCGCGGCGTTCACTCGCCCGACGAGCGTCTGCTTATCCCCACCGTAAAGATGGTATGGGATCACTTGCTCGACATTCTCAAGAGAGTATAAATGAGTTTGGAGTTTTGAGGTTATGAGGTTATAAAGTTTGTAAAGAATCATCACCTACGCTTATTTTCAACGATAACAAGCAAAGGTAAACTTATTAAACCTCATAACCTCATAAACTTATTAAACTCATAAACCTATTATCCCCATGCGTTACTTCCTATTGCTTCTTCTGCCCGCCCTGCTATTGGCCTCATGCTTGAAGGACGATGCTTACACCGCCTCGCCCAACGACCGACTGGCCTTTAGCAAAGATACCGTGGCCTTCGACACCATTATCAGCGGAGAGCCCACCAAGACTTACTCCTTCATGGTCTACAACCATGCCGACAAGGCACTGCGCATTCCGAACGTGGCGCTGCAGAAGGGACAAGATTCTCCCTTTCGCGTCAACGTAGATGGTAGTGCGCTCGTAGGAGGTTGCGGTACTGACTTCGAGATCGCTCGGAAAGACAGCATGGTGGTATATCTCATGGCCAATGTACCCGAGAACGACACCGACCAGCCCGTGAAGTATGAAGACAAACTCGTCTTTACCACCGAAGCTGGCACGTCGCAAGAAGTGGTGCTTACGGCTTCCGGACAAGACGTGATAACGCTCAAGGAGCACCACATCCAGGCTGACGAGACGTGGAGCGCCCGGCGCCCCTACCGCATCATGGACAGTCTCGTGGTAGATCGCGGAGCAACACTCACGCTCGAAGCTGGCACCTGCCTGATGTTTCACTCCAAGGCTCAACTCATTGTGCATGGCCGACTAATAATAAATGGATCTGCGACAGAGCCTGTCACGTTGCGCGGAGATCGACTGGATGATATGTTTACGAATCAACCCTACGACCGTACACCTGGCCTTTGGGGGGGAATCGTACTAAAAGAAGAATCATACGACAACCATATTAACTATGCTGATATCCATAGCAGCACTGACGGACTACGCGTTGACTCTTCCGACCTTTCCCGACGCACACTCACGCTCGAAAATTCTATTATCCACAATACTACACACCACGGGCTCAACCTGCGCATGGCCAACGTCTATGTGGGCAATAGCCAACTGACCAATGCTGGAGGCGACTGCGTACACGTGCGCGGAGGCGACATACAGATGGTACATTGCACCTTGGGCAGATTCTACCTATTCACTGGCGGAAGCGGCGGAGCTGCCATAGACTTTGCCAACTACGATGGCGACGTGCGCCTTCCCTTGCAACGCATGGATATTACCAACAGCATCATCACAGGTTATCAGAGCGATGAGATGATGGGCAATTTCAACAAGCGCTTCGAAGAAGACGCATTCAACTATCACTTTGACCATTGCCTAATCAACACGGATCCAATTACTAACGACGAGCATTTCACTAACTGTCTCTGGGATGACGGCAAGTCCACCACTACGAGCACAGAAGCCGTGAGCCGAGATAAGAATTTCACACCCGACTTCAACACCTCTACACTGGAATTCTCATTCGCGCTCTCACCTAAATCTAAAGCCGTAGGCACTGCTGATGCTACCGTCACCGCTGCTACCTATCCACTCGACCGCCTTGGCACCCCTCGCACCACAGCCCCCGATATGGGCTGCTACCAACACCAAGCAGAAGCCTCAGCCCAACAATAACCCTAGAAATCCCAAAAAGTTCTAGCATCCCAGGAATCCGAAAATGCCCCTATCCCACCTCCTACAGCATTTCTCACATCTGCCTGCTTCGCAAATAGCGGAGCAGTTGAATCTTTGCATCAACCAACACGAGGCCGTGGTGGTGACTGCACCACCGGGAGCGGGCAAATCTACATTGTTGCCACTGACCTTGCTACATTCGTTACCCACAGATGGCGGGAAGATTCTCATGCTCGAACCACGACGATTGGCTGCTAAGCAAATTGCCATGCGCATGGCTAGCCTATTGGGAGAGAAGGTGGGACTGACCGTAGGCTACCGCGTGAGATTTGAATCATGCACCTCAGCACAAACTCGCATCGAGGTACTGACCGAGGGCATCCTCACGCGTATGCTCATTGACGATGCTACACTTGATGGAGTGAGCATCGTCATCTTCGACGAATTTCACGAACGAAGCATTAACACCGACTTGGCTCTTGCCCTAGCTCGCCGTTCGCAAGAGATTATTCGTCCCGACTTGAAGATTGTACTCATGTCGGCCACGATTGACGCATCTCATATTTGCCATACGCTCCATGCTCCTCTCATTGAGAGCGAAGGACGAATGTTTCCCGTTCGCACAGAATATCTCACCGCAGATCCCTCTCCCAGAGAAATGCCCGAAGCCGTGGCTTCTGCTGTGCGCCGTGCCCTCCAAGAGACGGAAGGCGATGTGCTCGCGTTCCTTCCTGGACAGAGCGAGATAGAGCGCTGCATGAAGTTGCTCGCTTCGGTGGCAGAGACGGGTATACACGTCTACCCTCTCTACGGCAACCTTTCTCCCGAACGACAAAACGAAGCCATAGCGCCCTCTGCACCCGAAGAGCGCAAAGTAGTGCTCGCCACGCCCATTGCTGAGACTTCGCTCACCATTGAAGGCGTGCGTGCCGTAATAGATTCTGGACTATGCCGAAAGTTGGTGTTCGATGCTCGCACGCAGCTCAGTGCGTTACAAACCGTACGTATCAGCCTAGATATGGCCACACAGCGAATGGGACGTGCTGGACGTGTGGCCGAAGGCGTATGTTATCGACTGTGGTCGAATGCCTCGGAAAGCCGCAAGTTGTCTCCGCGCTTGCCCGAGATAGAGGAAGCCGACCTCGCGCCGCGATTGTTAGACGTGGTAGGCGTAGGCGAACAACCAGTGGAGGACCTTC
>ERZ1023641.280-NODE-280-length-16233-cov-5.692545_pt1 | contig 16233 bp, 17 predicted proteins | sample MGYA00380335_ERZ1023641 | MGnify/ENA primary metagenome ERZ1023641 (study PRJEB33179, sample SAMN07448970) | human gut metagenome | biome: Human-gut; feature: Human associated habitat; material: Faeces | host: Homo sapiens | place: India: Bhopal | collected... | reverse complement strand
TGCCGATTCTGTTGCATGCGGTTGACATAGACTTTTTCTCCCGTTTGCTCATTGCGCAGGAAAAAAGCTAAAAAAGTCTAAAGAAAACAAATGACTTTGATTCGAAAAGCAGGTATATTCCCTTCAAAATCATACTTTTTCAAGGAGGTTCCCATGACTCAAACGGCTCCGCGCGGGGAACGGCTGAATATCGGGCTGTTCGGACGCAGAAACGCGGGAAAATCGTCCCTTTTGAACGCTTTGTGCGGACAGGAAGTTTCCATTGTTTCCGCCGTCGCGGGAACGACAACCGACGCCGTATCCAAAATTTACGAGCTCATCCCCGTCGGTCCCGTTACATTCTTTGACACGGCGGGCGTGGACGACAAGGGTGAAGTCGGACAAAAACGCGTGGACGCCACCATGCGCGTTATGAAAAAAGTCGACATCGCCATGGTCATCACCGATGAAACGGGCGTCGGAGCAGAGGAAGACACCCTTATCAAAGAATTGAAAGAACTGAACGTTCCCTTTGTCGTCGTGTTTAACAAATGCGACAAAGTCAACATCACGGGCTACGGTTTCGATTTCCCGACGATTTCCGTTTCCGCCAAAGACGGCGCGAATATCGAGGAATTGAAAGCTTTGTTGAAAAGCCTTGTCCCCGAATCCTTTAAAAAACGCCCGCCTTTGGTCGCCGACTTAATCAAAGCGGGCGACACGGTCGTTTGCATTGCCCCGATTGACGCTTCCGCGCCGAAAGGGCGCTTGATTTTACCGCAAGTCCAAGTCATCCGCGACATTCTGGACACGGGCGCATATGCTTACACCGTGCAGAATCAAAACGATTACAAGGCGGTTGAAGCCAACTTGAAAAATCCGCCCGCTTTGGTGATTACGGATTCCCAGCTTATCCGCGCGGTTGCCGAAACCGTGCCGCAAACGGTGCCGCTGACGACATTTTCAACGCTTTTCGCCCGTTATAAAGGCGACTTTGAAACGCTGTTGCACGGCGCGCGGAAATTGCAGCAGCTGACGGATGGCAGTCGCGTTTTAATTGCGGAAGCCTGCTCCCACCACGTCCAAGACGACGACATCGCGCGCGTTAAAATGCCCGCTTTGATTCAAAAAGCCTGCACGGGAAAAATCGATTTCAACTGGTGCGCGGGCGTTGATTTTCCAGACGATTTGGGCGATTACGATTTGGTCGTGCATTGCGGCGGGTGCATGCTGACGCGGCAGGAAACCCTGCGCCGTTTAAACGAGTGCGTTCGGTCGAATGTCCCCGTAACCAACTTCGGCATGGCGTTATCGGCGGTTCAAGGCGTTCTTGACCGTGTAACCGCGCCGTTTTTCGGGACAAGCAAATGAAGCGCGCCGTTATTGCCGCCGCTTTGATTCTGGCGGGATGCGCCTTAGCTCCGTCAAATGACGAGATTCCTTTTTACGAACGAAGCTACGCCCTTCCCCTTGAAGCGCGCGAATGGGCGAAGACCGCCCCGCTGAAAGACTTGTGCCAAGCCACCAAGAACTGGCGTCCCGACGCCATTCGCGAAGCCGCTTTGAACGAGATTTACGCCCGTCATATTGACACTCGCGCCTGTTATTACACGGGCATGGAACTGACACCGTGACGAAAGGATGTCCGATGAACCTGCAACTGACCGAAAAATTGAACGAAGCCCGTTCTTTGAAGCGCGCTTTCAAATTGCCCGAAACGATTGAAGCGTTAAAAGAATGTTTGGCAATCGATCCGCATTGCGTCATCGCGTCGGCGCAGGCGGGCGTGTGTTCGCTGATGACGGGCGAAGTCGAACAGGCGGAAAGCTTTTTAAAACAAGCGGTCGAGGACACAAACAAAACGGACACGCCCGTTTTGGCGTTTTACACGGCGGCTTTGATTGCGAACGGCAAAGATTGCGGGGAATACCTCCCCTTGTGTCCCGATTTGCAGGACACTCTGCTGTTGGTCGCGGAAATGCTGAGCGAAAAGGACAAACACGATGCGGTTTTGCGCTTGATTGAAGTGCTGTCCGAAAAATATCTGAATACGGATTTATTCAAAACGCCGAAAGCGCATTACCGCCTTATCCGTCTGTTGGCGCGCGCGGGCGACACGGAGCGTGCCGCCGTTTTGGCAAAGGTACTGGAAGCGGAATCTCCCAATTCTTGGGAAGGATGGGCGGCACAAGCCGCCGTCGTAATGGCGAAATACGACTACGACAAAGCGTATTCTCTGACGGTCAGAGCTTTGCAGCACGGCGGATCAAGCAACCCGATGCTGGCGGCGCAACAGCATTGGCTGGCGTTGAACAAATAATTCGCCGCCCGTCCCGCAAAAGCAAAACGCCCCGCTGTTGTCAACGGGGCGTCTTTGTAAGGAATGACCTTCAGTTTTTCGCGGCAATAACCGTTTGACCGTTCATATATTTCTGCAAAGCTTCGGGGATTAAGACCGATCCGTCCGCCTGCTGATAGTTTTCCATCACGGCAATCATGCAGCGACCGACCGCAACACCCGAACCGTTCAGCGTATGGACAAAGCGCGTTCCTTTCTGCGCTTTGTTTTTGCAGCGGGCGTCCATGCGGCGCGCTTGGAAATCCCAGCAGTTGGAAACGCTGGAAATTTCGCGGTATTTGTTCTGACCGGGCATCCAGACTTCCAAATCGTGGGTTTTGCGCGACGAAAATCCCATATCGCCCGCGGACAAGCACATCACGCGGTACGGCAAGTTCAAGCCCTGCAAAACGTCTTCGGCGCATTGGGTCATGTATTCGTGTTCTTCCCACGATTTTTCGGGCGTGGTGATTGCGACCATTTCGACCTTGTAGAACTGGTGCTGACGAATCATGCCGCGCGTGTCTTTGCCTGCCGCCCCCGCTTCGGAACGGAAGCACGGCGTCAAAGCCGTCAAACGCAAAGGCAGTTTGTCTTCGTCCAGCGCTTTGCCCGCGACAAAGTTCGTCAAGCTGACCTCCGCCGTCGGAATCAGCCAGTAGTCATCCGTCGTGTGGTACAAATCTTCCGCGAACTTGGGCAGCTGAGCCGTGCCGTACATCGCCGAGCTGTTGACCATCAACGGCACTTCCATTTCGATATAGCCGTGCTTTTCACGGTGCAAATCCAGCATATATTGCGCCAAAGCCCGTTCCAGACGCGCCAAATCGCCCAACAGATACACAAACCGCGCGCCGGAAACGCGAGCGGCCTGATCAAAGTCCATCATGCCCAGTTTGGCGCCGATTTCGTCATGTTCCAACGGCTTGAAGTCGAACTTGCGCGGTTCGCCCCAGCGGCGGATTTCGCGGTTTGTCGTGTCGTCCAATCCGTCGGGAATATCGTCGGCGGGACGGTTTGGCAGGCGTTCCAAAACATGGTCGATTTGTTCGCAAATGACGCGGACGTCTTCTTCGGTATCCGCCATGCTGCGTTTCAGCGCGCCGACTTCGTGCATCAAAACGTCGGCGTCTCCGCCGTTCTTTTTGACTTCGGCGATTTGGCGGGACAAATCGTTGCGGCGGCTTTGCATATCCTGCAAATCGGTTTGCGCGGCGCGATATTTCTTGTCCAAATCCAAAACTTCGGCGGAAAGGGGCGGCAATCCGCGGCGTTCAAGTCCTTTGTCGAACAATTCGGGATTTTCCCGTATCCATTTAATGTCGTACATGACTGGCTCCTCATAAAAAAAGTTATGCCCTTATAAACCTATTTTTGTTTTTTTTCAAGGGCGCGAATGGACAAAATCGAGCTTTCATACAAAAAAATCAGCGGACACGCCAAAGCAAACTGACTGATGACATCGGGCGGAGTCAAAACGGCGGCGACGATGAAGATCAGCACAATCGCATACCGACGCCCCGAAACAAGCGTTTGCGCCGTTATCAGCCCCAGCTTTGCCAATACGACCAACACAATCGGCAGCTGAAAGCTTGCCCCGAACGCCAAAATCAACGTCATCACAAAGGACAGGTATTCGGCAATCCGCGCTTCCAAAACAATAGGCAAAGCGTCCTTTTCCAGCTGTTGAAAAGACAGCAGAAACTTAAACGCGGCGGGCGCAATCAAATAAAACACAAAACACGCCCCCGCCGCAAACAACAGCGGAGACACGAAAAACAGCGGCTTGACAAAGCTTCGTTCCGACGGGTACAGCGCGGGCGCGACGAAACGCCACGCTTGAAACGCAACAAACGGGAAACTGACGACTGCCGCCGAAAACGCGGATACTTTCAAATGAACGATAAAGCCTTCCGCCACGCCCGTGAAAATGGCGCGCTCCGCCCCGCCTGCCGACTTCATTGCTTGCGCCAAGGGCAGCATCAGGTATTTCAGCACTTCGCCCGAAAACGGATAAACGCATAAAAACGCCGCCGTAAAAAACACAAACGCTTTCAATAAACGACTGCGCGCTTCGGTCAAATGACCGACCCAAGTCATCACTTTTTCATCTTCGGATTCAAGATTGTCCGTTGTTTCCGTCATCTTTTCCATTCGTCAGTTTGTCGGCGATTCTATCGGCATCATACATAGTATCGTCAATGACTTGCGACACTTTCCTAATAAATCGGTTCAGCCTTCTGTACGCCCTGCCCGCCGTCCGCAAAACCTGCGGCAGCTGTTTCGGTCCGACGACCAAAACGGCAATCAAGACGATAACCGCAAATTCAGCCGAACTGATGCCGAACACTATTCTTTGTCCTGTTTTTCATCGGTTTTGTCGGCATCTTCGACGCCTTTTTTGAAAGCCTTGATGCTTTTGCCCAAATCTTCCGCCAAAGCGGGCAGCTTGCCGCGCCCGAACAACACCAGCACAATCAGCAAAATGACCAACAACTGAAATAAACTGATACCCATGGAAACCTCCTACACAATTCCGAACAGCGCAACAAAGAAAGACAACATCCCTTTGACGGCAAAAGCCAAATACCGTCCGACAATATCCAAATCAACGCCGATTTCATCGCCCAGCAGCGGCAAGCCGATAAGCAAAACCACCATCACGGGCAACCCGTATTTTTCCGTTCCCGCGAACCGCACCGCGGCGGGAAGCGGCAGCAATCCCGTCAAAATCCGCCCGCCGTCCATCGGCAAAACAGGCAGCAGATTGAATATCATCACCGAAAAATTAAACACGGCGGTCTGCGACAGGAAGAAAACGGCGGGCTTGCTGAACGCGTTGGCGTGCGCCATAACGGCAAGGATGCCCAAAGCCAGCAACCCCAAAACAAAATTGGTCGCAGGTCCCGCCAAAGCGACCCAAACCATATCTTTTTTGGGATTTTTCAGCGCGCCGAAGTTCACGGGAACGGGCTTTGCCCATCCGAACAAAAACGGCGCGTTGGACAAGAACAGCAACAACGGAAAAACAATCGTGCCGAACACATCGACATGACGCAAAGGGTTCAAGCTCAGTCTGCCGTTGTCTTTTGCCGTTGTGTCGCCGAAAAACCAAGCGACAACGCCGTGCGCGATTTCATGCAGCAGCACGGCGGGAACAACCGCCAAAACCATCAACAGCAAATAAAGCGTTTTGTCGTCAGGCATTTATTCCCCTGCCAAAATTTTCTGTCCGCGACAATAGCGTTCCCACGCCTTTTCCGTCAAAGGCTTGACGGCGGACGCGATTTTTTTCATTTCTTTCATATCGCCGTTGCAGTGCAAAACGGCATCGCATCCCGCGGCAATCGCCTGCTTGGTCAAATCGGCAAAACCGCCGCTTAACGCTTTCATCGACAAATCGTCGCAAATCAGGAAGCCGTCAAATCCGATTTCACCGCGAATAACGGTTTCAATGACCTTTTCGGACAGGGAAGCGGGCTTTTTCGCGTCTATGGCGGTGTAAAGCAAATGCGCGGTCATCGCCCAAGGCGACAAGTCCGCCAAAGCCTTAAACGGCTTGAAATCCGTTTCTTTCAGCGTTTCAAAGTCCGTATCAACGACGGGTAAATCAAAGTGGCTGTCCGTTTTGGCGCGCCCGTGTCCCGGAATATGCTTGATAACGGGCAAAACGCCCTCTTGCATCAAGCTTTCACACGCAACGGCGCCCAGTTCCGCAACGACATCGGGGTCGAAAGAAAACGGACGGTCGCCGACGACTTGCGGATTCGCGCCGTCGACGGGAACGTCCAGAACGGGCGAACAGTCCACGTTAAAGCCCGATTCCGCCAGTTCGCGCCCGATTGCCGAAAAATTCTTGCGGCACAATTCCCGAGCGACATCCTTGTCCAGCCCGTCCCAATCACCGAACGCTTTTTGCGCGGGAAACACGCTCCAGTACGGCGGCTTCAAGCGCGCGACGCGCCCGCCCTCTTGGTCGACCAAGACGGGAGCGTCGGGTCTGTCCGTGCAAGCCCGCAAATCGGCAATCAACGCCTTGACTTGATCGGGCGTTTCAATGTTGCGCGCGAACAGGATAAAGCCGACGGGATTGACGGCGGTAAAGAACTTTTTTTCCTCTTTGGACAATGACTTGCCCGCACAGCCGAAAATGACGGCGGACGGATGTTTATTTGTTGACAACGAAGCACTCCTGTTTTTTGGCTTTGAATTTATCGCACAGCGTTTTGGCGTCGTCGCGCGCGGCAAAATCCCCGACGCGCAGTCTGTAAAAAGTCCCCTTGTCCGACGTCGTTTCCGAAATATGATGAGCAATCTTTGCCATCAGTTCGGGATGTTTTTTGGACAAACGCTTGAATTCGTCCTCCGCCGATTTTCGCGAACGCGCGGAAACCAGCTGAACACTGAAAGCTTTTTCGTTTGTTTTGGCGTCATCCTTTGGTTCGGGGGCTTTTTTAACCTCTTTGACGGGAGCTTTTTTTTCCAGTTTCGGCGCGGTTTCGACGGTTTTAAAGACGACTTCGACCGCCTGCCCGTCCTCATCCTTGACAATCGCGGCGGCGGGTTCGTGTTCGGCTTCAACCTTTTCGACCAAAGCGGCGATGGCATCCTCGGGCAAAGGTTGAGCGGGCGCGACAGGCTTTTCCGTCGGAGCAAGCAACCGATCGACGGGCAATTCGCCGGAGTTTTGGCGCAAGCGGTCGTACACCATTTTGTCGCGGTTCGGCACATCCAGCCCGCCCGCGAACTTCGGCGGCATGCCGTCGGGCGTCGTATCGGCGCGAATAATCGGCAGTTCGCCGTTTGCCGTTCCCGACAGCGACACATACTTGCCGAACGTCAGTCCCCCGATTGCCACGGCAACCACAACGCCGATGCCGACGCCGATTAAAATGGCGGGGCGTTTTCTGCGCTGTTCAAGCCGTTCTTCGCGAAACGAGGAAAAAGCGTCGTCGTTCATCAATCACATCTCCTCAACGGGGGTAACGCCGAAAATGTCCAATCCCGAAGCAATCACAACAGCGGCGGCTTCAATCAACGCCAAGCGCGCCAAAGACTGTTCGGGTTTGTCGGCTTCCAAGAATCTCAAATCCGCATTTTCGCGCCCTTTGTTCCACAACCCGTGGAACGCCGCGGCAACATCGTTCAAATAATAAGCGATGCGGTGCGGTTCATGCGCGGCGGCGGCGACTTCGACCTGACGCGGCAAAGCCGCCAGCAAACGGATTAAAGCGACTTCGGATTCGTCGTTCAGCAGACTGAAATCGGCTTTTGCCAAAGCGGACAGGCTCAAATCGGCGTTCGGGAACATTTCGCGGGCTCTGCGGCGGACGGACGCGGCGCGCGCATACGCGTAGTTGACGTAAAACACGGGATTGTCTTTGGATTGTTCCTTGACTTTTTCGACGTCGAAATCCAGCTGAGCGTCATTTTTGCGCGTCAGCATGATAAAGCGCATCACGTCTTTTCCGACCGCGTCGACCATATCGCGCAAAGTCACAAAAGTTCCCGCGCGTTTGGACATTTTGACGGGTTCGCCGTTGCTCATCAGATTGACCATCTGGCACAGCTTCACGTCCAGCTTGGCTTTGCCGTCGGTCAGTGCTTTAATCGCCGCCTGCATGCGCTTGACATAGCCGCCGTGATCCGCACCCCACACATCAATCATATCGTCGAAGCCGCGGCGGTACTTGTCCAGATGATAAGCCATATCCGACGCGAAATAAGTCTGAAAACCGTTCGATTTTTTCAAAGCGCGGTCAACATCGTCGCCGAACAGGGTCGCTTTGAACAGCGTTTGCGGGTGCGGTTCGTAATCTTCGACGACTTTCCCCTTGGGCGGTTCCAGCACGCCTTCGTAAATCAAGCCTTTGGAGCGCAAAAATTCGATGACTTCGTCGACTTTTCCCGCTTCGACCAAAGCGCGTTCGGATGAAAACACATCGAATTTGATGCCCAAAGCCGCCAGGTCGTCGCGAATCATATCCATCATTTTTTCAATCGCGAAAGCGCGGAACACGGGCAACCATTCGGCTTCGGGCTTGTCCGTCCACGCATTGCCGTATTTTTCCGCCAAAGCTTTGCCGACGGGAATCAAATACGCGCCGGGATACAGCCCTTCGGGAATCGCGCCGATATTTTCGCCCAACGCTTCCTTGTAGCGCAGAAAAGCCGACCGCGCCAGAACGTCGACCTGCGCGCCCGCGTCGTTGATGTAGTATTCGCGGGTTACGTCATAGCCCGCTTTTTGCAGCAGCGAAGCCAAAGCGTCGCCGAACACCGCGCCGCGGCTGTGTCCGACATGCATGGGCCCCGTGGGATTGGCGGAAACGAATTCGACGTTTTTCTTGCGCCCTTTTCCCATATCGGACGAGCCGAATTCGGAGCCTTTTTCAAGGATTTCTTTCAAACATCCGTCCCAAAACGTTTTGGACAGGCGCATGTTGACAAAGCCGGGACCCGCGATTTCGACGGGATCGACAAGCGGCAGAGCTTTCAGTTATTCCGCCAGCAATTCGGCAAATTCACGCGGCTTCATGCCGGCTTGAGCCGCCATTACCATCGCGGCGTTCGTCGCGGCATCGCCGTGCGCCGCGTCGCGGGGCGGTTCGGCGACCATGCGCGACGGATCGATTGTCGCGGGCAGCTTGCCGTCTTTGACCAGTTCATCCAAAGAATCAAGGATATTGTTTCTGATTGCCGTAAAAATATTCATCGTTTTAAAGTCTCACTTGCGGGTCGAACAATCGCGTATGCAGTTCAATCGCGGACGCGTCGGTCAATCCTGCGACGAAATCCGCGACGATACGCGCTTTCATGGTTTCCCCCTCCGCCGTTTTGGGACAGCTTCGGGCTTTTTTCTGCCACGAAGGCGGCAGAATGTTGGTTTCCGTAAACAACAGCCCGAACAAATCGCGCACAATGCGTTTGCCCTTGCTGGTCATGCGGTTGATTGTATAGTGTCTGTACATATTGGGAAAGAGGAAATCTTTCAATTCCTGCATTTCCGCGCGCATTTTTTCCGAAAAAGCGATAACGGGACGTCCCATATTGCGGATATCGTCGACGCTTTCGGGCTTTAAATCGTCCAAAATCCGCCGCGACTGCGCCGCCACGTCCAAAATCATATCGTTAATCATGCGGCGCACCGTTTCGGCATCGACACGGGATTGTTCCACCGACGGATATTCTTTTTTAACCTGTTCGTAATGGCGTTTGAAAAAAGGAACTTCCATTAACTGCTCAACCGTTACGAGCCCTGTTTTCAGCCCGTCGTCCGTGTCATGATTGGAGTAAGCGATGTCATCCGCCAAAGCCGCTATCTGTGCTTCCGCCCCCGCAAAAGTATCAAGCATCAAGTCGTGCTTTTTATTATACTCCGCAATATCAACGGAAAGCTTTTCTTTTTCCGTCAACGGACCGTTGTGTTTAACCAGTCCTTCCAGCGTTTCCCATGACAGATTGATGCCGTCGAAACGGGGATAGCGCTGTTCCAGTTTTGTAACGATTTTCAACGAATGCGCGTTATGGTCAAAGCCGCCGTAGTTCGCCATACATTCGTTCAAAGCCATTTCGCCCGCGTGTCCGAACGGCGTGTGTCCCAAATCGTGCGCCAAAGCCAAAGCTTCGCCCAAATCGCCGTCCAAGTTCAGCATGCGGCACAGCGAACGGGTGATTTGCGACACTTCAAGCGAATGGGTCAATCGGGTTCGCAGACTGGAACCTTCGTGATAAACGAACACCTGCGTTTTGGATTCCAGCCGGCGGAACGCTTCGGAATGAATGATGCGGTCGCGGTCGCGCTGAAAACAAGTGCGGTACGGCGCTTCCCGTTCGGGGTACAGTCTGCCGCGCGTTTTGCTTGCATCCGTTGCGTATCTTGCCAAAGCCATATCGGAATCCTTTTTGTTTTAAAAGTATACCTAAGCGATTAAAAAAGCGTTGTCAAACCTAATCCTTGCCAGCGCATTGTTCGTTTTGATATTTGTAATGCCCGTCGCCGTCAATCAAATTGTTTTGCTTTTCCTGCTCTTTGATAAAAACATCGGCATAGTGGCGCGACAGTTCGAAAACGGAGCGTTTGATTTCCTCGCACGAATTTCCTTGCCGCTGCATGACTTGGAAAGTCGTTAAAATCTCGGACGCGGCGGTTTTCAACACGGTGTCCAGCGTTTTTCTGTTTAACGACAAATGAGTCAATTCGTGTTTCAGCGTCAAATCGAACAGGCACGATCCTTTCGGATGCTGTTTGTTTAAATCAATTTCGACCAAAACCTCTTTTGCCGTCAAAGCGACGGACGGCTTGGCGCAATCAACCTCTACGCTCCATTTTGTTTTGTATCGGGTACAGCCGTCTGCCGTCGCCTTTTCCGAATCGCATGAAAAAGCACCGTCTTTCAGCACATAATCGACTTCTTTGCGTTCGACTTTGACATCAACCGCCGGCTGATTGCGCGAAACCGTCGCATAAGCGTTCGCGTTCGGCAAAGCGTATTTGTTCGGAACGGGGAAAGCGGCGGATTTTTCGCCGTCTTTCTGCGTTTGATTTTTTTTGGATGCTTTATAGTCCGTCGTTTTGGGAATAGCGTTGCGCGTATATGTCTTTTTCCGTTTTTGATAAACTTCCGTCCCCTTTTGATAAGTGTGCGGACGTTTCTGCTTGACTGCGTAAGCAGGGGAACACAAAACAGCGAAAACCGTCAAAAACAACAGCACTTTTTTCATTTCAGGCATTGCTCCCATTGATACACGACCGACCCGGGCGCATCCAGCAAAGAATCCTGCCTGTTCTTTTCCTCAATCAATTGCCGATGATAGCGATCAATCAATTTTCCGATTTGATACGGGGAAGCCGTTCCCTCGTCCAGCGTTGCCAACAGCGCTTTTGAAATTTCCCTCGCAAAATGCTTGACCACCTTGCGCGCAACGGCGACATGAGTCAATTCATGCTTCAGAACCAAATCGAATTCGCAGCTGCCTTTCGGAATAGAAGACAGAATGTAAACCGTTATGTCCCGCAGTCCGAATTTCAAATAAACTTTGGCGATATTTCCCTGTGCGTCATAAACGAAGCGCGGAGCGTCCATATAAATTTGCGCTTTGGTGCATCCCGCCGCATCGGCGCCGTTGCAGTCAATCCGCGGCAAAGAACGGTCATAGCTCACTTTGCCGTTTTCGACGGACAGCGCCAATTCGGGCGCGGCGGCAACCGCCCGCCCCGCCGTCAGCAACAACAGCAAAACCGCTTTCCATGCAAACATCTTCACCGCCTTTTTACCCAGTTTAAAAAACAAGCAAAAAAAAGACAATCTTTTATCTGGATTTTATTTTCTTTTTCGGGTACAAAGAAGGAAAAGGATAAAAGACAGAGAAATGAACGACGATTCCGGTAGTATTTCACGCCCTCCCCCTGCTTCCCCTGCGGAAACGGGGCTGTTTTCGGTCACAACGTGGAACGTCAATTCAATCAAGACGCGCTTGCCGCAAGTGATTGAATACTTGAAAAAATATTCTCCCGACATTGTATTGCTGCAGGAAATCAAGACCGAAACGGACGGCTTTCCGTTTTTTGAACTGCAGGCGGCGGGCTATTACTGCGCCGTCAAAGGGCAAAAAAGCTACAACGGCGTCGCGGTTTTATCCAAAGCCCCCGTCCGTGTGATTTCCGACACGCTTTCCCCCGAATTTGCCGACCAAGCCCGCTATTTGGAGGTTGAACAAAACGGCACGCGCTTTATCGGCGTGTACGTTCCGAACGGGCAAGCCCCCGCGGCGGCGCCCGACGACACGTCGCGGCTGGACTATAAAATCAAATGGCTTGACGCGCTGAACGCCCGCGTCGCCGAATTGCTGAAAAGCGAAACCGATTTCGTGCTGGGTGGGGATTTCAACGTCATTGAATTCGATTCGGACGTGTACAGCCCGGCGGCGTTCAAAGATTCCGCCTTTACCGTTCCCGCCGTCCGCAGACGGTTCAAGGCTCTGTATTTCCAAGGCTTGACCAACGCCTTGCGTGAAAAATGCGATGACGTTCCGCTTTATTCCTACTGGGATTATCGGGCGGGCGCGCGCGAAAAAAATGACGGCATTTTGCTTGACCACCTGTTTTTGTCGCCGAAATCGGCGGACAAGCTGGTGCAAGCATCCGTCGACGGCGAAATGCGCGACGAACGGAAAGCGTCGGATCTCGCGCCCGTTGGCTGTCTTTTGTCATTAACTTAAGAGGAAAAGATGGACTCCCCTTCTTCATATACGTTTTTAAAACTGTTTGCGGCTTTTGTTTTTGTGGCGATTAACGCGTTTTTCGTCGCCGCGGAGTTTTCAATCGTTAAAATCCGCCGTTCCCGTTTGGAGGAAATCGAAGCGCACGGCAATAAAAAAGCCAAGCTGGCTATCAAAGTCACGTCCGCGCTGGATTCTTATTTAAGCGCGACTCAGCTGGGCATTACGCTGGCTTCGCTGGCTTTGGGCTGGATTGGTGAACCCGCTTTGGCGGTCATTATCGACCCCTTGTTCGGTCATTGGCTGAAAGACGACCCCGTGCTGATGCATTCGGTCAGCATTGCCGTCGCTTTTACAATCATTACCCTGATGCATGTCGTTTTCGGCGAACTGGTGCCGAAATCCATCGCGATTCAGAAAACAGAGATGTCGGTCATGCTGATTGTCCGTCCTTTGTACTGGTTCGCCCGCCTGTTCCGTCCCGTCATCTGGGTGTTTGACCACTGCGCCGCGCTTGCGCTGAAGCTTATCGGCATTCATCCCGCTCAGGAAAGCGACTTGGTTCATTCCGAAGAAGAATTGAAGCTGATTGCTGGCGCGTCCCAACGCGGCGGCATCATCGACAAAACGGAAAGCGAAATCATTAAAAACGCCGTTGACTTTTCGGATAAAATCGCGCGTGAAATTATGATTCCGCGGCAAGATATGGAATGTCTGTATCTGGAATGCAGTTACGACGAAAACATCGAAATCGTCAAAACAAGCAACCACACGCGCTATCCCGTTTGCGACGAAGACAAGGACAACATCGTCGGCATGGTGCATTTGCGTGATATTTTAATGAACGAAGGCGAACGCGACATCAAAAAAATGCTGCGTGAAGTCCTGTTCGTCCCCGAAAGTCTGTCGGTGTCCGAAGTTCTGCACACAATGAAAAAACGCCGTATCCACATGGCGATTGTGATTGACGAATACGGCGGCACGTCGGGCTTGATTTCCATGGAAGACGTTTTGGAAGAACTGGTCGGCGACATCCAAGACGAACACGACACATCGACCGATGTTTACGAAAAACGCCTTGACGACGGTTCGTACGAATTCTTGGGAATGACTTTGCTGGACGAAGCCATGGAATACATGGGACTGCGCCCGTTGGAAGAACACGAGGAAGACACCATCGGCGGCTATGTATTCGGGCTGCTGGCACGAAAACCCAAAGTCGGCGACGTCGTGGACTGCCCGCAATGCAGTTTCGAGATTTTGGAAATCGACGGCTTCCGCGTCAAAAAGGTCAAAGCGACCGTCTCGCCCAAGCGCGACGATGATGACGAAGAAGAAGACGATAAATCCGACGCAGAATCCAAGGAATGATTTTCCGCTGGAAAAATAGCAAAAATTTGCTATAATGTAGAAAATTTCGGAAAAAAGGAGCGTTCTTATGACGGAAAAACAGCCTATAGCTTTGGTCGTCAGCGATATTGACAACACGATTGCCGATAAATTCAATGTGTGGGGAAATGCGCTTGATTCGGCTTTGGACAAACTGGCGAAGCTGCATAAACGCGACCGCAAGGACATTGAACAGGATTTGCTGGCGCACGTTCCGGAATCCGTCAAACACATTTCCGGTCCCTATATCGGCAAAGACTTGCGTTCGGACGTTGCCTGCACACCGTCATTGAAGCCTTCTTCGCCCGAAATGGAAAAAGAACAGGAAAGAATCTTTCACGAATGGGACAAGGACAGAAGCAAAGCCGAACTGTACGGCGGCGTTCTGCCAACCATCAACAAAATCAAGGCATCGGGGGCGAAGCTTGTTCTTTACACCGATTCCCGCGAATCCGTTTGTGTTCCGCGTTTGGCGAAAATGGGCATTACGGCGGATATGATTGACGCGCTTTATGTCCAGCCCGACTTGAAAGACGGTCAAATCATCCGCAAACCCGTCAAAGGCGTTGCCAACGATTTCCGCGCGGCTTTGGGGGACAAGCTTGTTTTGCTGGATCCGAAAACAAACAAGCCGAATCCCAAAAACATGCAAAGAATTCTTGACGATATGGGCGTCAAAGACCCGAAAACCGCCGTTATGGTCGGCGACAACATCCGCGCGGACGGCACGGGCGCGATTGCCGTCGGGATGAATTTTGCATGGCAAAAACAGGGAACCGTGATTGACGAACCGACAAACCGCTGTTACAGAACATTCTGTCAGGATCCGAACTACAAGCTGACCGCCGCGGAACATTTGGAACAAATGAACGACACCAACCGTCCGACGGCTGTTTTGAACGGTTTTGCGGATTTGAACAAATTCTACCGCTTTACGGCGAAAAACACGCAACAGTCGGCTTTGCTGACAGCGGCTTTAAGCAAAAAAGCGCGAACAAACCGATAAATCACCGCGGAACTTCCCGCCCGTACAACAGCCAATCATAAACGGCGGAACGCTTCATCATTTGTTCGTTGAATCGTTCCGTATCGCCGATTTGTTCAAGCACGGTCGGTTTGTCGGAAAACAGCGATGTTCCCAGCCCCAAGCGGTCGCCTTCCACATCGACACCCAAAGCATCCATAATCGTCGGGTAAATATCCATCGTCGCAAATTTGCGGCGAGCGCGGCGAACAGGCTGTTTTGCGGCGTTCAAGAACAAATTGAACACGCGGCGGCGCTCACCGTCGTGGAAATCCTGCGAATTCATCGCCAAATGGTCGCCGACAACAACAACTGCTGTATTCTTGTAATACGGTTGTTGTTCCAGCCAATTCAAAAAATCCGACAGCTGTTTGTCCGCGCACGAAATCACATTCTTGTATACGGCGGATTCGGGATATTTTTGTTCGCAAACGGACTTTTCGAAATGGTCCGTTGCAAAGTGTGTGTCCATTGTCATCATACCAAAAACAAACGGCTCTTTCCCTGCCGCCAAATCCTCCAGCTCCGTTTTTGCAAGATTGTATAACTTTACATCATACAAACGCTTGACTTTTTTCCCTTTGTTATATTTTTTCGCATAAAAAACTCTGTCGTGAATTTTCAATCCGCCATGCGAATCAAAAAAGATGTCCATTCCTGCAAAAGTTGCCTTTGTCCCGATTAAAAAACGTTCATGATAACCATTGTCTTTCAGTACGTCGTATAAACAACGCGCTTTGGGTAAAAAGAATTTATACATATTCAGTTGATTCCCGTTTATTGGCAGCCGTAAAGGAATTCCGCATGTTTGCGCGACCAGCCCTGCTTGCGTCCAAGAAACGCCCTCGACTTGTTCCGCCCCGCCCAAACCGTCCGTATCGCTGAAATTAATTCCTTTTTTCAAAGCGATTTCAGCCGTCTTTGGTATCAGATTGTCGCCGTCTTTGTTGGAAAAAGTAGCCTCCAGCGATTCAACGAATATCAAAACCAAGTTCTTCTTTTTGTCGGGGAATGTCATTTTGACTTTTGCGGGGTCGGCATAATACGTTTCATAAAAAGTCGATTTCTGTGAAAAATTGTCGTGAAACCAATTAGGCACGTTCAGTTTGAACACGGAAAAAACAATCGAGCCGCTTAACACAATCGCGCCGAACAAACCGAAAAAACGGGAAAAGAAGAGTTGCCCCGCTTTGGTGCGGCGGGAAAACTTTTTTATCAAGGCAATCAAGACGACCGCTCCGATTGCCGGAAAAAGTGTGCCGCGGATAAAGCTGATTATCGT
>ERZ1023641.268-NODE-268-length-16731-cov-9.411669_pt1 | contig 16731 bp, 8 predicted proteins | sample MGYA00380335_ERZ1023641 | MGnify/ENA primary metagenome ERZ1023641 (study PRJEB33179, sample SAMN07448970) | human gut metagenome | biome: Human-gut; feature: Human associated habitat; material: Faeces | host: Homo sapiens | place: India: Bhopal | collected... | reverse complement strand
TCTACCTTTCTAGTTTATAAAGTAAAAAAGTGTCTACTGAAATCAGGAAAAGTCACCTTGTCATTGACCGCAGAGCACATGTTGGTGGCAATGTGCGTTGTCAGGAGATGGAGGGGATTAATGTGCATATGTATGGGCCTCATATCTTCCATACAGCCTCTAAGCGAGTTTGGAACTTTGTTAATAAGTTTGTCTCCTTCAATCATTTTACGCTTTGCACCATCGCTAATTATAAGGACGAATTGTACAATCTGCCCTTCAATATGAATACTTTCCACCAGATATGGGGTGTGAACACTCCGATTGAGGCATGGAAGAAGATTTTGGAACAAAGATATGTGGGCGAAGTGACCAATCTGGAAGAGCAAGCCCTGTCGCTTGTGGGTAGGGATATTTATGAAAGGCTAGTCAAAGGGTACACGGAGAAGCAATGGGGGCGAACTTGTCATGATTTACCCGCTTTCATTATCCGCAGACTTCCTGTTCGCTTGACATATGACAACAATTACTTCGACGACCCCTATCAGGGTATCCCTGTTGGCGGGTATAATAAACTGGTAGAGGGATTATTGGAAGGGTGTGACGTTCGAACAAATATGGATTTCTTCGATGGCTTGCATGAGTGTTGGAGTGATATAGCAGGCAGATTGGTTTATACTGGCAAGATAGATGACTTCTATGGTAATCGTTATGGTAATCTGCAATACCGTTCTCTAGGTTTTGAGACGGAAATGCTTGATATGCCAAATTATCAGGGAGTTGCCTTAATGAATTTCACGGACAAGGAGACACCTTACACCCGCATCATTGAGCATAAGCATTTTGAAATATTTGGGAACGATGTCTATAACAATCCCAAAACCATTGTCACCCGTGAGTATCCTATGGATTACATTTTTGGGGTTAGTGAACCATATTATCCTATCAATGATGAGCAAAATTCACGCTTATATGCCAAGTATGCGGAACTTGCGATGCAAGAAAAACATGTTATCTTTGGAGGACGGCTTGCAGAATACAAGTATTACAACATGGATCAAGTGATAGGGAGAGCCCATGAGACATGGGAAAAGGAAAATACATAAATGTATTTTAAAAAACAAAAAATGTTAGGAATAGTTGAATATTTCTAAAATTTTAGTTACTTTTGCAACAAGAAAACTTTTAAAATCAAAAAAATGAAGAAAGGTATATTCTTATTATTTACATTGATAGCTTGTGCTTTTGTTTTGGCAAGTTGCACACAGAGTACTGGCTATATGAGAAAACTGCAGCAGGTAGATAGCATGATGGAGAATAATCCGCAGGCTGCCTATGATAGCTTGTGTCTGTATGGCAAGGGGATGGAACGTGGTAAGTCGCAGAAAATCTCCATGCGCTATCGCCTGCTGATGGCAAAGGTAGAGAATAAACTTTATCTTGATATGCCTTCCGACTCAGCCTTTCAAGAAGTGGTGGATTACTATGAATCCAAGGGAACCTCTAATGATAAAATGACGGCTCATTACCTCATGGGTTGCATTTATCGCGATCAGCAAGAAGCTCCTAAAGCTATAAATAGTTACCGAGAGGCGTTGGAATTTGCAGATACATTAAGCCACGAATGTGACTATCTCGTATTGCTTAGCATTTATGGGCAAATGGCAGATGTTTTTCGAATGCAGTATTTGCATCAAGAAGCTATCAAGGCATTTCAGAAATATAGTTACTATTCCTTTAGAGCAAACAAAACCGATGAGTATATCAGGGGAATCGCATTTATGGCTGCGGAATATTATGAACAAGGTGATACTTTGAAAGCAATAAGATATATAGAAAAGGCACATCAGCTGTACTTGCAACATGGTATGCGCAAGGAAGCCTTTGAAATATATCCCAAACTATATTTCGCCTGTTTATATCGTTCGCAATATCAGAAAGCACATTCTTACATGTTGCAATACGAAAAGGAGTCTGGGCTTTTTGATAAACATAATAATATTGCTGAAGGACGTGAACATTACTATAAAGCCAAAGGAATGTATTATTTGGGAATAAATCAGTTGGATTCCGCCTTATATTATTATAGAAAATTGGGGAATTATGGCTATCGTTATGAAACAGCGCAAGGATTGCTGGAAATATATGGGAAATTGGGAGACAATGATTCTATTCAAAAGTATTCTAAACTTTGTGAGCATGAAATGGATAGAATATTGAATTCTACTCAGGCGGAAGCCACCATTCAGGCGTTGTCATTGTATAATTATAGCAATTTGCAAAAAGAGATAAATGAAGAAAAAATAAGGAAAGAGAGAAACAAATACGTGCTAACTATCATAGGCATTGCTATCTTTCTCCTTTTGTTTTATCTGGTATATCGACATAAGCAAATATATAAGAGAATGTCTGATAGACTATCTGAAGTAGGTGAGAGCTATCTTCAAACATTTAAGAAAATGGAAGATGCTCAAGATGAATTGAATACACTTTTGAAAGATAAAAACTTGTTGATAGAAAAGAAGCAGGAACAAATTTCTTCTTTGACAGAGGAACTTCAGGGCTATAAGGAAGAAATCAGCAAGATGAATAAATCAGAAAGAAAAATGATTCTTATGACCAGCAATATAGTAGAGAGCTTCAATGAGATGACTAGTATGAAAAGAAATAGTAAAAAGCCTGGCAATAAAGATTGGAAAGAACTATATGCTATTCTCCAACAAAGTCAGCCTCAAGTATATGAAAGAATCTCTAGCTGCAAATTAAGTTCCCAAGAACTTCAAGTTTGTGTCTTGACATATTTGGGAATGGATAATACGAAAATATCTATCCTTGTAGATACAACTGCAAAAACTGTCTGCAATGCAAAGCAGAAAGCAAACAGTAAGTTGTTTAATTGTAATACTGCTACTTCATTATATGAAAATCTGCTCAGCATATAATCCATGATTTTAGAGCTTTGAGATGAAAGTACTTTCGTAGCCTGATGAAAGTACTTTCGTTGCTCAATGTAAGTACTTTCGCTTGCCAACGCAGGTATATTCATATATGAACGCTCCTAGAATTGTAATTTAACACTTCTAGAAGCGTTTTTTCTTGTATTTATTCTTTTGTTTCAATTATTCTTCGTACTTTTGCACGTAGAGAGTTAAAAAACTTAATAAGAAAGGAAAATAATTATGGATTACGGATTATTAGGAATGTATATATTTCTGGCTTTGATTGCTATAGGTTCTTTCATTTACGTTAAGATAGAAGACAGAAAAGAGCAAAAGAAAAATTAATGGCTAAATACATACTTTCCATCATAGCAGCATTCTTCATAACTTTGAGCAGTTTTGCCCAAGGCGGCTTACCTAGTCGCTTTAATGTAAGCTACCTCAACATGGCAGCAGGAATGCCTAATAATTTTGCCGATGATATCTTTCAGGATTCTTACTGCTGTGTGTGGATCAGTACACATGGTGGTGGACTGGTGCGTTACGATGGCTTTAACTTCGTGAACTTCGGATTGGGGTCCAATGCCATCAGTTTGCGAAGTAACAGTTGTCGCAATGTGTATGAAGACCATTTCCGTCGCCTCTGGATTGCCTTTGAGGAAGGGCCGCAGGTGATCGACCTTAATACGATGCAACCCATCGTTCCTCCTTGTGAAAACGAGAAGGTGGAGGCACAGCTCAAGAAGGCATTGAAGAATTCGAGCAGCAATAGGATGTATTGCGATGCCAAGGGCAATATATGGATGATATCCATCAACCTCTTGACCCGTTTCGGATTTAATGAAAAGGGTGAGGTGAATAGCGTCTTGACCATTGACTATCCTTTCAATGCGCCCGACCTGGGACTTTGCGATGTCTATCGCCGGGGAACGGTGGTGTTGTGCAACAATGGAGTGGTGAGCGAGTTCTCTGTGAAGAATAACCAGTTGGTTGCCAGGAATATCACCTCCCTGTTTGCTCCGCTGGAAAATCGCTTTGCTGGCGATATCATCTCTTATCATGGTAAAATCTGGATTGCCACCAACCGTGGTCTCTTCAATAGTGCCAAGCAGCAATATCATTGCTCGGCTACCGACCATTCGCTCCAGCACGAAGTGGTGACGAGTCTTGCCATCTCTCCTGATGATAAACTCCTGGTGGGAACACTCTGCGGTGTGGATATCATCAATGATAAAACGGGTGAGATAGAGCATTGGAACTGTAATAGTGCGGTTAATCCGCTGAGCAGTAACTTCGTGAACAGTCTCTTTGCCAAGAACGGACAGATATGGGTGGGCACGGAGACGGGTGGTGTCACCAAGTTGGCTCCCCGCCAGTTGCAGCTCGAATTCTATCGCCATGATGCCTCTAACCCGGGAAGTCTTTCTCCCAATGCCGTCAATGCCATGTATGCAGCACCGGATGGCACCCTGTGGGTAGGTACCGTGGAAGGCGGACTCAACTCTCTGGCTCCTGGTGGCAAGAACTTTACTCATTATACAACGGCAAACTCGGGACTGCCTCATAACAGTGTTTCTACGCTTGCCGCTGACAACCGTGGCAACCTTTGGATAGGAACCTGGGGTACGGGCTTTGCTGTGATGAACCTTAAGCAGCCGGGCAAGATTACTCCTCTTGTGGTGGATGCTCAACATCAGCATTTCCTGAATTTTGCTGGTGCCCTGGCCTATGACCCTATCAATGATGGCATGTGGCTGGGAACCAACGACGGTCTTTTCTTCTACGACCTGAAGCACCAGCAAATTACAGAACCCTTCAAGGGATGCCTGAATGTGCGAGGCTGCATCGGTGCTTTGATTACCAAGGATGGCAAGCTGCTGATGGGTTGTGTACAGGGTATGGTAGAGGTAAACTTGAAATCCCGCCGTGGCAAGGATGAGTTTGCCGTGCAGTATCATCCTCATAAGCTCGATGACCCGGAGAGTGGAGTGATTGATAAGATAATTTCCTTCTGCCAGGCAAAGGATGGAAAGATTTGGCTCGGCAGCAATGGCTATGGCCTGTACTGCTATTATTATAATAAGGTGGGAAAGGCTGAAGTGAAGTCGTTTACCACCAATCAGGGATTGGCGAACAATACGGTGAAGGGTATTGTGGAAGACAACCAGGGCATGCTGTGGATTGCTACCGATAACGGGCTTTCGGTTTTCAACCCCCAAACCGAGACCTTTACCAGTTTCTATAAGAACGATGGTCTGCTCAGTGCCCAGTTCTATTTTAATGGAGCCATTCGCAATGCGAAGGGCGAGATATTCCTGGGTACAGATGGTGGCATGATGGCAGTGATGGGTGTCAATCCTTCTGCCTATTATGTGGGAAAACTCCGCTTTACGGAACTCCTGGTAGATAACCAGCCAGTCTTTGCCGGTAGCGATTATCTGGACGATGATATCTCTATCGCTAAGGAAATGAGTATCCATGAAAGCGATAAATCGTTTACCATCAACTTCTCGGCATTCAACTATGGCAGCGAGACGCAGGGTGTTTATCTCTATCGCATGAAGGGATATGAGAACGAATGGGTGCAGTTGAAACCGGGGCAGCATAGTGTGAGATATTCTACTTTGCCTGCGGGCAAGTATGAGTTTGAGGTGAAATATACCCCAAGTATCGACTCCGACAAAGAGCAGGTTATCTCGATAGCCGTGAAGGTGACGCCTTACTTCTGGAAGAGCTGGTGGTTTATCACGTTGATGGTTATCCTCATCATTGCTTTGGCGCAGTATGCTTATATCCGCAAGTTGGATAAGATGCGTGAGCGAGAGGTGGAGACTTTGTATCGGCCTATTGAGGCTGCCTTGAAGGAGAGTGATGACCCAAGCAAGTTGCAGGGCCGCATCCAGATGATTCTGGAAAACCAGAAGCGCTATCAGGAAAGTCAGAAGAAAACCTTCGAGGCGGATAGGAAGGAAGTAGCTGAACATACCAAACCTTTCATGGAATCTGTTATGGAAGTGATGGAGAAGAATTACGATAATTCGGAGTTCGGTGTCCAGGAACTTGCCGATGCCTTGGGTATGAACCGAAGCATCCTGAGCAAGAAACTCAATGCGGAGTGCGGATTGCCTACGGCGCAGTTTATCCGCAACTATCGCCTGGATATTGCCAAGAAGCTGATAGTAGAGAATGTTGCCAATCGCAATATCACCGAGATTGCCTATCGTGTGGGATTCAACGACCCGAAATACTTCACCCGTTGCTTTACCAAACAGTATGGGGCATCTCCTTCCTCTTTCAAGGAATAGCGGTTCTTATCCCTTTCAGGGAATAAATGTTTCCTCTTTCTGGGGTGGATAAATGTGTATCTGCTAAGTCTGCATAGCAAAATCAGACTTAGCAGATATTTTTTTGTTTCTTTTTCTGTTGCAAGTTGTGAAAGTGTATGTGCAGGCACACACAAAGTGGATAACTAAGGAAATATAGTACAAATCTACCCTTTTTGCAGTTTGTCCACCTATAAAATGCGTTTGTCCACCCGCTATTTTGTGATTAATTGTACTTTTGCCACCACAAAACAACGTTTGATATCGAGCAATCGATTTAAAAACTGGATCGAGCAATCGATTTAAAAACTGGCAAGAATAAACAAAATCATAAACCTAAAAATAATAAGCAATGAGGAAACAATTATTCTCTATGATGCTATGCCTGGGTGCTGTCGGTGGTGCTTCTTTTGCTACCCCAATGACAGCGATGGCTGCTGTAGCACAAGATCAGGTGATTACAGTAAAGGGTCAAGTTGTAGATGATCAGGGTGAACCTATGATCGGTGCAACAGTCAAGACAAAGGATGCCAAGACCGGCGCAGTAACCGATTTGGATGGTAACTTCCAGATTCGTGTCAAGGCAAACGCAACTCTTATCGTAAGCTATTTGGGCTTCAAGGAGCGTGAAATCGCTGTACGCGGACGCGCCATCCTCGAGCCTATCCAACTTTCTACAAACGATAACTTGCTCGACCAGGTGGTTGTAGTAGGTTATGGTACACAGAAGAAGGCCGACCTTACCGGTTCCGTTTCTATCGTGAACGCTGAGGAGATGAAGAAGGTATCTAACTCCAACATCTCTACCATGCTCGAAGGTAAGGTGGCTGGTGTACAGATTACATCCGACGGTCAGCCTGGTGCCGACCCTAGCGTACGTATCCGTGGTATCGGTTCTTTCGGTAGCACGGCTCCTCTCTATGTCATCGACGGTGTGCCAATGGGTACCACTATCCGTGACTTCTCTCCAAATGATATCGAGACCATCCAGATCTTGAAGGATGCTTCTGCGGGTGCCATCTACGGTTCTCGTGCTGCCAATGGTGTCGTTATCATCACTACCAAGAATGGTAAGAAAGACCAGCCTCTGAAGGTGAACTATTCCGGTTACTTCGGTGTTGACCAGATTCCTAGCGATGTATATGACGTGATGAACGCCGACCAGTATAGCCAGTACCTTGGTACTGCTTGCACTAACTCCAACACTCCTATCCCTGGTGGATATAAGATGGGTGAGGATGGCAAGTATCACTTCCAGGATGCAACCAACACAGATTGGTTTGACGAGGTGTTCAAGACCGGTATCCGCCAGAATCACAACGTAGCCCTCAGCGGTGGTAGTTCTCACAGTACTTATAATGTATCTCTCGACTACTATAACCAGAAGGGTACCTTGGAAGGTGCAGGTCCTAACTACGAGCGTTACACAGCCCGTGTGAACAATACCATGGACACCAAGTTCGTGAAGTTCCGTACCAGCATGGTTTACTCTCACTCTAACCAGGACAACATGGGTCTTTCCAATGCCTCAGAGTATGTCCAGGGTCTTTATGGTGATGTAACCAACGTGCTCCGTGGTACACTCTTGATGCAGCCAACTATCAAGGCTTACGATAACTCAACATGGGTTCTCGACAGTCAGGTGGGTGCAGCCAACGCTTATCGCTACGATGCTTATGGTTATGGTGTTTACTATGATGGCATCCACGGTGATATCTCTGCTTCTAACCCATTGCTGGTTAACAACCTCCTGCAGCGTAACACCTTGGTTGACCGCTTCGTAGGTGCCGCTTCTGCTGATGTAGATTTGTTGGGTATGGTAGGTATCAAGAGCAAGAATCATGGTCTTCATTATAATGTAAACCTCTCTTACAGCAAGACTGAGGCGAAGGATAAGACCTGGATTCCTTCCTGGATTCAGAGTAACCGTGTATATCTTGCCAAGGAGAACGAGCGCCTTACCAAGGGCTCACGCAACTACAGCGACGCCTTGGTTGAGAATACCATCACATACGATGGCAAGATTGGCAAGCATAATATCAACCTGCTTGCCGGTATGACATACGAAGAGGAGAATACCAATCTCCTGACAGGTTGGGGTATCAACTTCACAGAACCATACTTCCTCCAGCTTCAGAATGCCAAGAATACTTACTCTGAGTCATACGAATACAAGCATAGTCTGGCTTCTTACGTAGGTCGTTTGAACTACAACTATGATGAGAAGTATCTGCTTTCTGCAGTAGTACGTCGTGATGGTAGCTCCCGTTTGAGCAAGAACATCCGTTGGGCAACCTTCCCATCAGTATCTTTGGGTTGGCGCTTCGATAAGGAGAAGTTCTTCCCTATCAGCCGCGACATCGTTAACATGTTCAAGATTCGTGCCAGCTATGGTGAGCTCGGTAACGAGAACATCGGTGAGTACCAGTATATGGCTACCATGAACCGTAACAACATGACTTACAGCTTCGGCAACAGTCCTGTAACCGGTTCTGCCGTTTCTACCTTCGTGAACAACAACATTGCTTGGGAGAAGAAGAAGACCACTAACGTGGGTATCGACCTGGCGATGTTCAATAACCGTTTGGAGTTCACTGCCGAGTGGTATAAGAACAAGTCAGAAGACCTGCTTTACCAAGTTCCTGTGCCAGCACAGACCGGTGTTTCCAACACTTCTGTATACATGAACGCAGCCTCTATGGAGAACAGTGGTTTCGAGTTCAGCGCAACCTATCGCAACCGCGACCACGCCTTCAAATATGATATCAGTGCCAACGTAAGTACCTTGAAGAATAAGGTTACCTCTTTGGGTATCGGTAAGGACTCATACATTTCTGGTGCATACGCTACCTACGTAGGTCAGGAGATTGGTCAGTTCTACGGCTGGGTATATAAAGGCATAGCCCGTACCCAGGACGACTTGGACAACAATGCTGTTCAGCAGGGAGCCAATATCGGTGACTGCCTCTATGAGGATATTTCAGGTCCTAACGGAGAACCAGATGGCGTAATCGATGCTTACGACCAGACCGTATTGGGAAGTGGTCTTCCAAAGGTAAACTTCGGTTTGAGCACTCACATGGAGTATAAGGGCTTCGACCTCAACATCTCAACCTACGGAGTATTGAATTATCATGTATCAGATGATATCTATAATAGCTTGAATTCTTGCTACGGCTATGGAAACAAGGAAGTAGGCATGCTGGATGCCAACCGCTGGTCAGAGGATGGTTCTACCTATCTCTCTAGTGTTCCACGCACCTATGCAGCCAACAACGCTACCTTGGCATGGAACGACCTCTTCAGCTCTCGCAAGATTCAGAATGCTGCTTACTGGAAGATTGCCAACGTAGAATTGGGCTACAACTTCCCAGACAAGTGGTTTGGTGGATATGTAAGTGGTGTACGTCTCTATGTATCAGCACAGAACCTCTACACCTTCACAGGCTATCATGGATATAATGTGGACTACGCCGGCGGTACCTTTACCCCAGGTTACAACTTCTGTTCTTTCCCAAGTGCTAGAACATTTATGGCTGGTCTCCACTTCACATTCTAATAATGAGAATTAACAAGAATAAAAATCATTATTTAAAAGGACATTTGATATGAAACTATATAAATTATCATTAGCTCTCTTCCTTGGCCTCGGTGCTATGGCTACCACATCTTGCGAGGACAAGTTGGATGTTACCAATCCTAACCAGCAGACCACCGGAACCTTCGGTTTCAATGCTGATGATCTGGAGGAGTGCGTTATTGCAGCATACAACCATATTCGTATGGAAGGTTCTTCGGCACGTGTGGGTTATACCCTCGATGTGACACGTGGCGATGAGGTATGGAACTCATCACAGGTTTGGTACATGCCATTCGATGACATGGACGACCCAGTGACAGATGAAATCTCTATGTGGCCTTGGCGTGAGGCTTATTATACTATTAATGTATGTAACTTCATCCTTTCACGTACCACAGGTGATGATGCTTCGCTCAGCGAAAGCATGAAGCGAATCAAGGGTCAGGCGCTCTTCCTCCGCGGTTATTCATACTATACATTGGCAGGATATTACCAGAATCCTGCGCTGATTACTGATTATGCCAACTATTCTTCTCTGGATGGTCTCTATGGCAAGAACAGTACTTATGATGAGGTGCTCGATCAGGTAGAGAAGGACTTCTCAGAGGCAATGACGCTCCTCCCATCACGTGATGAGGGTGGCGAGTGGGCCAAGGGACGTGCTACCTGCGGTGCTGCTGCCGGCTACTATGCCCGCACTCTGATGCAGCGCCATAAGTATAGCGATGCGCTCGTTGTACTCAAGGATATCATGAACAAGAAGTATGGCTCTTACAAGCTGATGGCTAACTATGGCGACAACTTCCGTGAGGGTTCTGCTTACGAGAACAATGCCGAGAGCCTCTTCGAGATTCAGTATCTCGACTATGGTTCACAGGGTGTGGATGATGAGTGGACTCCAGTCAATACCAGTCCTAACGCTACACAGGGTCATGCCGTAGAGTCTAACTTCGCTCCAGGTAGATTCGGTGGATGGGCAGACCTCTCTGCATCTCCATGGTTGTACAACCTCTTCAAGCAGGAGCGTACCACAGCTGGTAAGTTGGATCCACGTCTTTACTGGACCATCGGTACCTATGAGAGTGATTGGGAAGGATTTGAGAATGGCAACGTGGCTTACACCACCCAGATGACGGCTACTGATACCATCGTAACCAACAATAACTATGGTGGCCTTCCTATCGCTAAGTGGACCAATTTCCGTACCAACCTTTATGATAAGGTGACAACCGGTCTTCATTGCGGTATCAACCTCCGTATGATGCGTTACTCTGACGTTTTGCTTCGTGCTGCAGAGTGCGAGAACGAGGTGAACGGTCCTACACAGCAGGCTATCGACTGGATTAACCAGGTTCGTGAGCGTGTCAACCTGAAGGATTTGAGTCTCTCAGACTTCGATACCAAGGATAAGCTCTTCGAGCAGATTGCCAATGTAGAGCGTCCAAAGGAGTTCGGTTGCGAGTATGGTCGTGGTTTCGATTTGATTCGTTGGGGATTTTTCTATGATCAGGGTCGTTTGGCTCAGTTGAAGGAGCACGGAACCTTCCGCCGTTCTATTTACGATGTCAAGGAGCCTGTAAGCTACTCTATGGTTGGTGCTGACCCTCAGGTGAAGAGCTCTTACGATACATACGTACCAGGTCATGAGTTCTTGCCTATCTATCAGGGCTTGCTGAACGACAACCCTAACCTGACAGGTAACTCAGCCAATACAAGTACAGACAACTCCACCTACTTCTCTGAAAAGGGTTGGACTGTTCATCCTGTTGTAGATTTGAGCAAGTAACAATATTCATGATCATATAAAATAGAATAACAATATGAAACACCTAAATAAATTAGCATCTGTCTTCTGCATGGCAGCCATGGGCTTGACTGCGCTGACAGGATGCGAGGGAAGTGACATGTATAGTGTTAACTCTCCTGATTGGCTTTCTGAAAAGATTGACTCAATCGAAAAGTCAAAGGTTTCAACCGAGGAGGTGCTCGTGGGTATGAACGAGGATGTTTATACAGTGGGTAACACAGATTTCTCTTCAGGATTCTGGACTTCCTTCTCAAAGTATTATGTGGTTCAAGACAACCAGAAGTGGAATGCCGTGTTCAATCTGAACATCAATCCTTCTGCAACTAACACCTATAAGAACTTCGCCCTCGTCATTACCAATGATGTGGATCGTGGCGGAACAGGTTATACCGAGTATGGTGCTATCCGTTTTGATAATCAGCCAAGCGGTAACTCTGAGTGGGGTGACCATATCGACAGAAGCTGCGTGCAGAGTAATCTCACCTTTGAAACTGATAAAGACAAGGGTGTAGATAAGTTGGGTGGTAAGGTAACATTGACGGTTGACCGTTCCCGTGTAGATACTTTCATGGTGAAGATTACCAATGGTACTGTTACCAAGACCTACATTCAGCCATCTAAGATTGCCAATCTGAATGCAGACGAGAGCAATACCAACATCCGCTGCTTCCTGGTTCCTGAGGGATCTTTCATTGATTTCCAGCAGAGCAACATAGAGCCTATCGGCGGATATACATCTGCCCAGGATAAGGCTCCGGTTTCTATGGTGTTGAACAATGTTCCTGCTGAGGTTGACAAGGGTACAACGCTTGAAGAGGCGATGCAGAATGTTTCTGCTACGGTTACCTTCGAAGAGGGTGTGACCAAGGTGATTCCTGCCAGCGAACTGCTCTTCTCTGCCATCAATGATATGGATGAGGTGGGTGAAAAGACGCTCATCGCTATCTATAACAAGACTTTCAAGGGTGAGAATGCGGCTACTCCTATCGTTGCCAATGCAAAGTTTAATGTAGTGGCAGGTATCAAGACTATTACTGTTACTCAGGCACCAACCCGCACCAACTACTATTATTATAACTCAGCTGCAGTTGATGGAGTAAATCATACTTTGGCTTTCGACCCAACGGGTATGGTGGTTAATGCTACATACGTAGAGGGTGAACCTGGTGTCATCGACAACTCTAAGTTGACTTTCTCTAGAATCCCTGCTACTGCGGGTAAGCACGAGGTGACTATCACTACAGAAAACGGTCGTACTGCTACCGTTGAAGTAAATGTGGCAGAATCTGCTGTCAAGGCGGTTACTCCTACTCCGGTTTCTCTCGGTGCTGAGGATTGCTCTACTGCCTGGTGGACAGAATTTACAGAGAATATGAAGATTCCTGCTGGTGAGACATTCGAGTTCAACTTCACCAACTATTCTAGCGGTGTAAACAACTGGAACAACTATGTGGTCATCCTCCGCAAGGCTGATTTGGCAGAATACGCTGTGGTTCGTTCCGATAACTATGGTTGGGGTAATGGTTATGCTGCTTGTACTCCTATCGGAACACAGGGTGATTGGGCTACCTGGCTCGCAACCATGAACGGTGCAAAGGTGAAGTTGTTCGTAACCAACTGTAACAATGGTACTGCAGATATTCAGGCTATCGTAACGGGTACAGATGGCAGCGTAACTACCCAGAGTTACTTGGGTATCAACACCATCAATCCTAGCGATTTGAATGTAGCCTTCACCGTTGATAGCAGCCACTTGAAGTTTAATGCAGCTTCTGCCCGCAAGCACTATACACGTGCTCACCGCAGATAAAACATAAAACGTGGTTCATGTAGATATTGGGAAATAATAAAGGCATGGCCTATGCGAACACATACATTCCATAGGTCTGCCTTTTTGTGGTTTTCTGAAATCCCACCACTTTAACTCAAATAATATATTAATCTTAGGAATGATGAAGAAATTATTACTCTCTATGATGGGCCTTGCTGCCATCGGCGCAACTGCCCAGACGCAGGTTGGCGATAACGACCTGACGAATGCTTATACATCGAGATCGTATAATAAGCGTGTTACCTGTCACGACCCTTCTATCGTGGTAGATGACATCACCAACCCTAGCTCGCCTACCTATTATATATATGGCTCTCACCTGGGTAGAGGCAAGACTACTGCTGCCAAAAACTACCAGGAATGGTCAACTTTCAAGGCTGGCGAGGAAGCTACCGGCAATGTAAACAGTCTCTTTGCCAACAAGCAGGGTACCTTGGTGAATTATGCCAATGCTTACGCTTCTCACCTCATCACAGAAGTCAAGAACAGTAAGGGTGAGAAGGTGAAGTTCGGCAACTTCAATGCTCATGGCTGGCAGTATAAGGGCAATAACGTGCAGGGCATGCAGTGGGCTCCCGACATCGTATATAACAAGACCATGAAGAAATGGTGCATGTATATGAGTCTGAATGGCGATAACTGGTGCTCTTCCATCGTATGCTTTGTTGCTGATAAAGTTGAGGGACCTTGGACTTATCAGGGTCCGGTGGTCTTCTCCGGTTTCCAGGGCACATACGCTCATAACTCATACGCTGCTGCGGATGACTGGAAGCATACCGACTTTGCCATCGCCACCGGCGAAACCGCTCTTCCTACCCGTTACAAGAATGGTAATAGTTGGGGAACCTATTGGCCAAACTGCATCGACCCATGCGTCTTCTATGATGATAACGACAACCTCTGGATGAGCTATGGCTCATGGTCGGGCGGTATCTTTATGATTAAGTTGGATAAGACCAATGGTCTCCGCGACTATACCTACACCTTCCCTTACGAGGTGAATGGCAAGACCACCACTCCGGGTGCGGCCAATGCCAACTGTACCAGCGATCCTTATTTCGGTAAGAAGATTGCGGGTGGATATTACGTATCAGGCGAGGCTAGCTATATTCAGAAGATTGGCAAGTACTACTTCCTCTTCATGAGCTATGGTGGCTTGACCAGCGATGGCGGTTATCAGATGCGCATCTTCCGTTCTGAGAATCCTGACGGACCTTACGTAGATTGCTATGGCACATCTGCTCTCTTTAAGAGCTATAAGATGAACTATAGTTCTACCACAGCCGACAACCGTGGCGTATTGCTCTTTGGCGGTTACCAGTGGGATGCAATGAGCGGTGCTGAGATTGCACAGGGTCACAACTCTGCGTTCGTTGATAAGCAAAACCGTGCTTTCGTGGTTTATCACACCCGTTTCAGTAATGGCGGCGAAGGTCATCAGGTGCGTGTTCATCAGCTCTTCCTCAACGATGAGGGCTGGTTGATGGCAGCTCCATTCGAGTTTGACGGCGAGACCATCACCGATGAGGCTATTGCTTCCAAGGCATCTATCGCAGATGCCGATATCGCAGGCGACTATCAGTTCATGCGTCATCAGTATGGTCAGAATACCAAGGCCAAGGCTTTCGAGACACCAGTCAACATCACCCTCCATGCCGATGGAACTATCACCGGCGCTGAAAAGGGAACCTGGAAGCGCACGGCGGGTACTGATTACATCCACCTGACCATCAACAACGTGGTTTATCGTGGTGTATTGGTGAAGCAGACCATCGACTATACCACTATCCCAGCCATCGCTATCTCTGCTCTCTCATCATCAAGCGGCAGTCTGACTATCGGACAGAATAGCTTTACCTATCAGCAGGAGGTTTGGGCAGTAAAGGCTGATGCCAAGGCTGCCATCAAATACACCCTCAACAAGCTGACTGTACCATTCTCTAATGGAGCAACCTTGAATGCGGCTCCTACTTTGCCTACCCAGGGCAAGATGGGCGCAAAGATTGCCTGGAAATCGAGCGATACTTCTGTATTGACCGATGACGGCAAGGTGAAGGGCAAAGGCAAGGTTACTCTGACCATGACCATCAGCAAGGACGACTATGAGTATGTGAAGGATTACACCCTGAATATCGATGCTGAGGCTGAGGAAAGTACTCCGGTATATTATCCTGTGTCTGCACTGAAGAATACAACTTCAGGCTGGTGGACCAATTTCTCGGCAGATTATAAGTTGCAGGCTGGTAAGAAGGCTCAGTTTAAGTTCTATAACTATAGTAATGCCACAAACAACTGGTGCAACTGGGCTTTGTATGGTGCCAACAAGACACATGGTGTGGCTGGCTATACCGAGTATTTCGGCGTCCGTTGCGATAATTGGAACAATACCGCAAATTCCAACACGGGCTGTGTAAGCAATTATGTTTGGGATACCTTCAAGAATGATATGAACGGGTCTTTGGTTGATATGACTGTGGAGTATGCTGCTAATGGTGCCTTCAAGATGACAGCCACAATCACAACTACCAGCAAGAAGGTATATAACTACTCATTCTCAACCACCATCGCCAGCAAGCCTAGCCAGCTTAACCTGTTCTTCGTAAACGAAGGCTCTTACATCGACGGCTCTAGTCTTGTAGATACAGGTATCGCAGCACCGGTTATCATCCAGAAGAAGCAGGCAGATGGTAAGTGGTACAACCTGGCTGGTCAGCAGGTGGACAAGAGCTACAAGGGTGTAGTAATCGTAAACGGCAAGAAGTTTGTTAACAAGTAATCCTCTTATATCTCTTATATATTATAAATAGGTATATATATAATAAGGTGTAATCGTATGAAGATGAATATAACTAAAATACTTTTGGGAGCAGCAGTCTTGATTGCTGCTCCTGCTGTTAGCGGGGCAGGCGAAGCGAGGGCGCAGGATGCTCCTCAGGAGCCAATAGTGGTAGAGACCCCTATGGTTCACGATCCCGTGATGGCTTACGAGAATGGCAAGTATTATCTCTATTGCACGGGGCATGGCATCGCCCAGATGACCTCCACCGACCGCAGGCATTGGACTTTAAGTAGAGAAGGAGTGTTGTCAAATGAGGAAATTCCGGCTTGGACACACGACAGTGTGCCTGGTTTTACCACTCATATCTGGGCACCGGATGTCATTCGTTTCAAGAACAAGTGGTATCTGGCTTATTCCTGTTCCACCTTTGGCAAGAATACATCTGCCATCGGTTTGCTCAGCAACACCTCCTTATCTAATAAGAATGGCTGGA
>ERZ1023641.265-NODE-265-length-16852-cov-6.993094_pt1 | contig 16852 bp, 14 predicted proteins | sample MGYA00380335_ERZ1023641 | MGnify/ENA primary metagenome ERZ1023641 (study PRJEB33179, sample SAMN07448970) | human gut metagenome | biome: Human-gut; feature: Human associated habitat; material: Faeces | host: Homo sapiens | place: India: Bhopal | collected... | reverse complement strand
AAACGGCATATATGATATTTTTGGCGAAAAAATGTATAGTAAAAATGATATAATTGATAATTTAACAGAAGGAAAGGCATCTCGCGATGTGTTTATTCATAATGATTCTAAAATAAATGACCTATATATAAGAAGAGCGGGAACACACGCCCGTTATGATGAAGTTGGAAGAAATATGGAAATTAGCAATGATTATTTAAAAAATATAAAAATAGATATTGAAAAATTATCTAACGATTTTAAAAATAATTGCTTAATGAAGTATAAAAATGACACTAAAGAGAATATTTTTAAAGAAATGTGGGAATTATCATATTTAAATAATATTGTTCCTTTTGAGAAAGCTTGGCGTCTTACGAATGGTCATTTATCTTTTAATGATAATTTTTCTTATGGCTTTTCCTCATCAGAAAAAGCTTTATATAGATTTTTTAAGTATATTTTTCATGGGACTGATTTTGAAAACTATAATAATTGCATATCATATGCATTGCAACGTTGGCGGGGAACTAAAAACGAACGAATTATACTTTCATGGCTTGAATATCCATTTTATTTATAATTTTTTTGAAATGTAGCTTAATTTGATTAAATAATTTTATTTTTCTCTAATCTCAAACTGATTCAAAAAAGCGTTTAAGGATTTTTGCTGTTCTTCGGACAGAAGGCGGATTTTTTGAATTAAAATTTCTTCGGTGGAAATGTGTTCCCGTTGTTTTTCTTTCAGCAGGGAATCAAGGTCGATATCCAAATCGATCAAAATTTTATAAAGCGTGTAGGCGCGGGGATTGATATGCCCGTTTTCGATTTGATTCACGGTCGTGTAATCGACAGATAATTTATCACTGGCGATTCCTTTGCGGTTTCGCATTTTCCGCACAAGTAGCCCCAGTTTGTTTTTAAATTCCCGTTCCGTCAACATTAAGAATCCCCAATTCCTGATATGGGGAATCTACAATGATTTTTACCTTGACAATATGGAGTATAGGCAACATAAAATTATAGGAGAATGGCAACATATTTTTGTAAAGAAATGTCTATGTCAGGTACAAAACAGGTCATCAGTGCGCGGAGGGTCGCGGAATACGGCGAAGTTTTGACCGCCGAACGCGAGGTCGAGGCTATGCTGGATCTGGTGTCGGCGGAGGCGGCGCGAATCGACAGTCGTTTTTTGGAACCCGCGTGCGGGAACGGCAATTTTCTAACCGCGATTTTGCGGCGCAAGCTGGAAACGGTCGCGCGGCAGTACAAATCCAAAGTTGCGGATTACGAAATTCAATCCCTTTTCGCGCTGGCTTGCGTGTACGGCATCGACATTCTGCCCGATAACGCGCAAGCGTCGCGCGACCGCCTGGCGCGGCAGATGACGGACGCTTTTCGGGCTTTGTACGGCAAAGAGCCGAGCGAATCCTATCAAAAATCAGCGCGGTACATTTTAAGCAAAAACATCGTTTGCGGCGATTCGCTAAACGGCGTTGAAAAAATCACGTTTGTTCAATGGTCGCTGATCGGCGACAAATTCAAGCGCGAGGAATACAAGTTCGGGCATTTGACGGCGTCGTGCGCCGATTTGCCGCTGTTCGGATTCGCCGACGGCAATCCGGACAAACCCGTGTATCAGGCAAAACCGATTCGCGAACTGCCGCTTGTTCCAGTTTTAAGTGTCGGAGATTGCGATGACTGAAAACCATGCACCCGACATTTTATCCTGCATCGCCAACCTGTCCAGTGACGAGGTTTTTACCCCGCCGAAAGTCGCGAACGCTATGCTGGATTTGCTGCCGCAAGAATTGTTCGCGAATCCGAAAACGACGTTTCTTGACCCGTGTTGCAAAAGCGGCGTGTTTTTGCGCGAAATCGCCAAGCGGCTGTTGGTCGGACTGGCGGATAAAATTCCCGATTTGCAACGGCGCATCGACCATATTTTTCATAATCAGCTGTTTGGGTTGGCTTTGACCGATCTGACGGGACTGACGAGCCGCCGCTCCGTTTATTGTTCCAAGGACGCGAGCGGCAAATACAGCGTGTCTTTTTTCAAAAATCCGCAGGGACACATTCGCTACACACGATGCGAGCACGAATTTCAAAACGGCAAATGCCGTCAATGCGGCGCGTCGCAAAGCGAATACGACCGCGGCGAAGAGCTGGAAACACACGCCTATTCTTTCATACATTCGGACAAGGTTTTCAACGATATGCAGTTTGATGTCATTATCGGCAACCCGCCGTATCAGTTGAGTGACGGCGGAAATGCTGCAAGCGCGCGTCCCATTTATCATTTGTTTGTGCAACAGGCAAAGCGTTTAAATCCGCGTTATCTAACGATGATCATTCCGTCGCGCTGGTTTTCAGGAGGTAAAGGACTCGACGATTTCAGAGATGAAATGTTGCACGATGAAAGTTTACGTATTCTTTGTGATGTTCCTACACCATCAGATTGTTTTCCCAGAATACGATTGGAGGGCGGTGTCTGCTATTTTCTATGGGATAGAGATAACAAAGGATTGTGCGAAGTTTCCACCTACAAAGACGGTTCTAAAATTTCATCTTTAACGCGTCCATTATTGGAAAAAGGTTGCTCTACATTTGTTCGCTATAACGAAAGCATTTCTATTTTAAGAAAAGTTCGTTCGTTTTGTGAAACGACAATGGATAATATCATTTCGTCACGAAAACCGTTCGGCTTGCCAAACAATTTTTCAAATTTTCAAACAAAAAAACAAGACAATTTAATAAAGCTTATTGGATACAAAAAAGAGGGATATGTTGAAAAAAATCAGATTTTGCAACATACAGAATGGATCGGAAAATACAAAGTTTTGATCTCAGAAGCATATGGCGAAGTTAATTCTCAAACAATCCTGTTCGTAATAGGAAAACCTTTCGTTGTTGAGCCAAATGTGTGTTGTCTTGAAACCTATCTTGTTGCGGGGGTTTTTAATAATAAGGAATATGCAGAGAATCAAGTTTCGTACATGAAAACAAAATTCTTCAGATTTCTTGTTATGTTGCAAAAGCCGACACAACACGCCACAAAATTCGTTTATTCCTTTGTCCCCGTTCAAGATTTTTCCAAACCGTGGACGGATGCAGAGCTGTATGAAAAATACGGGCTGAACGACGAGGAAATCGCCTTTATCGAATCCATGATTCGACCGATGGAGTAAAGGCGATGACCGACCTGCTTTCCTTTCCCGCGCGTCCGAAAATCTATGCTTACACCCTGCCCGAATACGCGGGCAAAAACTGGCTGAAAATCGGATACACGACCCGCGACGTGCGCGAACGCGTCAACGAACAGCACGGCGTTTTAAAACCGATCGATCAATCCGCTGAAATCGTGTTTGAAACCGACGCCGTGCGCAACGACGGCACTTTGTTCCTTGACCACGATTTTCACCGCTATATCGAACAAAACAGCATCAAACATCTGCGCGGCGAATGGTACGAAATCACTTTGCCCGAACTGAATGCGGCGATGACCGCCTTTAAAAGCCGCCGCGCCGTTTTTGACCGCGCCCGCGCGGAAAATTTCCCCATGCGTCCCGAACAAAAACGCGCCGTCGATACGACTGCCGCCTATTTTACCCGCTACGCCTATGCCGAAACGGGCAAGACGCCGCATTTTTTATGGAACGCGAAAATGCGGTTCGGCAAAACGTTCGCCGCCTATCAGCTGGCGAAAAAAATGGGGTGGTCGAAAATCCTTGTCCTGACGTTCAAGCCCGCCGTCAAAAGCGCGTGGGAATCCGATTTGAAAAACCACGTCGATTTTGCGGGCTGGCAATTCGTTTCTTTGGGCGGATTGCCGTATGACTCGATCGATCATTCAAAGCCGTTCGTCTGGTTTGCTTCGTTTCAGGATATGCTGGGCAAAAACGATTTGGGCGGCATCAAGCTGCACAACGAAGCCGTCCACGCGATCAACTGGGACTGCATCATCTTGGACGAATATCATTTCGGCGCGTGGCGCGACAACGCCAAAGACTTGTACGACGCCGAAGACAAAGAGGACGCGCAACCCGACTATTACGACGAAGAATTGATGCCGCTGACGACGAACGCTTATCTGTACCTGTCGGGGACGCCGTTCCGCGCCCTGAACAACGGCGAGTTTTTGGAAGACCAGATTTTCAACTGGACGTATTCCGACGAACAGCGCGCCAAAGAACAATGGACGGGCAAGGACAATCCGTACCTTGAACTGCCGAAAATGGTGCTGATGACGTATCAAATGCCGCGCGAAATCCGCAATGTCGCTTTGGCGGGCGAGTTTGACGAATTCGATTTGAACGAGTTTTTCAAGGCGGAAAAGCGAGACGGCGATTTCGTCTTTAAACACGCCGATGCCGTCAAATGCTGGCTTGACCTGATTCGCGGGCAATACCTGCCGACAAACATCGACAGCCTGAAAACCGGCAAGCGTCCGCCGATGCCGTTTTCGGACGCTCGGTTAAGCGCTTGTCTGAACCACACGCTGTGGTTTTTGCCGAACGTCGCGGCGTGCAAAGCGATGAAAGCCTTGCTGGATAATCACTCGTTTTACAAGGCTTTCAAAGTCGTTTGCTGCGCCGGCGGCGAAGCGGGCATGGGCGCGGACGCTTTGAAGCCAGTCGAAGAAGCGATTACGGAAAATCCGCTGAACACGCGCACGATCACTTTGTCCTGCGGCAAATTGATGACGGGCGTGTCGGTCAAGGCGTGGGCGGGGATATTCATGCTGCGCAACACGTCCAGTCCGGAAACGTATTTTCAGGCGGCTTTTCGCGTTCAAACGCCGTGGAAGCTGGTCAATCCGACGGGGCTTTATCCGAACGAAACGCAAATCGTCAAGCCCGTCTGCTATGTCTTTGACTTCGCGCCCGACCGCGCTTTGAAACAGATTGCCGAATACAGCGGACGGCTGGACTTGAATTCCGACGAAAAGCCCGAAAAGAAAGTTGAAGAGTTTATCAAATTCCTGCCCGTTCTGTGCTATGACGGCGAAACGATGAATCTGCTGGACGCGGGGCAGCTGCTGGATATGGTCGTGTCGGGGACGGCTTCGACCATGCTGGCGCGGCGGTGGGAAAGCGCGCTGCTGGTCAATGTGGACAACGAAACTTTAAAAGCTTTGATGAACAATCCGCGCGCGATGGAAGCTTTGTCGCGCATCGAGGGATTCCGCAGTTTGAACAAGGAATTGGCGACGATCGTCAACCGCTCCGAAGCGTTGAAAAAAGCGAAAAAGGAAGCGACAGGGAACGAAAGCGCAGCGGAAAAACGCGAATTGACGAAAGAGGAAAAGGAAATCAAGTCGAAACGCAAGGAAATCCAGCAAAAACTGCTGAAATTCGCGACAAGAATCCCCGTATTCATGTATTTGACGGACGCGCGGGAACAAACGCTGAAAGACGTGATTACGCAACTGGAACCCGCTTTGTTCCGCAAAGTCACGGGCTTGACGATACCGGATTTTGAATTGCTGGTCAGCATCGGCATTTTTAACGCGCAAATCATGAACTCGGCGATTTTGGCGTTCAAACGATACGAGGAAGCGTCCTTAACCTATACGGGACTGGACAAGCACGAAAACGAACGCGTCGGCGGCTGGGACGCCACCTTTACCGTCGAGGAAATGCGGCGGGTGTAAAGTCAATCTATATACACAAAAGATTGTGGCGGCGTTTTTATTCCATAATCCGCGAGAGTTTTTTTATGAAACGCAGAATACGAAAATTAACGGCAATGCCTTTAATTGGTCATAGTGAGCGAAGAAAGTTGAGACAGTAAGTATGCATCTTTGTTAGAATTTTTAAAGTCAAGCCGTTTCAGTACGGACTGTTCCGTTTCCGGGCTCCAGTATATCTTTAATTTGTTCTTAGTACGCGTTATTGCTGTATAGAAGATATTATGTGTAATCATTTCTTCTGTTTCATTTGTAATTACGATTTTTACAGAGTTGTACTCCAAACCTTGAGCTTTATGGATAGAAACCGCATATGCGACTTGAAAGGGAACAATAGTAGAATCGTTATCTTCATCATCCTCATCAGTGCTCCGATGTTTGTTTACACTGAAAGAGATAATAGATTTTCCAGTTTCAGATTCTCCAATGAGCTCAAAAGTATATCCAGAAGCATCAATTTCATTAATTGCTTCCTCTATCTCAATATCGAACCAAATTTGCTGTTCACCTATGCGGATATCGACAATTCTTCCTTTTGAGTTATTATGAATCAGCGGGGAAAATATATTCGATTCATTAAACAGTATTGGATCGCCTATTTTATAAGTGTTTATTCCCCAATCAACACGTTTATTTGGATTGCTATTTTGCAAGAAACGGTTGATATTATTGATTCCATATAGACCGTCATAATTCAGGCAAAGTATAATCTCATCATCTTCGCTGTGCTCAAAGATGGATTCATCTAATCTTGCCACATAACCGCTCTTTACTAAAAGCTCTAAAATTGCATCGTCGTGTTTGCGTACGCGATCCCAAACGGTTAATAAATCTTCGTTTTTTGTACGATACGGATGGTTTAATTCAAAAATAGATGTTTTTGGTAAAAATCTTTTAGCGATATTAAACCAATTTCCAAAGTAAATTGATTCTATCTGATGAATATCACCAACAAGAACTAGCAACTTAAAATTTGCTTTATCAAGAATATGGCGCATATCATTATTGCTGACCGTGCTACACTCGTCAATAAATAGAATGTCGCAATTTGTATAATTGTTTTGTTTCAAGATAAATTTCGCAATTGTGTTATATTTACTATTCCCAGCGGTAACTTTTCTACGCATATTATCTACAGCTGGATGTGTATTGGCTAGAAATATCTTATTCTTGTCTGCCCAAAAATTAGATATATGTTTAATTAATGTAGATTTGCCAGTGCCGGCAGAACCATAAATCAGTGCAACGTGAGAATTGGAAAACATCTGTCGGAGTGCGTCTTTCTTGCTGTTATCATCAATCATATACGACTCCCGCGATAACCATGAATCAACAGAAACTGTATATTGAGAAACACCAGACGAAGCCAATCTCTGTAATTGTTTGATTATTTCAGTACTATCTTCGACGTAGTTTCTAATGTAAAGATGTTTCTTATATTCTTTAATCATACGTCCAACATGCTTACTGTACAGAGAAACATTATATTTCTTTGTCAAGCTATCAATATCTTCGAAGGCTTTAATTTCATCTTTAGGTGTAAATAAATGTCCCTCTATTTCAGTGTTGTTCTTAATATATCTAGCAAACAGCTCATGCTCGTGAGCAGAAGTAGGAATAGCCTCAAACAAGTCATATATTCTTGGATTGTGTTGCCGGAGAGAGGTGCAAAAAGGCATGCAGTCAAAAGGAATACAGCCGTAATCTATGTAAAGGTTAGACAATACACTATTTTGCTTATTCGAATATTGCCATTTAATAATCCGATTATTCATTTTATGGAGTAAATATCTTAATACATTTTCTCCTCGTTTGTTATTAATAATTATGTTCCGGCACTGATCAAGAATTTTATAAATTTTGGCAGATTGAGTGTTAGCAGTAATTTGTTTTTTTATAGAATCATAGTAATTCTGATCACTGCTTACAAGCTCGGTTAAAGACATTCTATCGACTGAAAGAAACTTCATTAGTTCTCTATATTCAGTAGAGTTCGTACTATGTTTCACTCTGGGACCGAAGATTTCAGAAAAATTATCCCACTCACACGGGCGAATAGATACTTCATATTTATCAATCACAAGAATGGACATATCTTTATCTATGATACGAATTTTGTCATTGTGTATTGAGAATTTAATAGCGTAATTATCGACGATCTCATGCTTAGTAAACGCTATTACGCGATTAAATTTGCTTGTATTTGTATTTGCCGCGACAAAAGTGATTTCATAATAAATATTCTGATTAACAAAAAAAGGTTTTACTTTTTGAACATAATATCTGTCATTATACGTAACTGGACAGCTAAGAGTCGTTGGAAATTCAATTCTTTCTGCAATTTTTTTATAATAATCTGAAAGTTCAGTGTCCGTATTCAAAGGAAAATCACTGATGTTTTCCAGCACACTCAATTCAAAATTTTTGTTTAGGTATAACTTTATTTTTAGTAGATACTCATAATATTTAAGCATAAGACGCTCTGATCCATCCTTGTCAACAGTATAGTGTGACACGGATTTCTGGAGCATTTCGTGAAACCTATAAAGGAATCTCAGATCACCTTTGCTTTTCATATTTTTCAAAGCCGCTACGTTCAAAGCATAATCATTAGGATTGACATCTTTGCCGTTGGAGTATGCTTTAATGGCTATGTATTCCACAAAATTGCGAATTTGACCAAGAATATTCTGACTTAAAAGTCCTCTATCGATAAAAGATAATCGAGAGATATTATCGCATATTACGCTATTTGTATCGAGAATAGCTTTATCAATTCTAAGCACTATAGTTACTCCTTTTATCTTCATTACCTTACTTGTTTTATCCAAATCTTCTCATCAATGTCTATAACGATTTCTTCTGTTTCGTTTTGACCAGATATTTAGATGTTGTAACGGTAATAGCTTTTAGGATTTTCAAATGAGTTGTCGACCTATATGGGATAGCATAAATACTAATAAAAAAACAAGGCGGAATTATTCCGCCCTGTTTGTCGATACGTTTTCATCAATCCATTCATCCAAGTCGGATTTGCGGTATCGTATGACTTTGCCCAGTTTGACAAACGGCAATCCGTAACGATTTGTCATACGCCAAACGGCAAGCGTGTTGATTTTTACGCCGATATAAACGGCGGCGTCCCGCGGAGTCATCAATCCCGACGGCGCAACATTGCATACTTCTTTGACCGGAGTTGCTTTTTGCATATTTTTTTCTCCCAAACAGAAAGGAGAAAAGCGGTAAAAAAACACATTTCCTCCTTTTGTTCAATTCAAAAGGTTTGAAAATGCGCTCAGAAAATTCTGTCGTTGCTCAAAAGCGTATTTATTAAACAAAAACAGTCGATCAAAATCAATACGGAGAATGTTTGCCGAAGGTTGTTTGTGATTGATAACGATTGCGGCTTGAAAAACGAATCCGAATTAAGGATAATAATTTTGTTTGTTGGCAGGAACGAAAAGGAAAGGGCGGTGCCCCAAGGGTGTCCCCGAAGCATTTTTTAAAGCAAATAAGAAAGGTTGCTTGGATAACATAAAAAACGTAAAAAGCCCCGAAAGTTCAGGGCTTTTGATTGGTGCGGATAGCGGGACTTGAACCCGCACGAGGACAAAGCCTCAACAGATTTTAAGTCTGTTGTGTCTACCATTCCACCATATCCGCGCGGACGATTCTTTGTAGCATAAGGGCAGGGCAAATGAAAAGACTGTTTTTGATTTTTTGCGGATTTTTTTTCGCGGCGTGTTCCGCGCGCGACGTTGCCGAACGCTTTTGTCTGCAAGTCAGTCCGAACACTTACATTCTGAATTTCGAATACAACAGTGCGCTGATGAATGCCGATGCCGAACGCGAAGTTATGGCTTTGGCGCGGTCTTTGCCCTCCGGGCGGCACATTGAATTGTACGGCAATATTGCTTACGCGGGCGTTCCGCAAAACCAGTTGGATTTGGCGTTTGCGCGCTTGCAAACGGCGGCGGGCGTACTGATGAAAGCGGGCGTGAAGTCCCGTCAAATTTATCTGAATATGCAGCCGGAAGCCCAACGTATCGGATTGGACGCGCCCGTTTCAATCAAAGACGAACGGCACCAAATCTTTATGGAAATCAAATAGGAGAAGCTTATGGAAAGCAGAGTTCAAAAAGCGGTCGATTTGCGTGAAAAACACGGTTACAACTGCGCGCAGGCGATTTTGTGCGCTTATGCGGACTTGTTCGGCATGGACGAACAAACGGCGTATCGGATTGCCGAAGGCTTCGGCACGGGCATGGGCGGCATGGGGGACACTTGCGGCGCGGTGTCGGCTGCTTTTATGCTGTTGGGGATGAAAAGCAAAAACGGAATCGGGGACAAGGCGGGCAGAGCCGCGCTTTACAAAGACGTTCGCGAATTGGCTGCCGCTTTCAAAGCCGAAGCGGGGTCGACAATCTGCCGCGAACTGAAAGGGCAAACGGGATTGCCCGTCTATCCGTGCGCCAAGTGCATCGAAACGGCGGCGAAATTGTTCGAAGAACGGATGAACTGAAAAAAAAGCGGGCTTTCATTCAGCCCGCTTTCACTTTACGATTCCTGCAATCGCGTCATTTTCATAAATTTATCGGCGCGATCCTGCTTGATTTTGTCGCGGTCGAGCTTTATCAGTTCAGACAGATGTTTGAAAATCGCATCGCCGACCGACGCAATGGTTTCGGCGGGCGCGCGATGAGCCGCTCCTTCGGCTTCGGGGACGATTTCGTCAATGACTTTCAGCGTTTTCAAATCCTGTGCCGTCAAGTGCAAAGCGTCGGCGGCTTTTTGCGCCTGCTGTCCGTCGCGCCACAAAATGCCGGCGCATCCTTCGGGTGAAATGACGGAGTAAATCGAGTTTTCCAGCATCAAGATGCGGTTCGCCGTGGCAATCGCAATCGCGCCGCCCGATCCGCCTTCGCCGATAACGACGCTGATGACGGGAACGCGAACGCCGAAGCATGTGTCGATACAAGACGCAATCGCTTCCGCCTGACCGCGTTCTTCGCCTTCCAGTCCGGGGAAAGCCCCCGCGGTGTCGACGAATGTGATAATCGGCAGTCCGAAACGGTCGGCAAGCTTCATCAGACGGATGGCTTTGCGGTATCCTTCGGGTTTTGCCATGCCGAAGCTGTGTTTCAGGCGCGTTTCGATGTCATGTCCTTTTTCCTGTCCGATAACGACGACGGAGTAGCCTTGGAAACGTCCGACGCCGCCGACAATGGCTTCGTCTTCGCCGAACAAGCGGTCGCCCGCCAGCAGTTCGAAGTCGGTAATCAAAGCGTTGATATAGTCCAAACAATGCGGACGGTCGGGATGGCGCGCGACTTGGGTTTTCTGCCACGGGGTCAGTTTGGAATACAGCTGTTCCGCCTGTTTTTCGACTTTTTTCTGCAGGCGCGCAATTTCTTCGGCGATATTGACGCCGTCTTCCGTCGCCGACAGTCGGCGCAAGCCTTCAATCTTGCTTTCCAATTCGGCAATCGGTTTTTCAAATTCCAAATATTGTTCCTGTTCCATGGAAAACTCCGTCAAAAAAGTAACTTTGTTTTCTTTTATCACTTTTGGAGTTTAGAGAGAATAAAAATCCTCAAATTTACCGATTTTTTATAAAAAAGCCCTAAAATCAAGCCGTCACACTTCGCGAAAAAGGGTCGAAATATGGTAGGTTTAATCATTTTGTTCGGTTTTTCCGTCGCTGTTTCCCTGCTTTGGCTGGGGGGAGTCGGATTTTACGTTTTTGCAAAAATCGGCTTTGCGCAGTTGTTCGGACTGCCCGTGCCCGAAATCGCGATGATTGCCGCGACGGCGTTCGCGCCTTTGGCGGCGTTGTGGCTGGTTACGGGGCTGCTGTACAACGTGATGACGTTGAAAAAACACGGCAACACCGTCAATCTTTTGCTGGCGCAAACGCGCCGTTCCGCCGATCACGCGGAAGCTATGGTCAGAACGTTGATGGAAGCGCAGGTTCAAACCCGCAGCGCGACGGTACTGCACAATACGGATTTGTTCATTAACGAACTGAACGATTTGCTGTCCGATATTTTGGTGCGGTTGGGTTTGGTGCAGAGCGCGCATACCGAACTGATTTGGCAGCGCGTCGGCAACGGCAACCGCTGGGCGTTTTGCAAAGTGCTGCTGCTGAGCGCGGAAAATTCGCCGCACTTCAACGAAGATTTGAAAAACAGGCTGATGCGCGACGACATTCTGGCCAATGCCGCGCGGACGTTCTGCTACCGCTTTGAACAGATGTTCACGCTGTTGGAACGTCATGACATCGAACACTATTTGACCAAGATTTTCGAAGAAGGCGCGTTGGGACGCGTTTATTCGCACTTTGTCAAAGCGTTCAGGGAAATCGATGTTCCCGAACCTCAGCCGTATATTGCGCCCGAACCGATTGTCGAGGAGGAAGTTCCGCCCGCCGACCTTGTTTCGGACGAACAGCCCGTTTCGGAAACGCAGGAAGAAACGTATTTTCCCGATCCCGAACCGCTGCCCGATACCGATACGGAATCGGACGAAGTAACGCCGTTCGGATTTTTGCGCCCGACGCGATAAAGCTTTTTTTTTCAGATAAAACGCGTTAAACTGTCCGCGCTTTGAACTTCAAGCGGGAAAGGTCTTGCCATGATTGATTTTGATTTTTCGATTCCGACAAAAGTACTGTTCGGTGTGGGAAAACTGGATGAATTAAAGCGTGAAAAGCTGCCGGGGAAACTGGCTCTGATTGTCATATCGAACGGTAAAACGATGCGGGAACGCGGCTATTTGGACAGGGTTCTGGCGGCGCTGAAGCATCAAAACATCGACTATATGATTTACGACAAAATCACGGTCAACGCGGGCAAGGACGAAGTAATGGAAGCCGCGCAGTTCGCCCGCGACAATTTTTGCGATTTCGTGCTGGGATTGGGCGGCGGCAGCGTGATTGACGCGGCAAAAGCCATTGCTTTGATGGCGCGCAATCCCGGTGATTTGTGGGACTACATCGTAACGGGTTCGGGAAAAGGGCTTCCCGTCAAAAACACCGCTTTGCCCATTGTTGCGATTCTGACGACGGCGGGAACGGGAACGGAAGCCGACCAATGGATGGTCGTAACAAACCGCGCGGTAAAGGAAATGATAGGCTTCGGGGTGCCGTCAACATTTCCCGCTTTGTCAATTCTCGACCCTGAACTGATGGTGTCCGTCCCGCCGTTTTTGACGGCAATCCAAGGGTTTGACGCCTTTTTCCAAGCCGCCGAAGGCTTTGTCGCCAAAATCGCGACACCCATCAGCGAAGCGTTTTCTTTGCAGATTTTGCGCTTGGTTTCCAAAAATCTGCCGCGGGTTGTTCAGAACGGCAACGATTTGGAAGCCAGAACCAATATCGCTTTGGCGGGACTGTTGTCGGGCATGGTGCAATCGACGTCCAGCTGCACCTCGCTTCATTCCATTGAACACGGGTTGACGGCGACGTATCCCGACTTGCCGCACGGCGCGGGGCTGCTGATGTTGTCCAAGCCTTATTTTACGTTCTTTTCCCGTTATGTTCCCGACAGGTTCATTAAAATGGCGCACATCTTGGGCGTGTCGACCGACGGGCTGAGCGACGCGGAAAAACCGATGGCTTTCGTTGACGCGATGATGGATTTGCAGCAAAAATGCGGTGTTGCCGATTTGAAGATGTCGGATTACGGCGTCGAATCCGATAAAATGGAGCAAATCGCCCGCAACGCGCACAAAACGATGAGCAATCTGTTCGCCATGGACAGATACAGTCTGTCGCTGAAGGAAACCGTCGATATTTTGTCTGCCGCGTACAAATAAGCCGTGCGCTTGACGCAAATAAAAAGCCCCGATTTTTTCGGGGCTTTAAATATTTCAGACTTCCGTCAGTTTTTTCAAAGCAAAGTATTCAGCCAAACTCAATACGCCGAACAGCACCAAATACGTGCCGAGCATCAGGGAAATCGTCAAAGCGCCGACAATCGGACGCGCCACGACCAGCAATCCGAACGCAATACCCAAAATACCGTTGGCAAGCGTCCATTTCCATGAAGCAAAGCCGTCGTTTTTCATTTCAAAAGCGAACGCCGTTTGAATAACGCCGACGCTCAAAGCCCATATCGCCAAAACAATCGGCAGGGACAGCGCCGTCAATCCCAAATTCGCAATCAGAATCAGTCCGATGATAAAATCCAGCAGTCCCAAAGCCAGCCATGCGCCCGAACGGGTCTGCATGAACGAATGTATGTAGCTTGCGCCGCCGGCTAAAAACACGATGCCCAAATACAACGCCATAGCCAGTAAAACCGAATCGGAATTAAACCACGTCCAGATTCCGGCGACAATCATCAAAGTGCCGAAAATCGGCAGGCTTTTGTCGATTTTCAATTTTCCGTTTTCCAAAACAATCATTGCAAAACTCCTTAAAATTTTATGCCGCAAGGGTATGTATGACGCTTTTGTGAATTTTTCAAGACGCCGTATTGTTAGTTTTTCGATTTTTTGTTAAAATGACAAGGACAAATTGACAGGAGGTCGCCATGCCCGAAAATGATACTCAAAGAACAGTCGATTCCGATAAATTGATGGACGACGTTATTTCCGATTACGAACAACGCATTGCCGCGATTCAACAAGCCAAAAAAACAATGGGACGCGACGCCGCCGTTTCTCGATATGTGCCGGCGTGCAAAAGCAATACAGGCTTTTATTGTTTGGGAACGTACACAAAATCGTTGAATTCGACGCTGGAAAACAACGGCATTTCTTCGCGGGCAGGCGGGCTGATGCAGTTTACAAACGCCGAACGCGGACAGTTCAAATCCGAAGCGTGGGGCAGTCCTCAAATTTCATGTCCCGCCGCAATCAATTATTTTGAAACCCATAAAAACAGGGAATTGAAATCCTGCGGAAAAAGTTTGAGGGATATGCCGAAAGGCACAACTTTGGGGCAAATGCTGGCTCAAGGATACAAAGACGGCTCGATTCCCAAAGGATCGCTGGTGCTGGTGCAGAGTGCGGGCAATACCAGCACGGGCATGCACGCCGTTATGTTCGTCGGTTTGAACGAAAATGGGGAACCTTTGTTTTCCAGCGCAAACCCCGAAAAAATTCGCCAAACCGTGCCGAAATGGTCAAATCAGGTCGCCAATCCGAGCAGATCGCGCGATTTGGACTGTTATGTCGTTAATATGAAAAAAGCGATGGAAGTCAAGCTGCCGCAGGTGCAGAACCATGCCGAACAGAAAAAACAGGCGGAAGCGCAAAAGCAAACACAAACACAAACGCCAAGCAATAAGCCCGTTTTCAAAGGACTGGGCGGTGGTTTCATGCCAAAACAGATGCCGGTGCAAAACGATTCCATCAAACCGCACAACGGCTTTAAAATCCCTGTTTCTCCCATTAAGAACCTTGATGCCGATTTTGATGATGAACCGTCGGATAAAAAAGCGGACACGGACAATTCGTTGGCGGATATGCTGAAAAAAGCCGTCAACAATGTCGCGGACAAACTGGGGAATTTGACGGCAACCGTTTCCGATAAGTTACGGCATGCTTGGCGCAATGAAATCCGTTTCCGCGCAAAATCGCGCTGCGACAAAAAAACGGACAAGCTGTTGGCGCAAAAATCCGCTCAACGCAATAATGCGGCAAGCCGTCCGATGAATTTGATGAAAACGTTGATGCGTCAGTCCGCGCCTTTATCGGCGCAACGTACGTCCGACAGACAAAGTTTGTCCGAAAAAATGCAGCAATCGCCCGCTTTGAACCGAGCGATTATGAATAAAATGCATCAGCGCGCTTAAACGGAGCAATTAAAATGGAAAACTCCGCCGATAAAATTATGGAAGATACCATCGCCGATTTTGAACGGCGGATAGTTGCCATTCAAAAAGTCAAGCAAACACAGGGGCGTTCCGCTGCCGTGGCGCAATATGTGCCGTCGTGTCGGGGCAACGATAACCTGTATTGTTTGGGGGCGTACACCAATTCGCTGGGGGCGGCGATGAGTAAAAACGGCGTTTCCCCGCGCGAAAGCGGACTGATGCAAGCCACTGCCGCCGAAAAGGGAAGCTATCAAGCAGACAAATGGGGCAGTCCGCAAATCTCGTGCCCCGGCGCCGCAAATTACTTTGAAACCCATAAAAACGCAGATGTGAAATCCTGCGGGAAAAGCCTGCAAGACATGCCGAAAGGCACGACTTTGGGGGAAATGCTGATTCAGGGATACAAAGACGGTTCGATACCGAAAGGGTCTTTGGTCATGGTTCGAAGCGACGGCAATACTTCCGGAACGGGAATGCATGCCGCGATGTTTGTCGGCTTGAACGAAAAAGGGGAGCCTTTGTTTTCCTGTGCAAATCCCGAAAGAATACGTCAGCCGATGCCGAAATGGTCGAATCAGGTTGCTTCCGCGGGAAAATCGCGCGAAACGGATTGCTACGTCATTAATACGAAAAAAGCTTTGGAAGCTAAAGTTCCCGAAACCCGTCAGCCGCAGAAAACGCAAACTCAAGCTCAGGAACAGGAAAAGGGGCAGCAGGCGCATGCTTCCGTCGGTCGCGGCGGTTTAAGCAAAGGCAATTCCGACAAAAGAGCAAAACTCGGCAGCGTCGGCAGACCGATTGGCTTCCCCTCTTTTTCATTGGGACGGAAAGGAAACGACAATTCCGCCGCTAACGGGAAACAATCTCAAAAACGGGGGCGGTTCACGTCGGGACGTGTTGCCGAAGCGAACGCGCGCGTCGGTCGCGGCAATTTAAGCAAAGGAGCCGGCGTCAAGAAAAGAGCGGAACTCGGCAGGGCTAAGTTTTCTCCGCTTTCGGTAGACGGTGTCGTCAATTCGTTAAAGGATGCCGCCAAGAATATTGCTGACAAGCTGCGTGAAACCGTTTCCAATATCGGCGGTCGTCGGGAAGTGCGCAACGAAATCCGTGCGCGGGCAAAATACAGGTGCGCTCTTAAAACCACTAAGCAGACACGGCAAAAGAAAGCGGTTCTGTCTAAAGGAAATGCACGTACGGAAGTCAAAAAAGTCAATTTGATGAAAACGTTGAAGCGCAACTCGGTGGGACCGAGCATTCGCACGTCGGATCGTCAAAGCGTGACGCAAAGAATGAATACATCCCCCGCTTAGAAAAAGGCTATGCTTGCCGCGCGGACGCGCTGATGTCGTGTTTCGGATATTTT
>ERZ1023641.264-NODE-264-length-16925-cov-9.724718_pt1 | contig 16925 bp, 10 predicted proteins | sample MGYA00380335_ERZ1023641 | MGnify/ENA primary metagenome ERZ1023641 (study PRJEB33179, sample SAMN07448970) | human gut metagenome | biome: Human-gut; feature: Human associated habitat; material: Faeces | host: Homo sapiens | place: India: Bhopal | collected... | reverse complement strand
TTGATTACATCCTCGGTAGCAGAATCCTGCAACTTGGTCACTACAATATAATAGGTAGAACCTGTATAAGGAATCTCAACGCGAACATTATAGGTACCAGGCTCAGAAGAAGCCGCTACCTCCTGATAGGTGATATTGTTCAAGTTGGAATATACCTTTACCTGACCGCCAGCCAGCACAGCATCGCTGGAGATGTTCAGATAACCCGTCTTGGTAGGAGTATAAGTAAAGTAGTAGTCGCCCATCTCGGCAGGCACCTTGTTCTCACCCTCGTTCAAGGCGAATGGCATCTCAATAGAACCAGCCTTCACCTCTACGAGCTTAGAGTTTGCAACGACACTACCCTGAAGATTCAGTGCGATGCTATAAGTCTTACCCTTCTCTACGCTCACTTTCAGTACATATCCGCCTGTAGCCTGGTCATAGTTTGTAGAAGCATAATTACCATTCACATTGGCACCTGAAACATAGCTTGAGAAAGCGAGCTGAAGCTGAGCGGTCTTCTCTGCTGTATAGGTAACATAGGCTGTAGTGTTCTCATACTGAGCACCCAGCGGATTACCCAGGTACAACTCCTCACCTACCTTCAACTCGGCAGGATTGTCCTGAGAGAGACCCTTGCCATAAGAAGACATCTCAGACAAGTCAAGGTTGAAGCCCGACTCACCCGTCATGTTCATGATGAAGTAGTAGGTCTTACCCTTTTCCAAGGCATACGCTTTAGAAGGATACTTCAAGCCCGCACCACCCAGGGTGAGCGAATCTGTTCCTTCTACCGATGTAAATACAGTAGGAACATTGCTTGATCCAGACAATGGAGATACCTTGGCAAGATAGTTCTTGTCTGCTGTAAACTTCCAATAAGTGTTCTTAGCCTCACTGCTCTCTACCTTGTAGGTATTCTCACCCATCTGGGCATTAAGAGCTGACTCAATAGATGTCTGTGCCATTGCTGCAGAAGAAAGGCACAATGCTGTCGCAAAAAGTAAAACTTTTCTCATACTCTCGACTTTTAAAATTTATGTTATTTAAAATTATTATCTGTAACTCATCACGCACCTTTAGCGTTAATCTTCCTCTCTTTCGTCGGCAAAGGTAATAATTTATATTGAAACTCACAAGAATTTTTGCATAAAAACTACATAAAATCAACATTTCCTATCAAAATACCATGAACGAACTCCAAAAATGGGGATTTTTATCCCATTCTGCTTGACAAAACGTCAAGTTATCAGAAAATCTAGCCATTTATTTTATATTTTGGCAAAAACATTTGGAAGAAAGATAAAAAATGCTTAATTTTGCACCGATTTAAGCGACACGACCTCGATAGAGGGCAAAATATTAAGAAAAAAATTAGTAGAATACATTCTAAAATAGTAAGTAATAACAATAAAAAGAAAAAAAAGATCTATGGAAAAAAGACTCATGATGTTTATTGCTTGCGTCTTCCTGAACTTGGGAATGGCGTTGGCACAAACTCACGTTTCTGGTGTAGTTACCTCTTCTGAAGACGGTTCACCGATCATCGGTGCATCGGTCAAGATTGTAGGTACTACTTCTGGTACAGTTACCGACATTGATGGTAACTTCACTCTGGATGTTGCGAGCAACAAGGCAGAGCTGGAGTTCAGTTACATCGGAATGGTGACCAAGAAATTAAAGGCATCTGACAAGATGCAGGTTGTTTTGGATCCTGACACACATGTTCTTGAGCAGGTTATCATCACCGGTTATGGTGCTGCCAAGAAGTTGGGATCTGTAGTTGGCGCTATTTCCAACATCGGTGAAAAGAAGTTGGAATCTGTCGTAACCCCTAACTTTACTGACGCGCTCGCCGGTCAGGTATCAGGTTTGTCTGTTCTTTCTTCTGCCGGTGACCCTTCACAGTCTGCACAGATTCGCTTGCGTGGTGTCAACTCTATCGGTTCTTCTAACCAGCCTCTGTTCATTCTCGATGGTTCTCCTATCACTGCCAGCTTCTTCAGCACATTGAACCCATCAGACATTGCCAACATCACCGTGTTGAAGGATGCTGCGTCAACCTCTATCTATGGTTCGCGTGCTGCCAACGGTGTTATTGTCATCACTACCAAGCAGGCTAAGTACAACGAGTCGGTTCAGCTCACCGTAAAGGCACAGTATGGTATCTCTTCTGCTACCAGCAAGGGCCAGGAGATGATGAACTCTCAGCAGTACATCCAGTTCCGCGACATGATTGGTCAGCCAGTAAACGATAATATCCGCAATCTGGTAAATAAGTATGGTATCAGCACCGACTGGCGCGACGAGCTGATCAAGAACTCGGCTCCTACTTCTGATATCAACGCTACCTTGCAGGGCGGCGGTCAGACCATGAACTATTTCGTTTCGTTCAACCACCATCAGGAAGATGGTTTGATCGAGGCTTCCAATATGCGCCGCAGCACTTTGGCTGCACGCCTCAACTCTCGTCTGAACAAGTTCTTCAAGGTGGGCTTCAGCTCTAACTTCGGTGTTCAGGATTACAGCCAGAACAGCCAGTGGGCAGACAACAGCCAGATTTATGCTGCCAACCCATTGGTTGCTGCCAAGATGGCGTTGCCATACGATGCACCTTATTATTATAGCTTCGACGAGGCTGGTAATCTGGTGAAGGGTGACCGCGCTGCCGGACTCCTCTACTCTCAGTTCCTGCTGCCTTGGTTCACTGTAGCCAATACAAACCAGGACCGCAAGAATGTAACCCTCAACCTGTCGCTGAACGAGCAGTTCACTCCTGTTGAGGGATTGACTTTCACAGCCCTGCAGTCTATGTTTGGCTACGACCTTACATCAGACAGAGCAAGTCTCCCATACGATCAGTTCACTACCCCAATGGGCCAGGTAATTGATGCTCATACCGGAGGTGTATCAGCAAACTTCAGCCGCTACTACGCTTACACATTGACTCATACAGCTGAGTTCCGTCATAACTTCGGTCCTCATTATGTAAACCTGCTGCTGGGTGAGGAGACCCGCATCCAGAAGGGTCGTGGTTTCGGTATCACTTCTACAGGTCAGACCGACGTTCGCCGTATGTTGCTGAACACTGCTACCACCATCACACCATCAGCTCAGACTGATAGCCGTTCAGAGGAAGTAGCCAACTCTCTCTTCGGTACTGCCGAGTACAACTACGACGAGAAGTATTACGTATATGCTTCACTCCGTTTCGATGGTAGCTCTAAGTTTGCTCCAGACCACCGTTGGGGTACCTTCGGTTCCCTCGGTTTGAAGTGGAATGCCAAGCGCGAGAACTTCCTCCGTGGCTTGAGATGGCTGGACGACCTGACCGTGAGTGCCAACTATGGTACTACCGGTAACGACTCAGGTGCCGGTTCTTACGATTTCTACGGACTCTTCGGTTCCGGTAGCAACTACAACGGCGAAGGTTCCATCGATATCACCCAGGCAAGCAACGACAAGTTGACTTGGGAGAAGGTGAGCAAGCTGAACATCGGTTTGAACTTCGGTTTATTTAACCGTGTTACCGTGGATGCCAACTTCTATCGCAACGAGACATCTGATATGCTGATGGAGATTCCTTACTCTATGACCACAGGTTTCACCTCAGGTATGGGTAACATCGGTACCATGGTAAACAAGGGTTTCGAGACAACCGTAAACGTTGACCTCATCAAGACCAAGGATATGAGCTGGAGTGTATCTGCCAACATCTGCTACAACAAGAACGAGATTACAGAGTTGTTTGCAGGTCGCAACGAATACGTACTTTCAGGCACTGGCCTGAAGTTGCAGGTGGGTCATGCCTATGGTGAGTTCTACAATGTACGCTATGCAGGTGTAGATTCACGCACTGGCGAGCCTATGTGGTACGACAAGAACGGCAACATCACCAAGACATACGATGAGACCAACAACTCTGTGTTCCTGGGCAAGAACCGTTATGCGCCATGGATTGGCGGTTTCGGCACCAACTTTACATGGAAGGGACTCAGCGTCATCGCAGATTTCGCTTGGCAGTCGGGCAAGTACATGCTCGTCAACGACGACTACTTCATCAAGAATGCCAACATGGGTACATCTTATAACCAGTGCGTAGATATGCTGAACGTATGGACTACTCCAGGTCAGGTTACCGATATTCCTGCTTATGGTTACGAGACTTACCTCGACGACCACACGCTGAGCAATGCTTCATTCTTGCGCATGAAGACATTGACCGTTCAGTATCAGTTGCCAAAGAGCTGGATGCAGACCATCCGTTACATCAAGGACATCAAGGTGTTCGGTATCGCCCGCAACCTCTTTACCATCACTCCATTCGAGGGCTACGATCCTGAGCCAGACAAGAACCTGGTTCAGTTCAACTATCCAAACACCCGCCAGTTTGTGATTGGTGCAGAGTTAACATTCTAAACAAAAAGTATTACTAGAAAAGAATTATGAAGAAGATATATTTTTCATTGATGCTCCTGTGTGCGATGGCGTTCACATCCTGCAGCATGGACAAGGCTCCATACGGTTCGCTGGATGACAACACAGCCATCGAGAAGGAGAAGGACCTTCGCCAATTCCGTAACGCTCTCTACACCAACCTGCGTGCGGTGACATCTGGCTCTTGGCTTTACCTGTCAGATATACAGATGGACGAGTTCCACGGACTGATCAGCAACGGTAACCGTCTCGGTCAGTTCTCAAATGGTGTAATTACCATCACCGACGGTGACGTTTCCAGCAAGTGGAGCGGCAGCTATTCCATGATTGCCACAGCCAATGCCATCATCGAACGTGCAGCCAACATGCAGGCAAGCGATGCCTTCAGCGATAAGGACAAGATTGCCTTTGCTCACTATGACGCCGAGGCACACTTCGTTCGTGCTTACATGTATTTCTGGTTGGCAGACCATTTCTGCCAGTCATATACACAGTGTGACCCAACCAAGGCAGCAAGCGGTCTGCCTTTGACCACTGTCTATAAGCCAACAGGTAATCTCAACGACTACCCTAGCCGTTCTACCCTGGCAGAGACCTTCGCTCTGATTGAGGAAGATATGCAGAAGGCATACAATGGTTTGGTAGCATACGAAAAATCGGGTGTGAAGGTTGCCAAGGAAGAGGCTCAGCCTCTGGCTTACATCCATTCACAGACCGTTCAGGCTCTCCAGGCTCGCGTAGCCCTGGTTAAGGGCGACTGGGCTAATGCAGCTAAATATGCAAAGGCTGTCATCAACAGCGGCAAGTATAAGTTGACCACCATCGACGACTATGCCAAGCTCTGGACCAAGGACGAGGGTACAGAAATCATCTTCCGCCCTCTGATGACTGCACAGGAGTTGGGCAGCTCTAACGGCGAATACTACGTAAGTGAGTCGGAGACCAAGGCAGACTACATTCCAACATCTGCCGTCTTAAACCTCTTTTGGGAGAAGTTCGAGGGTGATATTCGTGCCGATGTATTCCTGAAGCAGTATGACAACCTGCAGGTAGAGGGTAACAGCTACGAGGCGATGGCTTTCAACAAGTTCCCAGGAAACTCAGACCTCCGCACAGGCAGCAACAACAACCTCATGAACATGAGCAAGCCATTCCGCCTCTCAGAGATGTATCTCATCGTAGCCGAGGCAGAAGCTCGCCAGGACCACAAGGAAGAAGCAAACAAGTATCTCAACATTCTGCGCAGCAACCGCATCGTGGATTATGTAACAGAGAACTATTCTGAGCAGAAGACTCTCCTCAAGGAAATAAAAGAAGAGCGTGAGCGTGAGTTCATCGGCGAGGGTATGCGCATGAGCGACATCCGCCGTTACGGCGAGGGCTTCGAGCGCAAACCTAACCACGACGAAAACGAGGAGCTGGATGCCATCATCGTCAAGCAGGGCAGAGCATTGAAATATACTGCAAACGACTACCGCCTCACCTGGCCTATCCCTAAGGCAGAGATGGATGCCAACCCTCACTTGGCTGGTCAGCAGAACCCAGGCTATTAATATAATAATGTAGTAATCAACAAGAATTCATTTGAATATGAAATACATCAAATTATTAATGTTGCTGGCAGTGGTTACCTTCTTCGGTGCCTGCTCTAGCGACGATGACTCTTGGAACTCGGCTGCTGACGTAACAGTAAGCATGAAGAATCCTACCATGGTCATCAAGGAGAATATGGGCCTGACCAATGTGCCTATCGAGGTAAAGGGCAAGACCAACGGTAATGTGTATGTTACCCTCGCTGTGAAGGAAGTGGGCAGCAACCCTGCCAAGGAAGACGTACATTATTATATTACAGACAAGACCATCAGCATTTCAGACAGCATCGGCTATGTAGAGGTGGAGCCTGTAGATGATGATGAAATCAACGCCGACCGCACCTTCGAGATTACCATCGTAGAAGCTAAGGGTGCCAAGATTGGCAATGCAACAACCCAGGTTTCACTGAAAGATAATGACTCTCAGATTTACGAGAAGCTCCAGGGTAAGTGGAAGCTCACAGGTGTAAGCCGCCAGGGTGCACCAATGGAGAGTGTAGTGAAGATCATCGGTGCCAGCGATGAAAAGGATGGCGACTATAACCATACTCTGTATCTCACAGGTATGGCTGTAAACTCTTCTTCTGCACGTCTGTCATTCCACTATGACGAAGATACCAAGCAGGGCTATGTAGCATTCGATAACCTGGGCAAGTATAACTTCATCGAGGGTTACGACTTCACCAAGGATCTGGGCATCATGGGTAATATCGTACTGAGCAACCTGTCAAATGGTTCACTCACCACAACCCCTATCAAGGGAACATGGAGTGAAGACTGCAAGGAGATTGTCTTCGACCAAGACCAGGTATTGTTCGGTGGTATCTACACCACTGGTGGAACCTTCACCGGCTATGAGTTCTTCAGCGTAACGAAGATTAAGCTCACAAAGGTGAAATAAAGTGAAAGCATTAAGTTGATATATTAAAGAGAGAGAGAGATAACACATGGAAGCATCGGGTTATCTCTCTTTTTTTGCAGATTTCATCCCCCCGAACTTACAATTTGAAAGAATGAGGGGAAATGAGCATTTTTAAAAGCAAATGTAGCTTAAAAAATGTAAGCTAATCGGCTGTATCTCAATTTTTATGCTTAACTTTGTCAACGGATAAAGAAATTAGTTATAAGAATGGATAAAGAAATTAGTTATAAGACAACTTTAATAAAACGTTTTATGAAGAAAAAACTGTTAGTCCTCATGTCTATGTTGCTGGCGGTTTCTGCTATCCATGCAGTACCAGCCAAGCGAGGCATCTGGAAGACCTTTACACTCAAGAACGGACAGGCTGTCCAAGTTCAGTTGTGTGGCGATGAGTTCCTGCGCTTTTGGGAAGACAAGGCAGGCAACCGCTATTCTTACGACACCTCAGATGGCTTGAAGCCAGCCAACATGGCCCAGCTTCAGGAGCGCAGCAGAGTGATGCGCCAGCAGGCTTGTCCTGAGAACATCATCAAGAAGAACCTCCTTTCTGGTAACGCTAATGGCAGCACCAGCATCACAAGAGGTGTTTCCTACACCGGCAAGAAGAAGTGTCTCATCCTGCTGGCTCAGTTCTCCGACAAGAAGTTCACCATGGATGATCCTAAGGCTTTCTACAACCGCGTGGCTAACGAGCCAGGTTTCAGCGAGGGTAAGTTCAAGGGTAGCGTGGCTGATTACTTCAAGGCGCAAAGCAACGGCAAGTTTGAGATGGATTTCGACGTAGTGGGTCCTTACACCCTTGGTGAATCTGATTTCTATGGCAAGAACGATGGCGATGCACAGGACGTGAACGTTCAGGCGATGATTTCAGGCTGTCTGGGCAACGCTGTGGCTGAAGGTATCGACTTCGCCCCATACGATTGGGACGGAGACGGACAGGTAGAGATGGTATTCGTAGTCTATGCCGGTCGTGGCGAAGCTACAGGCGGTGGCGTCAACACCATCTGGCCACACAAGGGAAGAATGGTTTCACCAGTATCTTGCGGCAAGAAGACCGTAGTGGATTATGCCTGCTCCAACGAGCTTTCTGTATCTAACGAAGTGGATGGCATCGGTACCATCTGCCACGAGTTCTCCCACTGTCTGGGCTATCCAGATGCATACGATGTGAACTATTCTGGCCTATATGGTATGGGTACCTGGGACTTGATGTGCCAGGGTAACTACAACGACAACGGCTTTACTCCTGCCGGCTATACCGCCTACGAGAAGTATGCCGCTGGCTGGATTACCCCTATCGAGCTGAAGGAGAACACATCGGTATCAGGAATCAAGACACTGGCAGACGGCGGTGATGCCTACATCTTCAGAAATCCAAACCATGCCGATGAGTACTATCTGATAGAGAACCGTCAGAAGAAGGGTTGGGATGCAGCCTTGGCTGGTTCAGGTATCATGATCAACCACATCGACTACAACCTGAAGGCATGGAATTACAACATTCCAAACTCCATGATGGCTGGTGTCAACGACCATGAGCGTATGACCTTCGTTCCTGCCGACAACGTGAAGAGCGAGAAGAGTGAGGAGTATGATGCATGGCCTTACGGCAACAAGAACCGCCTGGCAAACAACACCACTCCTGCCTGCACATCTTATAATCTGAACACCGATGGCACCAAGTTGATGAACATCATCCTTTCAGATATGGCTATCGCTGCAGACGGTACGGCATCTTTCACTTTCCAGAACCTGAACAAGACTGCATCAGAAGAGAATTATATCTTCCAGGAAACATTTGACAAGTGTCTGGGTACAGGTGGTAACGACGGTAAGGGCTTCTATACAAGCGGCAACCCTAACCAGTTTGCCAATGGTGCATTCTCATCAGACAAGAACGGCTGGACATCTAATGTACAGACCTACAAGGGAGGTTTCCAGTGTGCTCGTGTAGGTAAGCGAAATGCCACCAACATCACCTTCACCTCTCCTGAAATCAAGATCAACGGTGATGTAATACTTACATTCAAGGCTGCCCCTTACGCACAGTCAAACAAGACCATGACTGTAAGCGTGAGCAACGGAACTGTAGAAAACGGCACATTCAACCTGATGCCAAACCAGTGGACAGAATGTACAACCAAGATTACAGCCAACGGCAGAGTGAAGATTACCTTCGCATCAGATGCATTCTTCATCGATGAGGTATATGTATCAGAGGGCGCAACTTCCGGCATCAGCAACATCGAGTTGGGCAACAAGGAGGTTAAGGCATATTACAATGCCCAGGGCGTTCAGTCTGACGTACCATTCGCAGGCCTCAACATCGTGAAGTTCACCGACGGTACAGTAAAAAAGATATATAAAAAGTAAACAGATATATCCTTTAGAATCATAAAACAGATATATTCCTTTGGAATCATAAATATAAAAAAATAACAGTATAAGACAATGAGAAATATTTACTTGATGTCAGCAGCACTTGCCTTGATGGCAATGTCTGCCAACGCTCAGAGCATGAAGCACATCAACAAGGAAGTAACAGCCAAGACATGGGTAGAGACTGCCACACCACAGAAGGCAGCTAAGAAGATAGCAACCCGTGCCGGAGAATTGGAAGCAAACCAGCGCTATATCAACTATAGCTACGACGAGAGCTATGTATGGCCAGCTACATTCCCAGCAGACACACAAGGAGCGATCTCTTTGGGCACACTTTTCTACAGCGACGCATTCAAGAAATTCGAGGGTTGCAAGATTGTTGGTGCCCGCTTCTATGTCAACATTCCTATCGGCGCAAGCAAGGTGGGTGTCTGCCACGTAAAGATAGAGAACGGTACTCCTTATGTAGGCGACATCCTGGCATCAAAGGAAGTGCCTTCAACCGTAGCACACTGGAACTACGTTTGGTTTGACGAGCCTTATAAGATTGACACCAAGACCTTCGACGGCTTGTTGCCATACTACGATTTCACACCAAGCAACATGAGTGCAGATGCCGGCTACCCTATCGCCTCTTCAGGTACCTACGCAGGAACATGCGGTGCTTTGGCTTTTGGTGACATAGATGGTAAACACGACCCAAACAGTTGGGCATGGCAGCCTATCTACCTTGGAACTGACGGTTCTAATCTCATGATCCAGCTTATTATCGAGAAGGAAGACGGCAATTTCATCCTCCACGACCTGGTAATGAGTAAGATGGCGATGGTTCCATTCGCAAAGAGCGGCAACACTACGGGCTTGGCCTTTACATGCCACAATGACGGACGTGACAACATTACAACCGTAAAATTCGGCATTGAGGTGGATGGCAAGAAAATGGGTTCCTTCACATACGACAAGACTACTGCCGGCGATGCCTTCAGAGAAATCACAGATGCCGACAATTCAAATATCCAGGTGGGACTTCCTATTGACAAGAATTGGAGCATTGGCGAACATGAGGTAACTGTATATCCTGTGCTTGTGGAAGGAAAAGAACCAGAGGGCGACCTGACCAACGACAAGCTGACCACCAAGTTCAAGGTATATAAGGACAACTTCGACCGCACCAAGAACCTGGTAGAGTTCTACGCATGCCAAATGTCAAAATACACTTACTTTGCCGACCAGGTACTCACCAAGACAGCCAAAGCTCGTGAAGATGACGACCTTGCCATCGTTTCTATCCACGGAGAAAGCCAGCAGGTAAATGAAGATGGCTCTGTAGAAACATTATCAGATGTATTCACTGTACCAGAGGCAAACAAGTTGGCTTACTACTCTACTCCATCAGATGGTTCCGCTGCCTTCAACAGATACTTCTACGATAATGACGTGATCAATTACGAGAAGGCTTTGTCTGTGAACATGGCTGCTCAGGAAGCAAGCGACCAGGATAATGTTGTTGGCATGCTCAACACAATCATCAACGAGTCTGCAGCATATTATCCATCATTCTCAACCATCAGCATTGACTCTAAGCTTGATGATGCAACAGGCAAGTTGAGCATCAAGGTAATGGGTAAGCTCATCAACAAATACCAGAAGTTGATTGGTGATGATGCCCGCCTCACTGTTTACCTCACAGAGGATAAGGTAATCGGCAAGCAGAACACAGGTGGTTCTATTGCCAAGCCTAGGTTCACCCACAACTATGTATTGCGCAAGATTGTGACTGGCACACTCGGTGATGCACTCCAGACCAACGGCAACAGTTACGAGAACGATTATGAGATTGAACTTGATGATGCTTGGAAGAGCAAGAACATGCATATCATTGCGTTCGTAAGCCGCCCAATGAAGGAGCAGGAGAAGAATGGCAAGACCGCTCTTGCATCTGCCATGAACGATCTCTGGGTAGATAACACCAACATGGTAGCAGTTGGCGACAGTGATTTCACCGGCATTTCTAACATTATCAACTGGAATGACGTGAAAGAGGTGGGTCGCTACACCATCGATGGGCAGAAGTTGAATGCTCCAACCAAGGGTATCAACCTCGTAAAGCTTTCAAATGGCCAGACCATCAAGGTTGTTGTGAAGTAATATGAAGTCATACAAAGCTATCAAATGACTAAGCTCCCTTGGCATTACCCAGCCAAGGGAGCTTATTTTATATAAAAGCCTTCCTACTTCACGCCACATCCAATCAGCACAACACATTATGGCACAATCATTTACACGAACGTAACATCAGTAACAAACGATATTACACTAGGCATACTCTCCCCCTTCATTTATCTCTTTTTTCCCTTCTTTTATCTCCTTTCTTCCTCCTTCCAGTATTAATTTTGTGTTAATCTTAGGAAAAGTCTTCGTTGCTATTAGGGAAAAATGTACTTTTGCCTAATAGAAAATTTCGTTCAGCGACGTTGAATGTGCATTCAACGTCGTTGAATGTCGGTTCAACGTCGCTGAACGGAACTTTCATCTAGGGATAAATACTTTTATCTTTAGATATGTGAGTCCATAATTATGGGACAAAAGTACTAAAAAACAAGTAACGAAACAAACTTCCTCACGTTCTTTATATTACTTTTAACCAACTTTACCATATTCACGGAACCAAAAAAGAGTGCACTGTAACAAACAATGCACTCTTTTTTTATTACCTTAATTCCTAATCCAGGAAATATTATCTGATGAACAGAAGTTCACGATACTTTGGCAAGGTCCAAAGCTCATCGGCTACGAGAAGCTCGAGCTTGTCTATCTGATAACGGATTTCCTCCATCTTCGGAGCCACCGTGTCATGATAAGCTACGGCCTTCTCTCTCTCGCTCTCTATCTTGTTGGCTACCTGGCGTCCCGGCGGATTTGAAATCCGCCGTAAAAAAAGGTTCGACCTATTAAAACCGGGGGATTTGTAATCCCCCACTCCCACTACAAAAGAAAAGATACAAGCAGAGTAATGCGGATTGCAAATCCGCAAAGCACAAAAAGGTTAGGACATTTTTAACGCTGGATTTCAAATCCAGCGGGACGCCTAGCGGACTAAATATTTCATCGAAGTGGGGAAAATGTGGAATTTTACACATTTTTGATACCTCTTTTGTGTAATTCTCCACATTTTCCACACTTGAATCATTTCTATCTTCCGTACTCTTACTCTACCTCCTCTATTCTCTTCAATTCCCAACCTTCAAATTGCATTACAATTTCATGGAGTATGGTATCCTGACGCAATGCCTTAACTCTAGGAGCTTCAGCATAGCGATGAATCTGAGCAACAGCTTCATTCCATTGAGCCTCAGCCTTTGTTGTTTTTCTATCTTCACAAAGAGCAGAGAAATCCTTCTTTGGCAACACCTTCAGTTCTATGATGTAACTATGCTTTACAGCATAATGAGCCAAATTAGGCAATAAGAAGAAATCACAAAAGCCATGATTCAACTCTAACTCAGGTGCTGTGATATAGTAATTGCAAAGATTCAGATATGCCATGAAGAAGCCTTGTATATTCCTCTCCCCTTCTATACCATCACGCACTGAAGAAACCTTAGCATAAGACTCTGCCAGGAACGTCAGTCCTTCTTGCCATTTGCCCTCATAGGCCATGTCGTAAAAACAATCATCGAGTTTAGACGTATCAATAGGCGACTTCTCCTCAAACATCTCCTTGAGATAATCATAATACTGCTTGCGAACATTATTGTTAGGAATCCCTAAGACCATTCGGTCGCCACGAGTGCCCTTAATTGTCAGCATGCCATAATAGAACAACAGACTTGGAAATATATTCGGGTCCGTCAACTGGTAGGCTGAAAAACTCTCCTCTAAGTGAGCTACGATTTCACCCGTTTCGGCTATCGTCTTAATGAGACTCTTGCGATTGCCATCAAGCTTGTCAAGCTGAATGAGCTTTTTCATCTTGCTATAGTCGGTCCTCGTGTTACGGTCAATCATTTCCTTGGGTGCCTTTCCCTCGTTTATATAATTACGAAGATAGTAAACCACCATGTCGCAATTGAAGACCTTGCTTTGTGTATTCAAAGCTCCCTCTGCAAAACAATAGTTATCATACCAGGGCTTCATATCATTAATCATCCACTCAATGTCGCAATCGACAGGCAACTTGCCCATACTCTTAAAATAGACGAACATCTTACGAACATCTTCCAGAGAAAAGCCAAGCATTTGATTGAAAGCCTTCTTGGTAGAGATGTGCCAGCCAATATTAAAGCCACTAGTCACATCATCAAGAGTCACCGGACTTACACCCGTCATGAAAATACGGGTAAACGTACCCTTAAACTTCTTGAATACATCACGATAAAATCCATCGGCATGAGTGATGGCATGATACACATCTTCTCCCTTCTCATTGAGAATCGTATTCGTAAAGTTATCATATTCATCAATGATCAGATAATTCTGGAGTCCCAACTTCTGAGATTCGTCATTGATTAAGATAAGTTTCGTGTTGGCATTCGGCGCCTCATACACCTTCTGAATGAACTCAGGTGAATAATGATCGCGATAGATATCCACAAAGCTATCAAACTTCACACGACAATACCGGTCGAACTCCACTTCGACATCCTCTATTTTTCCACCAACACTCGAAAAATCAAGGTGAAGTATCTGATACTTACCTTGCCAACGGGTAGGATGCTGTCCTATCCACAAATCTCCAAACCATCTATTGAATTGCTCAGGAGTTGTATTGCAGTCATAATAAGACTTGAGCATACTGATAAACAGGCTTTTTCCAAAACGACGAGGTCGAATGAAGAACAAGAAACGTCCTTCATTCTCCAATGTAGGTATATACATCGACTTATCTACATAATAAAGGTTTTCATCCCTCATGACGGTGAAATCAGACACCCCATAGGGTATCTCTTTGATTCCATTTGGCTGCAATATCTTAGATTTATTTTCTATCATAACCATGGAGTATTTATAAATACAAGTGCAAATATAAGCATATTTTTTGAGAAAGCAATCAGAAACGAAGGAAAAAAACAGATAAGACACTTTTACCAAAACGACGAGGTCGAATGAAGAACAAAAAGCGCCCTTCATTCTCCAATGTAGGTATATACATCGACTTATCTACATAATAAAGGTTTTCATCCCTCATGACGGTGAAATCAGACACCCCATAGGGTATCTCTTTGATTCCATTTGGCTGCAATATCTTAGATTTATTTTCTATCATAACCATGGAGTATTTATAAATACAAGTGCAAATATAAGCATATTTTTTGAGAAAGCAATCAGAAACGAAGGAAAAAAACAGATATGATACAAAAAAAGAGTACATCGCTATACACAATGCACTCTTTTTTTATTATCTCAATTCCTTATCCAGGAAATATTATCTGATGAACAGAAGCTCACGATACTTTGGCAAGGTCCAAAGCTCATCGGCTACGAGAAGCTCGAGCTTGTCTATCTGATAACGGATTTCCTCCATCTTCGGAGCCACCGTGTCATGATAAGCTACGGCCTTCTCTCGCTCGCTCTCTATCTTGTTGGCTACCTTGCGGGCATCCACCAATGCCTCTACACCACGCTCTATCGACTCGGTGCGCTCGGCAATCTCGCGGATAATCTTCACGTTGCGGGCTGTCAACTTCTTGCCTTCCTCGCCACCAAAGATGTGGATCATGCCCTCTACGTTCTTCGCCAGACGGCTCTGATAGTGGGTAGCCACAGGGATGATGTGGTTCATGGTCAGGTCGCCCATCACACGAGCCTCTATCTGAATCTTCTTGGTATAAGTCTCCCACTTCACCTCGTTGCGTGCCTTCAGCTCGCTCTCGCTCATCACGTTGGTCTTGGCAAACATCTCGATGCTCTCCTTGTCCAGATAACGGTCGAAGACCACTGGGCAGGATGCCTCGCAATCCAAGCCACGCTTCAGAGCCTCTTCCTTCCACTCATCAGAATAGCCGTTGCCATCGAAGCGGATAGGCTTGCAGGTCTTGATATCCTCGCGTACAATATCTATGATAGCCGATGTCTGATCCTCGCCCTTTGCTATCAAAGCATCAACACGAGCCTTGAAGTTAACGAGCGCCTCAGCTACGGCGGCATTCAATACGATGAGAGAAGATGCGCAGTTGGCCTCTGAACCTACGGCACGGAACTCGAAACGGTTGCCGGTGAAGGCGAATGGAGAGGTACGGTTGCGGTCGGTGTTATCAATCATCAGCTCTGGAATCTCTGGGATATCCAGCTCCATACCCTTCTTGCCGGCCAGGGCAAAGAGTTCTTCCTTATCTGCCTTCTCAATATGGTCGAGCAAATCGGTGAGCTGCTTGCCGAGGAATGAAGAGATGATGGCTGGAGGTGCCTCGTTGGCTCCAAGTCGATGCGCATTGGTAGCACTCATGATAGATGCCTTCAAGAGTCCGTTGTGCTTGTAAACGCCCATCAGGGTCTCTACGATGAAGACTACGAAACGGAGGTTATCCTCCGGAGTCTTGCCTGCAGCATGCAGCAGCACACCGGTATCGGTGCAGAGGCTCCAGTTGTTGTGCTTACCCGAACCGTTGACACCAGCAAATGGCTTCTCGTGCAAAAGCACACGGAAACCGTGCTTATGTGCCACACGCTTCATCAAACTCATGAGGAGCATGTTGTGGTCAACGGCAAGATTGCACTCCTCATAGATTGGTGCCAACTCAAACTGGTTTGGAGCCACCTCGTTATGGCGGGTCTTGCAAGGGATGCCGAGTTCGAGTGCCTGGATTTCCAGATCCTTCATGAAAGCCTGTACACGCTCAGGGATGGTTCCGAAATAATGGTCATCCATCTGCTGGTTCTTAGCAGAGTCGTGTCCCATCAAGGTACGGCCCGTGAGCATCAGGTCAGGACGTGCCGAGTAGAGGCTCTCATCTACCAGGAAATACTCCTGCTCCCAACCGAGATTGGTCTGCACCTTCTTAACCTGTGGGTAGAAATAGTGGCACACCTCGGTAGCCGCCTCGCTCAAGGTATGGAGCGAGCGGAGCAATGGAGCCTTGTAGTCCAAAGCCTCACCGGTATAAGATATAAAGATGGTAGGGATACAGAGGGTATCGTCGATGATAAACACAGGCGATGTAGGATCCCATGCAGAATAGCCACGAGCCTCGAAGGTGTTGCGGATACCACCATTAGGGAACGAGCTGGCATCAGGCTCCTGCTGCACAAGCAACTTGCCTGAGAATTCCTCAATCATACCACCCTTTCCGTCATGCTCCACGAAGGCATCGTGCTTCTCGGCAGTGCCCTCAGTCAAAGGCTGGAACCAATGCGTGTAATGTGTTACCCCATTTTCCTCAGCCCAGAGCTTCATGCCGGCAGCCACGGCATCAGCGATGGAACGGTCCAGACGAGTACCATTATCAATTACATCGATGAGTTTCTCGTACACATCAGATGGCAGATACTTGTACATCTTCTGACGGTTGAATACATACTTGGCAAAGTACTCCGAAGGGCGCACCTTGGGAGTCTTCACCTCTACAGGTCTTTTCTTAAAGGCCTCGGCTACAACCTCAAATCTCAAATTA
>ERZ1023641.261-NODE-261-length-17047-cov-11.499882_pt1 | contig 17047 bp, 10 predicted proteins | sample MGYA00380335_ERZ1023641 | MGnify/ENA primary metagenome ERZ1023641 (study PRJEB33179, sample SAMN07448970) | human gut metagenome | biome: Human-gut; feature: Human associated habitat; material: Faeces | host: Homo sapiens | place: India: Bhopal | collected... | reverse complement strand
AAAGGAAGAAGATTCTTATAAGAAAGAAGATGATTCTGAAGTAAAGGAAAATAAAATAAGAAGAATAAAGGGAAAGATTATAATTCAATCTTGCAAGGCTGTCTCCGATTTCATTGCGGAGGCAGCCTTGATTCGTTTATTGCAGATAAGCAGGCCAACAACCTGTTACCCCCATGCTTTCTAACACAAAAGCATCATGGGAACCTGCCTAATTACTTACCCGCTTGAATTCTGTAATACTGCAATTTTTCGTCCGGATTAAAATCGGAAGGTACAAAGACTACATTCTTGGCACCATTCTGCAACTGCTGCAACTTAGCTGTGCCACTATCCGTGAAGAAATCACCAAAAACCTCAAAGGTAACCTTTCCGTTTTCAAACGATGCAGTAGCCGATAATGTTTCTGGATTGTATGACCATGAGATACTCTTACCATATTGTTCTACTATCTTGCAATATGGGTCTTCTACACGCAAGACAACATTTCCAAATTTCACAGGAAAAACGTAAGACCCCACCTCTATACATTTAATCTTTCCATCAGGACTTCCGATGGCAGTAAACATAGTAGCTCCAGTGCTGCTATCAAAAGCATAATATTTATCACCATCTGGTGCCTGCATGTCATAACAATTGTTGTAAACATCCTGCAAAGACTTAGGGAGCGTGTTTAAATCAGCACCAAGTTGCACAGGTCCAATACCAGTAATTGTAAAAGAAGGTCTATAATCCAAAATCTGATTATCATCAAGAATTAACACCTTGTCTATGCTATCCAACTCCAAACAAAAATTCATCATCATTTTGTATTTATCCTCGGAATTACAGGCTTTCAGCATCCCCTCCATATCGAGCATAACGTGGTCCATCATAATTGTCATTTCATACGAGCCAGGCGTTTGCTGCTCTTTCAAGTTTCCACTATTTATCGCTTTTCCCTGTTTATCAACCACTACATAATGCAAGATATTTTGTGGCAACTTTTGCACTTCCTCTGGATTTGCTTCAAATACAAATGCAATATCATGCGACTGAAGATAGGAATATTTTTTTACTCCAAGCTGAATCTTTGCCAGCTTCACGTTACTAGATGTCTTATTCTCCCAGGCTACGTCCTTCATAGACAGAAGCCTAGCAGAATCTGCAGCCAGATCTTCCAGCAAATCATCTGCACAATGCTGGTATCTCTCTTCCATCTTCGTTATTAAGTTGTGAATCTTTTCTATATCTTCCTTGGTCATCTTTCCCGACAACTGAGTATTGTCATTCTGGATATCTACACAAATATCTCTAGCCGTAGCCAATCTCACAGCTTGTCCCATAGGAATTTTTCCCAGAATTCCATCACAAGAAAAGTCGTAACCATCCAACACGACACTTCCACTACTACCACACGATGCCAATAGAATCGCCATGACTCCAAGGCATAAATTAAAAAGAATCTTTTTCATTGTCTAATGTTTAGTTTAAGCTATTATTTAAGATTTTTCAGCAGGCAAGAACCATTCCTGCCTGCCGATTAAATGTTTTGTTTTTACTTTCTGAACTTCAACGACTTCGCAGAAGACTTCAAGATATAATGTCCAGAAGCTAACTGAGATTGCAAATCGGTAAATAAATGTCCCGAAGCAACCACCGTCTTTACCAAGACGCCCTTTGCATCATACACCTTCACCGTCTCACCATCATTGAACATTTTATCAGATAATGATACCGACGAGATGCCATTAGAACCATCCCTGCCAATATCAATACGAGCCAATTTACTCATTCCATCAATCACACAGCTCTTCTTGTCACCAACTCTAGTAGAACTAAAAAGCCACACCGAATATCCAGTCTGTTCCTTCAATGCCGTTTCCAAATTCACATGAAACGATTTGTAAGGTTTAACTTCAGGAACTGTACAAGCAAAGTCTTCCACCCTGATTTCATCATTTTCCTTGTCATAAATGATGGCATTAAGATAAATATTTGAAACCACTTCTTCGGTTAAATTTATCAGGGTCAAGTCCAAACTTCCCTTTCCATTCTCTTTGGTTACATTGGCTGAGTCAAGCTGGAATACCATGTATCCGGTTGGACTTGGAGGAATTAAGTAATACATGAATTTATCAGGGTCTTTATATTGCACAAGTCCACCCCGTTTGCCTGCCGCAGTTTCATACACACATCTGAATCTATAATTACCAGACAAAGAATAAGTGTAGAAGTTCAAAGGAATGTATTTTTCAGGAACCCATTCCGTATCTATGGCGATAGGCATTTCTTCACCAGTATCAATATTTACCATGTAAACTTTCACGGTTACCGGCCCTTCCACTTTGTTGGCATAACTATAAGACGGTTTTACCGATGTCAGTCTGTAATCTCCACTTGTACCCACGACAGCATATCCTCGTTCTTCAGCATAGCGATTTTCATCCACGTCATATTTCATGAAATAAACCTTTGCCCAATCACTTCCATCCATAACAGGATAAGAAGGGCGTTCCAATACATCAATATAGTATTCTCCATCCATTTTGACCGTAGTCTCATTCTTTGGCAATTCTATCTTGTAACGACCAGCAGGCATGGAAAATCCATTTTTCTCATTTTTAGGAACGAATCTAAACACCGGACTGGAAGTATAATTATCATAAAGATGGTTGAATTTGAAAGAAGTCTCTCCGCCATTCTGGTTTCCATAAACCACTCCCGTCTCCATATTACGGAAATTCAGACTGGATTTTCCTTCAAATCCCTGTCCCTTAATCGACAAATAGAATGCAGTACCAGCATAGATTTCACTGGCAGGCTTTATATCTTGGATAACCAAATCTTTGACGCATTCTTCTTCCCCGAAGCCATAACGAAAAAGCTCTGTACCCCAATCTCTTACGGAAATAGAAGGAACCAAGGCATCAGGAAGCGGACAAAGCACATACCCGTCACCCGATTTTCGGGCGCAAAACACACGATACTCATAGACGCCATCAAGCAAGTCGCCAGTATAAATCTGCGTACAATTTCTCAAGTTGAAGCTCTCAACATAAGGCCATCCCCTAAGATCAACAGAATAAGTATTCAAGAACTTCTTCAATTTTCCATCCCGCATCAAGGCCATAGAAAACGTATATGATCCCGAATCATAAGAATTGGAATACAAGAAGTTATAATCGCCAAAAGGCTGCGAAGCTATGAACAACTGCTCTTCGTAAGGAGTAGAACTAGGCTGAATGCCTACTATCATTTCGTGATGACAATTGTATCCCTGCTCATCGTGCAAGAACTCCATAGAAGCAGGTCGCAACATGGCAATATCATAATAGCCGTCATCCAAGCCACTCCATCCCCAATTGCAATGCACATAACTATCGGCATCAATACCATCTATTACAAAGCAATGGGCCTTTTCAGGAAAACTATAGACTCCACTATCGCCCTTACGATTGTTGGCAGAATAAATGATAGGCCGACCGGCTGCCAGTTCATCTTGTATCACCTTCATCCATTGGGTTGTAGGCTGATAGAATTTTTTGTCAGAACCCCACTCCATGATACTACCTGGCACATAGAAATCTCGCTGCAAATAAGTGCAGTCAAAACCATAATATTTATTCAGAGCAACAAAAGGGGAACTGGCTGAAGTTTCACCATAGCCATAGTTAGCCTTGCTGGCCACACCACATTCTACCATCAACTTACCCACAGCATCAGCCTGAGTCTGCGAATATTTGCCCTCTTCATAATTATCAAGCATATTGTTCCAATCATAAGATGTAGTGGCATAATTGATGTCATATTCCATCTCAGCCTCCTGATGCGCATAATACAGCTGGCCGGTTCCTTTATGGTCAGAACGGTAATAGTTAAGCACTTGCGCCAAAGCCACCGGTACACAACCCGCCAAAGTGGTCTGCTTGCCATCAGATGGACACTTGCCATTAAAAGGTGTTCCCTGTCCCCATTGGGTTTTGATAAGCGGAGCCACAGGAACGGCTGTTGGTGCGGTGTAAGAAGGATCCTGTTCCAAAATTTCCTTCGTATTGGTCATGGCAGCAGCATAAGAAGCCAACCACTCCTTCATAGGCTCAGGCATAGTAGCAACATCCACCTTTCCCTTTTCAGAATATCCGGCTACAGCCGTATTTCCATTACCTGTACACACCACGGCAAAACCGCCGCCATCTGCATTGAAAGCATAAACATCTCCACCTTTCACGGCAGCACCAGCTGTTCCGTCGGCAGATCGGGTGACAGCACTTTTTCCTGTCACCACTTTTACTGTAGATAAATTAGATAATATCACACCTTTTTTCTGCTGCAGGAATTTGACAGCAGCCAACTTTGCCTCATCCTCCGTCTGAGCAGCCAGAGGGATGGAAGTCAAGAAAAGTGATAATAAAAACATAAGTCTAGCTTTCTTCATAATTTTCTTTGTTTGGTTATTACTAAAGATAAAAATACATTTCCATATAAAACCATAAATCCATCTGATGCATTTTTTCCAGGAAATGCAACAAATGGATTATAAGTGTTGGGTTATTATTTTGTGATAGAAATATCGTAGAAACGGGCTTTTGTATCTGCCCATGGATAGGTGTTACGTGCAGTTGAAACATAGCCACTCAGAGCTGAGGCATTTTCACGTACGCTAAAAACCTTAACAACGAAGGTCTTGGTTTCACCAGCTTTCAAGGTTACTTCCTGGCTTACACGGAACTCTCCACCCTCAATAGCAATATCGGCATTATACATTTCATTTGTATTATCCTTTACCTGATCATGGCTACCAAAATTCTGCAAGAAATCAGAAATATCCTTTGAAGAAGTGTTCTTTACCTGATAAGTAAGATAAACTCTATTTACCATACCATCCAAGCCGCCATCTTCCTGCACCATCTTGCAGCTAACAACCTTATACTCAAGAATCTGGTCATTAGTATCAAATCCATTCTTCAAGATTCTGTTGTCAACAACCTTGATATTGTTCACCTCTGCACGACCATCAAAGCTAACAGTCTGGCAACTGCCATTGAATATAAGATTGAATTTCTTGGAAGAGTTGGTAAGATCATAGTTTTCTACCAAGAAAGAACCAGATACCGATGCACCTTTAGCCAGGTTGGTCTCTACACTCGTCTTCCAATCACCTCCCTGCAAGGATACTGAAGAACAGTACGTTGTGCCCAAGTCGTCTTTGCATCTGTCAGAGTTTCCACCATTCAACATAACGCCCTGCAGGTCCTTTCCGCTGATGTTCTTCAAGTTGAAATCAACTTTCAGGTTAGCACCAACACGCTCGCACTTAGTAACCTGCATACTGAAATAATCGGTAAACTTAGGCTCCTTGTTCTCGTCGTCCTTGTCTTCACACGCGGTAAATGCCAACACAGCCAGCATCACCATCAATAAATACTTCAATTTGTTCATTTTATAAATTATTATTTAGTTAAAAATTAATGAAAACGAAGATTTAGGACACAAAAAAAGCGTGAACTAGTCTGTCACTCGTTCCGCGCTTCGAGGCCTTCGCATTGCCCAGTGTTGTAGAACGAGCAACGTCGAAGCCCACGCCGATATGGATATACTATTCCCCTACGAACGCAGTTACCACATTGTATATGGATACAATACGGCCTACGAACCATGGGGGATATGAATAAACATACCCCGGAGCATCTACCGTTGCTAAGTTCATGACAACACTAAGAAGTTTGCGAAGTTTCGAAGTGCCAAGAACAAAGCGTTAAGTAAACGCTTTCTCAAATGTCTCGATTCTATTTACCCACCCATTGCTTTCTCTGCGTCACACCTTATTATATAGTAACAGGTGGTCAACATCATCGGCGTAGGGCTTGAACCTCTAAGAACTCGATGCCTAAGCTATTCGAATTCCAGCAATCAAACTGACCTGAAGTCGTAGAATCGTTTGCAAATATATAAAGAAATTCTTAATACACCAAATTTTAGCCTTAATATTTTTCTTTTTATCTGATTTTTCTCGGTTTTCAAGAACCGCAACCATCTTTATCCGCTATAATCATCCTCCCCTGTCCCGGCTTCCGAAACTCCATCTCCCGGTACAACTCTTGCATTTCGCCCCTTTATTTTGTATCTTTGCGGGCGAAAAGGTTCTATCCGCCACTGGCGGATGCACATCCGACAATGGCGGACACTTATACGCCGACGCCGGATGGACGTACGCCAATGGCGAATGGAACCTATCACGAGAATTAAAAACAAGAATGTTTCAATTTAAGAATGCATCCTTGAAGAATGTTTCAATTTAAAAAAGTAAAGGACTATGGCTAATTACAAACTGCAAGAAATGAACGACCTTCGTAATACGGGCAGAAGAACCGTTTACCCAAAGGTGGTAACCAACCGAACGATGGACACTAACGACATCGTGGAAAAGATGAAGGGCTACAACCTCGGCATTGCTCCCAGCACCACCAAGGCAGTATTGGAGAACATCTCCGATATTCTTGTCACCATGCTTTCGATGGGCTACAACGTGAAGCTCGATGGCATCGGCACCTTCTCCCTCTCCATCGGTTTTGAAGATGACAAGCCCAAAGAATTGGAGGGCAATGCCGACAAAATGTCCTATCGGAAAGTGGGCGTGAAAGGCATGAACTTCAAGATGGCTCCCAACCTCCTGAAGCGTCTGAAAAGCGAAACCGACCTGGAGCGTTGCGAGAGCGAAGTGACTCAAATCGTCAAGTCTCACTACACAGAAGAAGAACGAATCCATCGCGCCCTGGATGTTATCAAGCAACACGGATTCATCAACCTGCAAACCTATGCCAACATCAACGAACTGAAACGCACCGCTGCATCAGAAGATCTGCGAAGAATTACGGCAAGAGAAAATCCTCCCCTGATGAGCGTGGGTAACGGAACACATAAGGTTTGGATTGCTGTTCCTCATCAAAGCAAATGATGATTTCAAAATGGATTTGCTGAAGATAGGGAAATAGGAAAAAAACATGAATTATAGTTAATTAAAGTTTGGAATCATTATCATTTCTGGATTTTGTATTATATTTGCAGCAGAAAATACGAACCAGACAACTAGCAAGTAGTATTGGTTCAAGAGATTAAATAAAATATTAGTAACTCAAAACAAAAACATTAGCAACATGAAAAGAACATTCATTACAACATTCTTCGCCATGTTACTGGCACTCATCACAGTATCGTGCCACAGCGATGACAACGAGATTGGTTACGCAGATTTGCCAACAACGGCACAGCTGTTTGTAAAGCAATATTTTGCAGATGCAACATACTCCCGTGTGGAAAAGGAAAAGGACAACGGCACGTGGGAATACGAAGTATGGCTCAACGACGGCACTCAAGTGGAGTTCAATGAAAAGGGAGAATGGACGAGTATTGAGTGTAAATACTCTACCCTGCCTGCAGGCATCATCCCTGCCGCCATCCTGGCGGACATCGCAAAGAGATATCCTGACCTGAAGCCTTACAAGATAGAAAAAGAGGTTGGCGGATATGAAATCGACATTCCAGGATTTGACCTCTATTATACCTATAGCGGCGAATTCATCCGTGAGGAAATCGACAGATAAAGACACCCAGGAGATGAAAGAACCCTCCTGGATGACAGATACCAAAAAGGTTTAGAAGAAAGAAGGAAGGAAGAAAGAAAGCTAACCTTCCTTTCATGCAAGAAACTACATAAAAGGAAAATCCTAAGATACAGAGAACGATGTATCTTAGGATTTTCTATTTTCTTATACATTTCCATACTCCTCCTTCTTACACCTCATCCATCCTATACAATTTCCAACCGTCAAATTGCAGGATGATTCTGTGCAACTTGGTGCCCTGACGAAGCGCTTCTACCCTTGGAGCCTCAGCGTATCGCTTGATTTGTGCTTCAGCATCTGCCCATTGTTTTTGGATGGCAGCCTGATAAGCCTCAGCAGTCATACCTTTTTCCTTTTTAGGAATCAGCTTCAACTCCAAGATATAACTATGCTTCGTTGGATAATGAGTCAAATCCGGCAAAAGGAAGAAATCACAGAAACCATGATTCAACTCTAGCTCCGGAGCCGTATAATAGTAATTGTTCAGATTCAAATACGCCATGAAGAAACCCTGCAGATTGCGCTCAGCCTCAATACCATCACGCACAGACGAAACCTTAGCATAACTATCTGCCAGAAACTGCAACCCCTCACGCCATCTACCATCATACGCCATATCGTAATAATAATCGGTAAGCTGATTGGTGTTCAGATATGCTTTCTCCGAAAACATCTCCAGCAAATAATTGTAATACTGCTTTCTCACATTATTATTCGGAATTCCAAGAATCAGTTTATCCCCTCGGGTGGCCTTGATGGTAAGCATGCCGTAATAGAACAGCAGACTTGGAAAGACATCGGGATCCGTAATCTGATGTGCCGGGAAAGTTTCCTCCAACCTGCAGGTTATCTCGCCCGTCTCGGCAATATTCCTGATAATGCCCTTGCGGTCGCCATCCAGTTTATCGAGATTGATAAGCCGGCGCATCTTGTTGTAATCCGTCATGGTGTTGGGATCAATCATCTCTTTCGGGGCCTCACCCGAACTCATGTAATTGCGGAGATAATAGAGAATCATATCGCAATTAAACACCTTGCTCTGTTTTTCCAAAGCATCCGCCAAGAAACAATAGTTATCATACCAGGGTTTCATGTTTCTGATAATCGCCTCAATATCACTATCCGGACGGATGGCTCCCTTTTCCTTATAATAGGTAAACATATCCCGAACATCCTCCGTAGAAAAGCCCAACATCTGGTTGAACTCCGGCTTCGTAGAAATATGCCAGCCGATATTGAAACCACTCGTCACATCATCCAGGGTCACAGGACTTACTCCCGTGATGAAAATCCTGTCGAAATTGCCCTTGAACTTCTTGAAGATGTCACGATAGAAACCTTCGGCATGGGTGATTGCCCAATACACATCCTCACCCTGTTCGTTAAGCACGGTGTTGGTGAAATTGTCGTATTCGTCGATAATCAGGTAAAGAGGATATCTTTTGGATTTCGCCTCGTTCAGGATAACAGCCAGTTTGCCCGTTGCAGTTTCCGTTTCTGCCACCTTTTTAATCGCATACTCGCTATAATATTCCTGATAATCCCGGATAAAGCCATCCAATTCCACACCCAGATAAAAGTTGAAGTTCTGTTCAAGCTTTTCTATGCTGCCTCCTACCTGCGAAAAGTCGAGATGAAGAACCTGGAATTTACCCTGCAAGGGGGTAGGATGCTTGCCTATCCACAAATCACCAAACCACGCATCAAACCTATCCTGGGTTCGTAGGTCGTAATAAGCATGGAGCATACTGATGAATACGCTCTTGCCAAAACGGCGAGGACGAATAAAAAAGAGATTGTCTGCCTCCTCTTCCAAAAGAGGCAGATACATGGTCTTATCCACGTAATACTGATTTCGCTCCACAACTTTCACGAAATCCGAAACTCCGTATGGTACTCTTTTCACATTCTCCATAATCCTACGTTTTAATTCTATCCTGCAAAAGTAAGCAAAAATATCGTAATCACAAAATTTTTCTCTATCTTATTTTTTCCTATCTCATTTTTTCCTATCTTATTTCTTCCTGGCTATGATAATCGTTACACCTGCAAGGATGGCGAGGATGCCGATGGCAAGCTGAAGGGAGAAACTCTCGCCGAAAATGCAGACGCCGATGATGACCGCCGTTACAGGCTCCAAGGCTCCCATGATGGCGGCTGGCGTGCTGCCGATGAGATTGATGGAGATGGTCATGAAGAAAAGCGACAATACCGTTGGCAATAATGCAAGCTGGGCGGCATAAGCCCATTGCACCGGAGTTTGCAGCATCTGAATCTTCTCGCCCGCTATGAACGAATAGATGAGCATCGTGATGAGTCCGAACACCAGGATGTAGAAGGTGAACTTGATGTTCGACATGCCCGGATTCTTCCACTGGTTCACCGAGATGATGTAGAGCGAATAAAGCAGCGACGAACACATCACCAGCGCAAAACCAGCCGTACTCAACTTGTCGTTACCGTCGCCCTGATAGAGCAAGCCCACTCCCGATACTGCCAGCAGAATGGCGAGCGTGGTGGTCCACGTCACCTTCTCATGGAAGAACACCGTCATCAGTATCGCCGTCATGATGGGATAGACGAAGAGGATGGTACTGGCTATTCCCGCCGCCATGTAGTGGAAACTGACGTAGAGCGTAGCCGACGAGAGGGAGAACATACAGCCCAGCGTGGCAAGACGAATCATGTGTCCCCACTTCACCTTGAAACTTTCCTTGCGGAACAGCATCACCACGGCAAACATCAATACCGCCAGAAGATAGCGATAGATGAGCACCGAACTGGAATTGAATCCGTCACCATAGAGCACCAACGTACCCAAAGGATTGGTACCATAACACACGGCAGCTACAACGCCCGCCGCAAAGCCTTTCACTTTATTACTGCCAAAGCCTTTCACTTTATTACTGCTTGTCATTTTTAATTAAAATGCTTTTTTTTACTAATTACTAAGTTTTTTCCTATACTTTATTATACTTTTTATATATGATATGTATCTATCGATAATTATATATTAAAATATGTTTTCTATTTCTATTGGCTTGCAAAAGTACTGCAAATTTTCGAGATAAACTAACAAAATCGGATAAATATCTTCTATCAACAGAGAAAAACTCCACATTTCTTGTTCTTTACGAAAATAAATAGTACCTTTGCAATATCTTTGCATTAAAGAATACAAACAAAATAGAATCAGAAATATAAACTAAACAATAAACATTTGTAACTATGGAACAGATTAAAAACGATCAGCTCACCGTTGAAATTTCAGCGCACGGAGCAGAACTCAAGAGCATCAAGGATGCTGATGGTAACGAATATCTCTGGGATGGCGACAAGGAATTCTGGGGCGGACAGTCACCTCTCCTCTTCCCTATCGTAGGCGGATTGTGGAAGAACACCTACCGCATCGGCGACAAGGAGTACACCCTGTCTCGCCACGGCTTCGGTAAGCTCGTTGACTTCCAGCTCGTAGGCAAGACCGGCGACCGTCTCACCTTCGCCCTCATCGACAACGAGGAGACTTTCAAGAACTATCCATTCCACTTCAACCTCGCCGTTTCCTATCGCCTTGCCGGCAACGAACTCCACGTTATCTGGCACGTAGAGAACACCGACGACAAGGTAATCTACTTCCAGATTGGCGGTCACCCAGCATTCAAGGTACCAGGCTGCAAGAAGGGAGAGAAGCTGAAGGCTTTCCTCAAGCTCGACAACGAGGCTCCTACCCGTCTCTTCGCTACCATCGGCGGATGCGTTGACCCTAACGCCCGTGAGACCGTACAGACCGACAACGGAATCCTGGAGGTAACCGACGAATCATTCGCTGATGATGCCTACATCTTCGACAAGAGTCAGGTGAAGCAGATTTCCTTGCTCAACGAGAAGGGCAAGCCACACGTAACCGTAGAGTTCAAGACTCCAGCCGTGGGTATCTGGAATCCGGGCAACCACGCTCCATTCGTCTGCATCGAACCTTGGTTCGGCACATGCGACTGGGCTGAATACACCGGCGAGTTCAAGGATAAATACATGATGAACAGCCTGCAGCCAGGCGCCAGCTTCATGAGTGAATACATCATCAGAATAGAAAAATAAACCATCGTTCATAGCAATAAATAATGGAAGAAAAAGATAATATGCAGCTCCCCGAGAACGCATTCCGCGAACTCAAGGACGGGGAGGAATACAAGCCGCTAATGTCGCCAGACAAGGTTTATCCCGAGGTAAACGGATGGTCGGTGACCTGGGGCATCGTGATGGCCATCATCTTCTCTGCCGCCGCAGCCTATCTGGGCTTGAAGGTGGGTCAGGTGTTCGAGGCAGCCATCCCTATCGCCATCATCGCCGTGGGCGTAAGTACCGCCACCAAGCGCAGCAAGGCGCTGGGCGAGAACGTCATCATCCAGAGCATCGGAGCCTGCTCGGGTGCCGTGGTAGCAGGAGCCATCTTCACCCTGCCAGCCATCTACATCCTGCAGGCTAAATATCCGGAGATGACTACTTCGTTTATGAAGATTTTCATGGCTTCTGCCCTGGGAGGCGTGTTGGGAATCCTGTTCCTCATTCCTTTCCGCAAGTACTTCGTAAGCGATATGCACGGTAAATATCCATTCCCTGAAGCCACTGCCACCACGCAGGTGCTGGTGAGCGGAGCCAAGGGAGGCGACCAGGCTAAGCCCCTGCTCATCGCCGGACTGGTAGGTGGTCTTTACGACTTCATCGTAGCCAGTCTGGGATGGTGGAACGAGAACTTCACTTCCCGTGTGGTAAGTCTGGGATGCGACCTTGCCGACAAGGCAAAGCTCGTGTTCAAGGTGAACACAGGTGCAGCCGTATTGGGATTGGGTTACATCATCGGATTGAAATACGCCTTCTACACCTGTCTGGGTTCGTTCGTTGTATGGTGGCTGATAGTGCCAGGCATGAGCGTTATCTTCCACGACAGCGTGCTCAGCGCCTGGGATCCCAGCATCGTGAAAACCGTGGGTGCGATGAGTCCGGAGGAAATCTTCCGTGCCTACGCCCGCAGCATCGGTATCGGCGGTATTGCCATGGCTGGCATCATCGGCATCATCAAGAGCTGGGGCATCATCAAGAGCGCCGTAGGACTTGCCGCCAAGGAACTGAAGGGCAAGAGCGATGTGGATGAGAACGTGAAGCGCACCCAGCGCGACATTTCTTTCAAGATCATCGCCATCGGTTCGCTTGTCACCATCCTCATCACCTTCCTCTTCTTCTGGTTTGGTGTGATGGATGGCAACCTGCTCTTCGCCGTCATCGCCATCCTGCTGGTGGCAGCCATCGCCTTCCTCTTCACCACCGTGGCTGCCAATGCCATCGCCATCGTGGGTTCCAACCCAGTTTCGGGAATGACCCTGATGACGCTCATCTTCGCCTCTGTGGTGATGGTGGCAGTGGGCTTGCGAGGTCCTGGCGGAATGCTTGCCGCCCTGATTATGGGTGGTGTGGTTTGCACCGCACTCTCGGTGGCAGGTTCGTTCATCACCGATTTGAAGATTGGTTACTGGCTGGGTACTACGCCTAAGAAGCAGGAGGGATGGAAATTCCTCGGCACCCTGGTGAGTGCGGCTACCGTGGGCGGCGTGATGATGCTGCTCAACGAGACCTACGGATTCGCTTCCGGCTCTCTGGCTGCTCCTCAGGCGAATGCGATGGCTGCGGTCATCGACCCTTTGATGAATGGTGTAGGTGCGCCTTGGGTGCTCTATGGCATCGGTGCCCTGATAGCCATCGTGCTTACCTACTTCAAGATTCCAGCCCTGGCTTTTGCCCTGGGTATGTTCATTCCGCTGGAACTGAACGTTCCGCTGCTGGTAGGTGGCGCCATCAACTGGTATGTTACTTCGCGCAGCAAGGATGCCAAGGTAAATGCGGAGCGTGGCGAGAAGGGTACGCTCATCGCCAGCGGTTTCATTGCCGGTGGAGCCTTGATGGGTGTAGTCAGCGCCCTGCTGAAGTTTGGCGGCGTTGAGGCCAGCATTGCAGACAGCTGGTGGGTGAACCCAATGTCAGAGGTTTGCTCGCTCATCGCCTATATCTGCCTGATAGGTTTCTTTATCAGAGCAACGAAGAAATAAAGACGATTGATTTTCGGAAGAAAGATTTCGAAAGAGATTGATTTTCGAAAGAAAAGATTTAAAAAGATAAAAAAGTCGGGACATACAATTTCATGTATGATTCCCGACTTTTTTTGTATCTTCCAGGCCTTTTATTGATTCTAAACTATATTTCTAGACTATAATAATAGTCTTTTAGACGAAATTGGCATCAGTTTAGAATTAATTATTGTAATTTTGCACCCGAAACCAAACATCAAACTAAAAGAATCAGAATATGAACAAGAAATTATTACTCCTCTTATCGGCAGCGTTATTGCCTGCAGCACACATGTGCGCACAGAAAGCATTATACCTGCCTTACGAATGGAAGAACCCTTCCATCAGCTTCGGAAAAGACTCCATGATTTACAAGGAGTCGGACCCGGAAAACAAATACACCTGGTCGAAATCAAGAAGCAAGGAGTCGGAAAACTTCATCGTATATTGGGACAAGAACTATGGCAAGACCAACCCCAGCAACGCCGATGCCACCTATCGAGTAGATATCGACTACCTGCTCCAGCAGGCTGAATCCTTCTACAAGATAAATGTAGAAAAACTGGGATTCGCCAACTCTGCCGACTCATACGTCAACAAATACAAGAGTATGATTCTGCTGAACCATACCACCGACTGGGTATGCTACGGAGCCGGATACGACTTCACGGTTCCAGCCCTCTGGCTCAGTCCTAACACCAGCCAGCCCGTGGGGCATTCCGTAGCTCACGAGGTGGGTCACTCCTTCCAGTACATGTGCTATTCCGATGCATCGAAAGCTGGAAGCATCGCCAATGTGAACGTAGGCTTCCACGACCCTATCGGACAGGGTGCGGGCATCTGGGAACAGTGCGCCCAGTGGCAGGGTCTCATCTCCTTCCCGGAACAGATGTACGACCAGAGCATCGGCCTCTTCCGCAACACCCACAACTATGCCTTCACCCACGAGTGGCACCGCTACCAGAGCTACTGGTTCCTCTACTATCTTGCCCAGTATTACAACGACCTCACCATCGTATCGCAGGTGTGGAAACACAAGATGAGCAAGAAGGCACCCGATTTCAACGAGACGCTGATGAACCTGAAGCAGCTGAGTTCTGATGAACTCTACAAGATGTATTTCGACTATGCCTGCCGCCTGGTGACCTGGGATCTCGATGCCTGCAAGCCTTACCGCGATGCATTCATCGGCGACTTCAACTACCGCTGCTCGGCCATAGGCAACAAGGAGTATCAGGTGGCACTTGCAAGCTGTCCTCAGAGCACAGGTTTCAACGTGGTTCCGCTGCAGGTACCGGCAGCCGGAACCAAGGTTACTACGAAATTCACGGCGCCACAGATGCGTGCCGGAGCCATCAAACTGGCGGATGCCGACCCTGGCGAATACTTCAACGGCGATAATTTCGTAACCTACGATAAGCGCACCTATGTAAACAACAGCAACGGCCTTTACAGAGGATTCCGCATCGGCTATGTGGTGCTGCTCAAGGATGGAACCCGCCAATACATCAACGATGACGAGATTCACTGCGTAAAGAACACCCAGAAGACCGAGGAGATTTCGATGACCGTGCCTGAAAACACAGACAAGATGTGGCTCGTGGTAAGTCCGGCTCCAGCCAAGTATCTCAGCCATCTCTGGGATGAGAAAATCAGCATCAACGACGATATGTGGCCTTACAGCTTCAAGCTCGAAGGCACCGACATCGGTTCGAAGGCGATAGTCTATATGGCGCCAACCATCGATGGCCGTGCCATAGAGGATGCCAAGCTCACCTACGATGTTTACTTTCCTGCCCAGAATTCCTACGCCGGAACCAGCGTCAGCGTGGGCGGCAAGGCAAATGCCATGCTGGGCACCGCATTCCAGCTGCAAGGCAATGAGCTTACCGGCAAAATCGTGAACTATTCTGCTACGGGTCCTAAGGATGGACAGATCATGTTCTATGCCGAAAACCGTGGCGGTTCGCTGGTAAAGCAGAATCCTACAGCCAACGGATATGGCTACTGGTATGCAGCCAACGGCAATGTTTCAAGCTACGCCAACGGTTATACCTTTGCCGAGTTCTCGCCATCATCGCTGACCTTCAACCTGGGACAGTATCCTGGCAGAAACAGCAACGGAACCACCCGCACCATCCGCCAGGCGCTGAAATACCAGAAGAGCGCCACCGAGAGCGCCATCGTATCCTTCGTATTCAACATCCATTTCGATGCCAGCAAATCGGGAGCCGAATTAACCGGCATTGAGTATGATGAGAAGAACGCCACCGCCATCGAGGCTATCAAGATATTGACTGGCGGCGATGAGAAGGTGAATGTTTATAATATGATGGGACAGATGGTGAAGCAGAATATCCCGGCAAAGGAAGCCACAGCATCCTTGTCGCACGGGATGTATATTGTAGGAAACAAGAAAGTATTTATACCATAAGCAACGAAAAAACAGACAAAGAAAAGTGGCATCATGGAAACCAACCATGATGCCACTTTTCTTTATATAACATTATCCCTGCTCCATAAATTCGCCTGGCTTCATGCCAAACTGCTTCTGGAAACATTTGGAGAAATAACTAGGACTGCTGAATCCCGTCATATAGCAAACCTCGCTGATGCGGTATTTGCCGCTCTTCAGCAACGCAGCAGCCTTTTTCAGCTTCACCAGCTGGATCATCTCGTTAGGCGTTACATCCACCAACGCCTTGATTTTGGCAAACAAGGTGCTTCGGCTGATGCTCATCTGCTCTGCCAGGAACACTACGCTCAGACAAGGATTGGTGATATTCTCCTCTATCAGTTCGTTCATCCTTACCAGGAATTCATTATCCGTTTCATTGGAAGCCACCTCGGTGATAGGCTCCATCGGCATGTGCGAATACTTGGTCTGCAGCAGACGGCGCATCTCCAGCAGGTTACGGATGCAAGCCTCCAGATACTTCATCGAGAACGGTTTCTCGATATAGGCATCAGCACCGCAATTCATGCCCTCCGTCTTGCTGCTGTCGTCGGTCTTTGCCGTCAACATGACAAACGGAATATGACTAAAGGCGGCATCCTGGCGAACCCGTCGGCAGAACTCGGCACCATCCATTTCTGGCATCATCCAGTCGCTCACTATCAGCGTTATCGTAGGATGCAGCTTCAGCTGGCGCAATCCCTCCACACCATTTTCTGCCGTGAACACTAGGTAATCGCTGGCAAAGTTCGAGGCGATAAACTGGCGCATGTCTGCATCGTCTTCCACTACGAGCATCGCCGTCTTCGTCTTTTTACCCCCCCCCGAAGTTCCAGAGCCATCCGAAGTTCCGGAACCAGCAGGAGCCATGC
>ERZ1023641.259-NODE-259-length-17088-cov-67.331650_pt1 | contig 17088 bp, 14 predicted proteins | sample MGYA00380335_ERZ1023641 | MGnify/ENA primary metagenome ERZ1023641 (study PRJEB33179, sample SAMN07448970) | human gut metagenome | biome: Human-gut; feature: Human associated habitat; material: Faeces | host: Homo sapiens | place: India: Bhopal | collected... | reverse complement strand
GACAAACCCATTGGCAGAATTAAGTATGCACTAAATTAATTCCGCCAACAGGTATACATATTAATACGAGTTAAGAATCCTGTAGTTTTCCACATGCTACGAGGAGGTATTAAAAGGTGCGTTTCGGCAATGCATCTATTGTAGTATATTATTGCTTAATCAAATGAACATTATAAATTTAGGAATTCTTGCTCACATTGATGCAGGAAAAACTTCCGTAACCGAGAATCTGCTGTTTGCCAGTGGAGCAACGGAAAAGTGCGGCCGTGTGGATAATGGTGACACCATAACGGACTCTATGGATATAGAGAAACGTAGAGGAATTACTGTCCGGGCTTCTACGACATCTATTATCTGGAATGGAGTGAAATGCAATATCATTGACACTCCGGGACACATGGATTTTATTGCGGAAGTGGAGCGGACATTCAAAATGCTTGATGGAGCAGTCCTCATCTTATCCGCAAAGGAAGGCATACAAGCGCAGACAAAGTTGCTGTTCAGTACTTTACAAAAGCTGCAAATCCCGACAATTATATTTATCAATAAGATTGACCGTGCCGGTGTGAATTTGGAGCGTTTGTATATGGATATAAAAACAAATCTGTCGCAAGATGTCCTGTTTATGCAAACTGTTGTCGATGGATCGGTTTATCCGGTTTGCTCCCAAACATATATAAAGGAAGAATACAAAGAATTTGTATGCAACCATGACGACGATATATTAGAACGATATTTGGCGGATAGCGAAATTTCACCGGCTGATTATTGGAATACGATAATCGCTCTTGTGGCAAAAGCCAAAGTCTATCCGGTGCTACATGGATCAGCAATGTTCAATATCGGTATCAATGAGTTGTTGGACGCCATTTCTTCTTTTATACTTCCTCCGGCATCAGTCTCAAACAGACTTTCAGCTTATCTCTATAAGATAGAGCATGACCCCAAAGGGCATAAAAGAAGTTTTCTTAAAATAATTGACGGAAGTCTGAGACTTCGAGACGTTGTAAGAATCAACGATTCGGAAAAATTCATCAAGATTAAAAATCTAAAGACTATTTATCAGGGCAGAGAGATAAATGTTGATGAAGTGGGTGCCAATGATATCGCGATTGTAGAAGATATAGAAGATTTTCGAATCGGAGATTATTTAGGTGCTAAACCTTGTTTGATTCAAGGATTATCTCATCAGCATCCCGCTCTCAAATCCTCCGTCCGGCCAAATAAGCCCGAAGAGAGAAGCAAGGTGATATCCGCTCTGAATACATTGTGGATTGAAGACCCGTCTTTGTCCTTTTCCATAAACTCATATAGTGATGAATTGGAAATCTCGTTATATGGTTTGACCCAAAAGGAAATCATACAGACATTGCTGGAAGAACGATTTTCCGTAAAGGTCCATTTTGATGAGATCAAGACTATCTACAAAGAACGACCTATAAAAAAGGTCAATAAGATTATTCAGATCGAAGTACCACCCAACCCTTACTGGGCCACAATAGGGCTGACTCTTGAACCCTTACCGTTAGGGGCAGGGTTGCAAATCGAAAGTGACATCTCCTATGGTTATCTGAACCATTCTTTTCAAAATGCCGTTTTTGAAGGGATTCGTATGTCTTGCCAATCTGGTTTACATGGATGGGAAGTGACAGATCTGAAAGTAACTTTTACTCAAGCCGAGTATTATAGCCCGGTAAGTACACCTGCTGATTTCAGACAGCTGACCCCTTATGTCTTCAGGCTGGCTTTGCAACAGTCAGGTGTGGACATTCTCGAACCGATGCTCTGTTTTGAGTTGCAGATACCCCAAGTAGCGAGTTCCAAAGCTATTACAGATTTGCAAAAACTGATGTCTGAGATTGAAGACATCAGTTGTAATAATGAGTGGTGTCATATTAAAGGGAAAGTTCCATTAAATACAAGTAAAGACTATGCCTCAGAAGTAAGTTCGTACACTAAGGGCTTAGGCATTTTTATGGTTAAGCCGTGTGGGTATCAAATAACAAAAGGCGGTTATTCTGATAATATCCGTATGGAAGAAAAGGATAAACTTTTATTCATGTTTGAAAAATCAGTATCATCAAAATAATGGAACGATCCAGGAATTTCTATAAGACAATACGGTTGGGGTATATACTTATCTCCGTTCTTATCGGATGTATAGCATATAATAGCTTCTATGAATGGCAGGAGATAGAAGCATTAGAACTTGACAATAAAAAAATAGACGAGTTCCGAAAAGAGATAAAAAGGCGTAACTTTGCACAATATTTCAACAAACAGAGCCTCGGTTTCGTGCTTTCGGCACAGTCTTATTGTGGCGGCGAAAGTCTTGTGGGCATGCTTTCTGCTGTCGGCAAACAAGTGTTGTGGCGCAGAATTATGGCAGACGAAACTTGGGAGGCACAAGTATTCGGAAAAAACAAAAAAGGAAAATAGTGAAAATGAAGCAGACTTTTATTCTGTTGTCGGCTCTTTGCGCCGCCGTTCTTGTGGGATGCGGCGGCAAAGGAGATTCCGCCCAGAACGGAGAAAACGGCAATAACGGCGGCAAACAGTGGAAAACCATGGTGGTGAAGCGTTCCGACACCGAGGTGTCGCAGCTCTTCCCTGCATCCATTCAGGGCCGGCAGGACATTGAGATACGCCCCCAAGTGCAGGGCAAGATAGTGTCGGTGAACGTGAGCGAAGGTCAGGAGGTGAAGCGCGGGCAGGCGTTGTTCGTTATCGACCCGGTGCCTTTCCGCGCCGCTTTGGCTCAGGCTTCGGCCCAAGTGCGCGCCGCTATGGCGAGTTCGGCCACTGCCCGGCTCAATTACGAGAGTCGCAAGCGCCTGTTTGACCAAAAGGTCGTGTCGAAACACGACCTTCTGTTAGCTTACAACTCATGGCTCGACGCTCAGGCTCAGGTGAGTTTGGCGCGCGCTTCAGAGGCAAGTGCCCGCAACAATCTGTCTTACACCGTTGTGAGGAGTCCCGGCAACGGCGTTGTTGGCGTGCTGCCGTTCCGCCAAGGAGCCTTGGTGGGGCCTGAAATCACGCAGCCTCTCACCACCGTGTCGGACAATTCCGAGATGTATGTCTACTTCTCCATGGACGAAAACCAACTCTTGGGACTGCTGCGCAAATACGGTTCCATGGCAAAGGCGGTCAGTTTGATGGACAGCGTGGGCTTGATGCTGAGCGACGGAGGCATGTATGTCAGGCAAGGCAAGGTGTCGAGCATCAGCGGAGTAATCAACAAAAGCACGGGAAGCGTGTCGCTTCGCGCCGATTTTGCCAACCCCGGACGCCTGCTTCACAGTGGCGCCACGGGCAATGTGGTGATGAAAAACAAGTATAACGGAGTGATTGTCATTCCCCAGTCGGCCACCGTCACTTTGCAGGACAAGCTCATTGTCTACCGGGTCGTGAGCGGAAAGGCCGTCTCCACAGCCGTGAGTGTTGCGCCTTATAACGACGGCCGCACCTACATAGTGCTTTCGGGACTGAAGCCAGGCGACGAGATTGTTGCCGACGGAGCAGGACTTGTGCAGGAAGGAATGGCTATAAACAAATAAGATTATAAATGAAAAAAGGCAATATCTTTATAAAGCGTCCGGCGATGGCGGTTTCCGTTTCAATCATAATGTTGGTTGCCGGAATCATTTCGCTGTTCACGCTTCCGGTGGAACAATACCCCGACATTGCGCCGCCCACGGTGTATGTGAGCACCAGTTACACCGGAGCTGATGCCGATGCGGTGATGCAGAGCGTGGTGATGCCGCTTGAGGAGGCAATAAACGGCGTGGAAAACATGATATACATGACCTCGAACGCCTCCAACGACGGTTCGGCTGAGATTTCGGTCTACTTCAAACAGGGCACCAATCCCGATGTGGCTGCCGTGAATGTGCAGAACCGTGTGGCGCGTGCGCAGGGACTTCTGCCTGCCGAAGTAACTCGTGTGGGAGTGAGCACGGAGAAGCGTCAGAACAGTTTCTTGAAGATTGCTGGTCTCACTTGCACCAACGGCAAGTACGACGAGAACTTCATTTCCAACTATTTGGAGATAAATGTGTTCCCCCGGTTGAAGCGCATCGAGGGCGTGGGCGATGTGCAAGCCTACAGCAGCACCTACGCTTTGCGAGTGTGGATGAAGCCCGACGTGATGGCACAATACGGTTTGGAGCCTGACGATGTGAACGACGCCATCAACCGGCAGAGCTTTGTTGCGGCGGTGGGCGCGTTGGGAGAGCAGAGCAAAAACGCTTTCCAATACACAATCAAGTATAAGGGCCGTTATGCAGATGTGAAGCAATTCGAGGACATTGTGCTCAAGAACGACAAAGACGGCAACCTGCTGCGGCTGAAGGATGTGGCGAAAGTGGAACTCGGAGCCACCGCCTACAACTTCAAGGGAATAATCGACGGCAAGCCGGGAGTGAGCTTTCAGGTGTTCCCCGTGTCTGGAGTGAACATGACGGAAGTGAACAACAACATCAACAAGGCACTTGACGACATGAAAAAGGACTTGCCCGACGGGCTGAAGTTCGTCACCTTCATGGACACCAACGACTTCCTTTTCGAGTCGATTCACGAAGTTGTGGAGACGCTTGTCATTGCAATTCTGCTCGTGATACTCGTTGTCTACTTCTTCTTGCAGGACTTCAAGAGCACGCTCATACCGTCGCTTTCCATCATAGTGTCGCTTGTCGGCACGTTCGCCTGCCTGAAGATAGCCGGATTTTCCATCAACATCCTCACGCTCTTTGCCCTTGTGCTCGCCATCGGAACGGTGGTTGACGATGCCATCGTGGTGGTGGAAGCAGTGCAGTCGAAGTTCGACGCAGGCTACAAGTCGCCTTATCTTGCCACGCGCGACGCCATGAGCGACGTCACGATGGCGGTGGTTTCCTGCACGCTCGTGTTCATGGCGGTGTTCATCCCCGTCACCTTCATGGGCGGAACGGCAGGCGTCTTCTACACACAGTTCGGCATAACCATGGCCACTGCGGTGGGTCTTTCTATGGTGAGCGCCCTCACTTTGTGCCCGGCATTGTGTGCACTGCTCATGCGCCCGGCATCGGGAACTAAGGGAGCGAAGAGTCTCAACGGCAGGGTGAAGGCGGCTTACAACGCCACTTACAGCGCCTTGCTCGGCAAATACAAGCGTGGCGTGATGTTCTTCTTCCGTCGCCGGTGGACGGCATGGACGGCTCTCGGCATCGTGGTGGCGCTGTTTGCCTACCTCATCAGCACCACGCGCACAGGACTTGTGCCTCAGGAGGACAAGGGATTAATACAGATGTTCGTTTCGGCTTCGCCCGGAACCTCGATGGAGGAAATGGGAAAGATAATGGAACGTGTGGAGAAAGTGGTGAACCAGCAGCCCGAAGTGGCAAGCTATGCACGCATCGACGGTTTCGGAGGAGGCACGGGCTCGTGCTACGGTGCGCTCTACATAACGCTGAAAAAGTGGGGAGAACGCAAGGGAAGCGAGCACAGCATAGGGGCGGTTATCGGCCGTATGCAGGCCGGAACGGAAGCCATAAAGGAAGCCACGGTGTTCTGCATGGAGGACGCAATGATTCCCGGCTACGGCGAGGGCAACGCCATCGACCTGAATTTGCAGGATCGCACGGGCGGCGATGCCAAGGTGTTCTACGACAATGTGCAGCGCTTTCTCATGGCGCTCAACGACCGTAAGGAGATTGCAATGGCTTTCTCGTCTTACAGCATCAACTTTCCGCAGTACGACATTGATGTGGATGCGGCGAAGTGCGAGCGTGCCGGTTTGTCGTCGCAGCATGTGCTCGACGTGCTCGGCGGATACACCGGCGGCACTTATGTGAGCAACTTCAACAAGTTCGGCAAGGTCTACCGCGTGATGTCGCAGGCTTCGCCGGAATACCGCACCGACGAGTTTGCACTCAACCGCATCTTCGTGCGCACCGACGACGGCATGGCTCCCATAAGCCAGTTTGCCTCGCTCCGCAAGACGGTGGGCGCAGAAGGGGCGAGCCGCTTCAACCTTTACAGTTCGATTGCGGCAAACGTGGATGTGGCAGAAGGCTACTCCACGGGCGAAGCGCAGCGCGCCATCGCCGAAGTGGCAAAGCAGACGCTCCCGTCGGGCTACTCTTACGAATACGGCGGCATTGCCCGCGAGGAGGCGGAGCAGGGCGGCGCGTCGACAGTTGTGGTCTACGGACTCTGCGTTATGCTCATCTTCCTCATTCTTGTGTGCCTTTACGAGAGTTTCCTTGTGCCGTTTGCGGTGATTCTCAGCGTGCCGTTCGGACTGATGGGAAGTTTCCTCTTCGCACGCATCTTCGGTTTGGAGAACAACATCTATCTTCAGACTGGTGTCATAATGCTCATCGGTCTGCTTTCCAAGACGGCCATTCTTATCACTGAATACGCCTCGGAGCGCCGCCGCAAGGGCATGGGCATTGTTGAGGCTGCCTACAGTGCGGCCGTGGCGCGGTTCCGCCCGATATTGATGACGGTGATGACGATGGTTATAGGAATGCTTCCGCTCGTCTTCGCCTCGGGGGCGGGAGCCAACGGCAACCGTGCTTTGGGCACCGGAGTGGTGGGTGGACTGCTTGTGGGCACGTCGGCATTGGTTTTCGTCGTCCCCTTGTTCTTCATCGTGTTCCAGTATCTTCAGGAGAAATACGTGAGAGGACCGAAGCACGAAGAGGCTGATGTGCAGACGGCGGCGGAGCATGAATCGTTTATGAGCATAAAAAACAATGAAGATGAAAAATAATCGTTATACATTGGTCAGTGGCGCGTTTTGTGGTATTGCGTTGTGCCTTTGCACCTTGTCTGCGCCCGAAGTTTCGGCACAAACGGCAACCGGCGTGGTGGCACCGACCGATGCCGCTGAAGGATATTCGTTCGACGGCGACTCGTGGCGCAAGGTGTTTGCCGACAGTCAGTTGCAGCGGCTGATAGAGTGCGGACTCGCCCACAACACCGACCTGAATGTGGCGCGCCTGCGCATAAGCGAGGCTGAGGCCACGCTCAAGTCGGCACGCCTTGCCAACCTGCCTTCGCTTGCATTCTCGCCAAGTGCCGGAATAAGCAGTTTCGGCGGCGAACGTGCGTCGAAGACCTACTCGCTGCCGTTGCAGGCAAGCTGGCAGATTGACTTGTTCGGCAAACTGAAGAACGCCAAAATGCAGCAGAAAATGCTCGTGGAAAGCAGCAAGGCTTATCGGCAGGCGGTGCAGGTGAACCTTGTGGCGAGCATAGCACGCGAGTATTACAATTGCGCCTTGCTGCATGCGCAGCTGTCGCTTGCGCGCCAGTCGGTTGATGTCTGGAACGAGACGGTGAGGACTATGAAGGCTTTCATGGAAGAAGGACAGTACACCGATGCCGCCGTTTCGCAGGCGGAGGCGAGCCGTGAGCAGGTGAAGGTGACGGCAGTGGACTTGGAACAGCAGATTCGCGAGAGCGAGAATGCCATGAAAAAGCTTTTGGGCGACAGTGCAAATACCGTTGTTATGGCATTCGATGCCGACAGTTCGGGCGGCGGCAGGAGTCTGCTTCAGAGTGCTTCGGAGTCTATGGGTGCCGACATTGCGGAGGGGCAGGGCATCGCCTTGTCGCGCCTGTCGGTGCGCCCGGACGTGCGTCAGGCCGAAATGAACTTGGCGGCGGCAGCTTATGCGGTGAAAGAGGCAAAGGCGGCGTTCTATCCTTCGCTTACCCTTACGGGTACGGCGGGGTGGACTAATTCGGCTGGCGTGATAGTGAATCCTGCCAAGATGCTCTTTGAAGCGATAGCTTCGCTCACGCAACCGATTTTCCAAAACGGACGGTTGAAGGCGGACTTGAAGATAAAGCAGTCGCAGCAGGAAGAGGCGCGCCTGCAATTTCAGCAGGCTCTGCTAAATGCAGGAGTGGAGGTGAACGATGCTTTGACGCAGGTGCAGACTTACAACGGAAAGTCGGCATTGCTCGACAATCAGGTGAAACTGCTTGAGCGCACCGTGAAGTCCACCCGTTTGCTGCAGCAGAATGGCAGCAGCAACTATCTTGAGGTGCTCACGGCGCAGGAGAATCTGCTTTCGGCGAAGATGACCGTGTTGCAAAACTGCTACATGAAGGTGGCTTCCTTGATAGCCCTCTATCAGGCTCTGCCGTAAGCTTCGCGTGGCGGTGGATGCCGCAGTGCGGCAGAAGCTGAATTGAGTGTGAAAACCGGCAGTATTTTGCCGCTTTAAAAACAAGGCTTGTTTGGAACGCAAACAAGCCTTGTTTTGATTGCAAAGAAGTTCGTTTTGCAGAGCAAACAAGGCTTGTTTTTGAATGGGGTGGAATATGGCTTGATTAAAAGTGAAAAAAGATGGTTATTTAATCACCCATTCCGTGAAATTGGCTTCGTTTTCCACGTTGAAGTTTATTCCCACCTTAGTCACAGGTTTGCCTGCGTCTTTGTAAGCGTCGGCATAAGCCTTTTCTTCAATCTGCCGCATGGCTTCTTCTGCCGAGCCGTTTAATTTCGTTTCAATTACATATATGCGGTTCGATGTTTCGAGCACGGCATCGATGCGTCCCTTGTGGGTGCGCACTTCCACCTGCATGCGGTAGTTGGTGAGAAGCGAGAACATTATGTAGAGCAGTTGCTGGTAGTGCCCTTCATATTTCGTGTTGTCGCAATAAGGAACGGTTGACAGAAAATCTTTCATCAGCCGCAGGGCGCCGTCCATGTCGTCGCGGTTGATGAGCGAAGCCATCTTTGCCACGGCCGTACCGCCGCGCCCTCCCTTGTTGCCGAGATATTTTGGCAACAGAGATTGGAACAGTCCCACACGTATTTCCTTGTTGGGTATGCCGAGATGATACACTTCGCCAAAAGCGTCGAAATTCTTTATTGTTAGGTACCCGCTCTGATAAAGCAACGGAGTGAGCGACTCCATGTTCTCTGTAGGAGCGTCAAATTCGGGGCGGATGGCATCAACCCCTTCGCCTATGTCCGACGGAATAACGCCGAATTTCGGCACAGTTGCAAATATCCGTGGCTTATTTTTGTAGTATAGGTCTATATTTTCTTGTTTAATGCTTAAATGTTTATAAGAAGCATTACCTTTGCACTCATGAGTAAGCAATCAGCATTTGACTATAAGATTCTGGCAAGTTACCTTCTTCCCAAAGGCATACTTGAGTACTTCGACGTTACATCCGTTAACGAAGACCACACTGGCATTATTGAAGAGACTGGTAATGAGCGCGTCCTTCTTCACATCTATCTTGACGAAAAAGATGCACGGGAAGAAGAGTGGCACGACCTTAAGCCCAATGGTTTCACGGAAAGCCGTCAGGTTAACGACTTTCCTATCCGTGATCACAAGGTCGTTCTTCATGTCAGACGTCGCAGATGGTTAACGGCAGAAGGCAGAAACATAATCCTTGACAGGTACTCGTTGCTTGCTGATAACACCAGCTACTCTAAGGAGTTTGCTGATGTCTTAAAAAAAATATTTGGATACCTACCCGATAACGGCCCGCTCGCTGGGACTATACTTTAAGGTAGATGGCAATAACCTGGAGCGTGCTTACAAGGATCATCTGAGCGGTTTCCGTAATTGGGAACAAGCCAGTCATGCAGAGGACTGGGTGCTGCATCCTAAGAACATAGGCAAACGGCTGGGCATTGACGAGACCATGCTTCACAAGGACCTGATGACATTCTTGACCAACAAAGAAGGGCATGGCAAACGTCACACCTTAATAGCAGCTGTAAAAGGCACTAAGGCCTCAGACATTATCAATGTTCTTATGCAGATACCGCAGGAACAGCGAGAGCAGGTCGAGGAAGTTACCATGGACTTCTCTGACAGCATGTTTGCTGTCGTCACAGAAGCCTTTCCTAATGCAGCCATAGTCATTGACTGCTTCCATATCGTCAAGCGTTGTATCGAAGCAGTGGAGGAACTCCGCCTCAAAGCTAAACGAGAAGCACAGAAAGCACAAAACAAGGAGAAGGCCATGTTCAAAAAGAAACTTGAACAGCTGGTAAAGAGCCGTAAATACTACCGCAAGAAACATCCAAAGAAATACAAAGGCAAGAAGCGGGGACGCAAGCCACAGAGGTTGAACAAACGCTTCAGGCCAACCATGCTTGCCAATGGCGAAACTGTCATAGAACTGCTGACAAGAAGCAAGTATCTGCTGAGTGTGAGTGGTGAGAAATGGACTGACAGGCAGAAAACACGTGCAAAGATACTTTTCGGGATGTTCCCAAAGATAAAGGAAGCATATACTTTGATTTGTAGCCTAAGAAGCGTGTTTAGCAACAAGTCTATCGACCGGGGTACTGCTAAGGTTAAACTGCATGAGTGGTATCAGAAGGTATCAGCTTGTACGTTGCGTGAAGTAAAGGCTGCAAGGGATGCCATCAAGTACAAGGAAGAAGAAGTACTAAATTACTTCATAAACAGATCAACCAATGCTCATGCTGAATCTCTTAACTCTAAGTTGAAAGGCTTTAGAGCACAACTACGCGGTGTGCAGGATTTACCTTTCTTTATGTTCAGAGCGTCTATGATCTTTGGATAACATGATTATATTGCCACGGACTTATGCAACTGTGCCGATAAGGAACAGCAACGCCGTTTGCTTCTTTGGCAGGATTTTATACAACGTAACAAGGAAAAAATCAAGTCTTCCTTGGAAGTCGGTATGCGCTCGGAAGGTTTTGCTGACGATAGTTTTGATGAGTTCTATGCCTTGTTAGACAAGGACTATCAGCCACAAAACTTCTCTTACTTTAAACCTCTTACCCAGTCACTCTTTGTTTCCAACTTGAGTATGGATAGTGTCAATAGAAGATATAATGTAGTTAATGTTCTTTCCGTGAAGGATAACAACGTGAGTAAAGTGGAGGATGTCTTGGATTCGCATGATAGCTATAGCTTTGATGTGGACAGTATGAATAGTGCTATCGCCAATCACTTGTCTAACGACTTCAACTATATCGGCTTTGCATGCGGATTCATAGTGTTCTTTTTCCTTTGGCTCTCTTTTGGTAGTATCGAGTTGGCAGTCCTCTCATTTGTCCCTATGGCAGTGAGTTGGTTGTGGATATTGGGTATTATGGCTTTGTTCGGTATGCAGTTCAATATTGTCAATATCATTCTGGCTACCTTCATCTTCGGTCAGGGCGATGATTATACAATCTTCATGACTGAGGGTGCCATGTATGAGTATGCTTATCGTCGCAAGATGTTGGCTTCTTACAAGCATTCCATCATCATTTCGGCATTGATTATGTTTATTGGAATCGGTACTTTGATCGTAGCACGTCATCCCGCACTCCATTCGCTTGCAGAAGTAACAATTGCCGGTATGTTCTCTGTAGTGCTAATGGCCTACATTTTCCCACCACTCGTATTCAAATTTTTGGTGCGACACAATGGCGAATATCGTAAACGACCTGTTTCAATGATGCCTCTTATCGTTATGGGATTGTCTTCATTTGTTTTTTTCTGTCAGTTGACAACAGTTTATGTAAGAGGATTTTTGACTTTATGCTTGTTAAAGCCTACGGCAAATAAGAGGAGACATTTCCATAGATATGTACAGCGACTTTATCAGTATAATCTTACGCATATACCTACAGTTAAATATCGTGTGGAGAACACTTCAGATGAAGACTTTGAACAACCTGCCATGATAATTAGCAACCATCAATCAATGTTGGATGCTGCTGTTTTTATGGCGCTGAGCTCCAAAATAGTAATCATTTCCAATAGGCACCCAAGTAACAATTGGGTAGTAAAACGTATTTATCAATGGTTGGGCTTTGTTACCCTATCAAAGGATATGAATAAGAACCTCTCTGCTCTTAGGGAACGTGTAAAACAGGGATATAGTCTTGTCGTATTTCCCGAAGGCGAACGAAATTCCAAGTCTTCTATTATGCGATTTCATAAAGGTGCATTCTATATAGCAGAACAATTGGGATTGGATATTGTGCCTGTGTTCTTACATGGTTTGAATGATGTTTTACCAAGAAATAGCTTTGCGGTGTATGGTGGAAATATTACAGTAAGTATACGTGAGCGCATTTTGTTGAATGATGCTCGATGGGGAGATGGATATGTACAGCGGACAAAAAATATACATAGGTATTATGTTGAGGAGTATGTTAAAATGGCTTCATTGATAGAAACTTCTCATTATTATCACAATTTACTGCTTGACCGCTATCGATATAAAGGAACGGAAATATATCGTGCTGTACAGAACAATCTAAAGAAGTATAGCAACTTTTCTCAGTGGATAGATGGAGTTGTAACATCTTCCAATGTTCTTGTCTTCAATCATAGCTTTGGAGAATTCGCACTTCTTTACGCCTTGGTGCATAAGAATATTATAGTATCAGTATATGAACCTGATGAGGAAAAATCAACATTGTTGTTCTATTGTTCAGAAGGATTAGTTCCTAATTTAAAAATACATAAGACAATAGATGTTGCAGAAATTAAAGCGGATAAATGTCAGGTATTTATGTTTGATATGCCCGACAAGAGTTTAGAGGAAACTAGTAATATTAAAGTTATAAGCGTATGAAAAACATGTTTATATTGTCATTTATACTATTCTTGCTTTCTTCCTCGGTTTGTGGTCAGACCGCAAAGGAACAAATGCCTTTAATAGGCGAAGACAGGTCTGTCACATTCAAATATCGTAATTCTGAAGAAAAGAATGTGATAGTAGAAGGATCTTTTACGGAAGCAAAAAATATGGCATTAATAGATCGTACATGGATTTTACATGTTGATTCTCTTCCATCGGAGATGTATACATACAGTTTCTATGATGGTGAAAAAAAGTTTTTGGATCCATGCAATCCTAATGTAGTACGTGATATTACTGACACCTTGAATTATTTTATTGTCGACGGATTCCCGGGATCTTATTATAAAAAGCAAAATGTTCCACATGGCAAAGTTCGTCAACTTTGGTATCCTTCATCATTCAATGAGAATATGAAGCAACGTCGTTTGTCTGTCTATCTGCCGGCAGACTATGACGTGAATCTCAAAAAGACGTATCCTGTATTGTATCTCTTACATGGTACTGGTGGTGATGAAATGGCATGGCTTGATATGGGTCGTTTGTCTCAGATAATGGATAATATGATAGCACAAGGCAAGGCAAAGCCTATGATTGTAATTATGCCTAACGGAATCGTAGATTTGGATGCTGCACCAGGACAAAGCCCTTATATGCAAGGAAAAGCAAGTCGTTCTAATGTATCTTCATGGATGGGGCGAACAGAAAAGGCTTTTTCTGAAGAAATCATACCTTTTGTAGAAAAAACGTTTAGGGTTGAGTCTGACAAGCAACATAGAGCTATTGCCGGTCTTTCAATGGGAGGGCTACATACAATAGCCATTTCTGCTAACAATCCAACGATGTTTGATTATGTAGGTTTGTTCTCGCCCCAATCGATAAATCCATTGACTGACAAAAATATTATGCACATACAAAAAGTAAATGCTCAAGTTGAGAAGATTAAAGACAAATTACCAGATTGGTTGAAGCAAAAATATGAGAAGGGAAAAGATGTTGTTGAAGATGTAGATGTTTATCAGAATTTAGACAACAAACTAAAAAATCAGTTTAAAACTCCTCCTCAACTTTATTATATTGCAATTGGGAGGAAAGATCCTTTAAAAACTTTCTTGGATAAATTTCGCAAGCGCCTTTCTAAACAAGGAGCTACATATCTGTATAATGAAACAGATGGAGGACATAGTTGGGAAAATTGGCGGAAATATTTATTGGATTTTTTACCTCGTATTTTTTAATTATTAACTATTATGACAATGAAAGAAATTATTCGACAGACACTGGAGAATGTGTTGCCTTTAGTAGATTTAGACTCTGATTTTTTGTTTCAAGAGCTTGATTCGCTTGGAATAACAACAATTTTAATGACACTTTCTGATATGTATGGGATAGAACTTAACCATTCAGATGTCACTCCAAAGAATTTTAGAACACTTGATAGTCTTGTTGAGATGGTACAAAAGAAAATAGCTGAAAAATGACGATAGAGGATAAATTGCGTTCGCATGCAACGTACAGCCCAGAGAAGATAGCTTTAAAATGCGAGGGAAAATCATATTCGTATTCAGCATTATTTAAGGCCGCATGCCTTAAATCAATTGAATTAGGGGATGTTACACGAAAAATGGTACCAATCGTGGCAACTTCTACTTTTGATTTTATTGCATCTTATTTTGCAATCCATCTTGCAGATGCTGTAGCTGTGCCCTTAGATAAAGAATTACCGTCCTGTAAAAGAAAGCAACTTATAGATACTTTTTCTGGAAAGATTGCTCCAGAGGGTGTGGCTGATATACTCTATACAACAGGTACAACAGGAAAATCCAAGGCAGTCATGATAAGTCATGAAACAATTATGGCTGATGCGGAAAATTTGGTTGAGGCACAAGAGTATGATGGTGATTTAACATTTATCATCAATGGACCTTTGAATCATATTGGTAGTTTGTCGAAAATCTATCCCGTTATTTACACAGGAGGAACAATCCAGTTGATTGATGGAATGAAGGATATTAACCGTTTCTTTGAGGTAATAGATGATGCGAATACCAAGGTGGCAACCTTCTTGGTTCCAGCTTGCATACGTATGCTCTTGACTTTTGCGAAGGATAAATTGACATCGTATGCTAATAAGATAGATTTCATAGAAACGGGAGCTGCTCCCATGCCATTAGAAGATATGCGTCTGTTGTGTCAAGTTTTGCCTCAAACCCGACTTTACAACACCTATGCATCTACAGAAACAGGCATTATTTCTACTTTTAATTATAATGATGGCGAATGTTTGGCAGGTTGTTTGGGAATGCCAATGAAACGATCCTCATTTTTCATTACAGACGACGGTGTCGTTGGGTGTAAGGGAAAAACACTTATGATGGGATATTGGAACGATACGGAAACAACAGCAAAAGTACTAAAAGATGGTACCATTATTACAGCAGATTTAGGGTCTATAGATATAAAAGGTAGGTTACGTCTGCATGGACGAAGTGACGATGTTATAAACGTTGGAGGTTATAAGATTGCTCCTACAGAGGTTGAAGACATTGCATTGGCTTTTTCTGGTGTGAAAGATTGCATTTGTATCGAGGCTCCACATCCTGTTGTTGGAAAAGTATTGAAACTGTTGATTGTACCAGATGTCGATTATAATCGAAAGAATCTGGTGAATTACCTCAAATCTAAATTAGAATCTCATAAAGTTCCTGTATTATATGGTGAGATTGCTGAAGTGCGGCGTACATTTAATGGAAAAATCGATCGCAAGAGTTATCGATAAAAAATTAGATTTTGAAAAGGATGGCGGGATTGATACTCCTGCCATCCTTTTTGCATGTAAGGTGTAGGTGACTACCTGTACTACGACCGGTATCGCCTGTGACTCCAACAATTATACCGGGATAAACATATTCTCCTTTACGAACTATGATAGAGGATAAATGGCAATAGCTGACATGATAATTGCCATGCCTCAATGTAACATAGTTGCCAGAACGATTGTCATACCCTACCTTTTCGACAATACCATCCATCATGGCATAGGCAGGTTCGTTCTTCGCACGAAGATCCAAACCGTTGTGCCATGATAGTTTACCTGTGAAAGGGTCACGACGATAGCCGTAAGGGCTGGTGACTTTGATTGATTTCAGTGGATAAGTGATGCTTGGATAGCTACTTGTCCACTGTTTTTGTTTGTTATCCACCGAGTGTGTTTCCTGTTGTGGTAGATTTGCAGTGACGGAATCTACCTGATTGTTTACAGGAAACAGAAACTTCTCCTCCACTTTCTTGACTTTGTAACGGCATACGTTGTCTCTGACGGTATTGAACTGCGCCTTTGCACTCGATACCGCCAGACAACTTATTACCCATAATGCCACTATTTTCCATTTCATGGTGCAAAGTTAGGGAAAGAAATCAAGAGTGATACACGATGCTGTAAAAGTATAACATAAAATAAGATTAAAGTATGATTGAGAGTATGAAGTAATGATATAATCATAATAAAACGGAAAAGATTGGGCAGAAGAACGTAGGCTTTCTTGTATTCATTACTCTTGGGCTATCTTTGCATGGCTATATGCAAAGTATCATTCAAAATATAATCAGAATATGAAAAGAAACTCATTTGAAGAAAGAGAAGTGCCATATCAGACACTCGCTAAGTTCGGTCTTACCCATGAGATGATAGAAGACCTGCCGATGCATGCCTTGGAGGACATCAGCAATGGGCGTCCATCGCCAGTATTGCCTGTGAGCATGGAAGTAAACGAGGGTTACAGAATCAAGAGTAGAACCCGATTCGCCTTGGTAAGAATGGCAGATGGAAACGTGGATGTGATGTTCTATCCTGTGTTGAAGTACGCCCCATTGGATAACTTCACCAAAGAGCAGCAGGAACTGTTGCAGCAAGGCAAGGCTGTGGTGGCAAATGTGAATATGCCCGATGGCAATCCTATCAAGGCATTCGTACAGATTGACGGTGAGACCAACCAAGTGATGGCTGTGCCGACACCAGTGATTGGCAGAAACCTACAGGTGCTGTCCGACGAACTCAGTCTTGGAGGAACGGAGCTAAAGAGCATCCAAAATGGCGAGGCACTGACATTTGCCGTAGAAGACGAGCCTGTGACTGTAGGCATCGACCTGAAGAGCGATACTGGCATCCGCTTCACCAACGGCGATGGTGACCAGTGGCGCAAGGAAGGCAAGCGAGAGTGGGACAAATACACCTTCGGCATCTATGGCTGTTGGGTAATGGATGATGACGGTAATCTTGACTATGTTCCAGAGGAGGAATATACCGAAGAACTGTGGAATGAGCAGAAAAAAGCAGCTGGAAGACATGCTTCTGCCGTTGCAAGAAAGTAAAGTGAAACATCAAACTTTGGGAAGAAATGAGAAAAGGACCTTATTATACAGAAGACATTCTCGTAGAGAAGATGCAGAGCGGCGAATACGGTTGGCTTGATTATGTGAACCATTTCAGTGAGGAATGGCAGAACGAGT
>ERZ1023641.258-NODE-258-length-17120-cov-7.949956_pt1 | contig 17120 bp, 9 predicted proteins | sample MGYA00380335_ERZ1023641 | MGnify/ENA primary metagenome ERZ1023641 (study PRJEB33179, sample SAMN07448970) | human gut metagenome | biome: Human-gut; feature: Human associated habitat; material: Faeces | host: Homo sapiens | place: India: Bhopal | collected... | reverse complement strand
TAAGATTATTGGTCATTGCAGAAGTTGTAAATTGATATAATGTATGATGAATTCAAGGTATCCTTAATCAAAGATTATAAAACAGTAGTAAATTTTCTTGATTTAAATGCTTTATCTGAGATGAGTATTCTTGCTGTGAATACAACATATCCTGATCCTACGGAAGATAATATTCGTTTTCTATCTAATTTCTTTTATAACGACACGTTCTTTGAAATGTCTGTTTTAGATGGAAAAGATCCTATTAGAGAAAATGGAGACACTTGGTTTTATGGGATTGAAGGATGTGATGCTATGAATATTGGCAGCATAGAAGAGTTGGCAAACTATATTAGAGAGAATTTTGATTATGCCTATTCAGCTTTTCAATCTGCGTTTATTCTTGATTATTCTAATAGGTACAAACCTTTTTATGAGGTGTTTAAGAAATCCATGTTATCTAATAGGCTTATAAAGGGAGGCTTTCTTCAAAATATTAAGGATTTTAATACGACTTATCATCACCCACTAGAACAGGAGTATTTTGAGGATGGTCAAAGATTGGCTTCTTCTCAATTTATGGCAGATAATTTTATTGAAAAGACAGAGAATGGAGGGCGTATTTCAAGGCTTGATGCACTAAGAGTTGCAGAAGTCTTCCTTCAAACACCTTACAAACATTTTATCACAGATTATTCAAAATTACAAGAAGGGGGAAAACTGAATGATTTCGATAGTGGTGAAATAGCTAATGAAGATACTATTGAAATAGATTTTAAACAGATATTAACAGATGAGGTTAGAGAAGTAATTGAACATTTGGATAAATGGTTTCATGGGAAGTATCGCTTTTGTGATTTACCTATGGAACATTTGTGGTTGGAGTTGCTTCTTTATCAATTCGGTCATCCATATCATACAAATGTAGGCAATCATAAACGTTATTCTTATAGAGCGAAAACAAGAAGAATGTGTATAGACATATTTACTCTTGACAAATGTCGCGCATTATATGATTGGATGCCAATGCTTGAATATTTTATTCATGATATGCAAGATAATAATAGGCAAATGATAACTCGTATGTGTATTGATGCTATTGACAAACAATTACTACACATAGTTGATGAAATTTATTATGGGGCAGCTCTTGTTGGCATAAACGAATTTGATTGGTCTAAAAATTTCGTTCTTCCTAAACGAGTAGAATTGACTAATGCTCCTACCCATAACAGTTCGCAAGGGTAAATATTAGGTTGTATAAAGAATGCGATTTCCAATATTGCAAACTGGTGGAATAGACATTTAACGTCAATCAGGTAGGATGGATAAGATAACTACTATCTATGTTTCTCGTGTGCTGAACGTTCCACTTGAGGAAGTGGAGAAGGTTATGAAGGAACATTAATAATGTATATGACTAATATTTAGACAGGAATAAAAGAGCCTGAGAGATAAACTTTTGCACCGTCAGTCGTAGATTTGACTGATGTTCTCCAGTTTTGGAGAATAAACAATGTTTAGACGTTCACGCCATCGCTTTCGCCTTGCGCGTGTGAAATAAAGAAGAGAAATCTCGAAGGCTCTCTTTTTAAATAAAGGGAATAATTATGGATGATAGGATAATTAGAAAAAGGATAAGTACCATGACTACTTCAAGGGATTTGCACTATGTTCTTAATGTTATAAAACAAAATATGGCAAAAGAATTTGGGGTGGAATACTATCCGATTTCTTGGGAGGACTATTGCTATTTCTCCTCACCGAAAAGGTCAGTCCGTAATTATGTCTCTTTCGAAATTCCTAAGAAATCTGGAGGCTATAGACATATATCAGCTCCGATAAGAGGGTTGAAAGAAATACAGAAATGTCTTAACTATCTATTAGAATTAATGTATTATCCAAAAGACAATGTAACAGGTTTTGTTCGAGGTAAGTCTATAGTTGATAATGCATCACCTCATGTAGGAAAGAATTACATTTTTAATGTAGATCTACAAGATTTTTTTCCAAGCATAGATCAAGCAAGAGTATGGAAAAAACTACAATTACGACCTTTATGTCTGACTAAAGAGGTTGCAAGTGCTATTGCTGGTCTTTGTTCTATGGAGATTGAAGACGAGAAAGGAAATAAACGATATGTCTTGCCACAAGGAGCCCCTACGTCTCCTATGTTATCGAATATTGTATGTGAACGTTTGGATTGGAAACTCTCAGGTGTAGCACGACGGTTTGGATTGACTTATACACGTTATGCTGATGATATAACATTCAGCAGTATGCACAATGTATATCAACACGATGGAGATTTCTGTAAAGAACTACGCCATATCATCGAAGATGAACATTTTACTTTAAACACATCAAAAGTGAAGCTACAAAAACGTGGAGGGTATCAAGAAGTTACGGGACTTGTAATCAGTGATAAGGTGAATGTTCCTAAAGCGTATGTAAGGGAGATTCGATCACTGTTATTCATGTGGGAATGCTATAGTTATGCGGTTGCAAGTCAAAAATATGCATTGTATCATAATGCATATGTAAAACATAGGACGTATGGTGAGTTCGTTTCATTGGAAAATGTTCTTGATGGAAAAATTGAATATCTGAAAATGATAAAGGGATGTAAGAACCCTTTGTATTTAACTCTGCGTTCTCGATTAGATAAACTAATAGGAAAAAGCACTAAGAAGAACAAGGATTGTGAGGTTATTGAGGTTGTAAACAACAAGAAAGAGGTCAAGAAACATGATATTGAGGCTACATATGAAGTCTTGCATTTATTTGAAGATCCTAATGGATTGAAATTTTTGACTCACGATTTTCCTGATGCAAGTTGGACAATAGATAAACTTCTCAAGCAATGTAGGACCGTTTTTAACGAAGAAGCAAAGGGACATCCCAATATACCACAGTCACTATATAGCTTAGTGCATACTTTTATGTCTGGTGTCAGTAACAATATAAAAGGATGGCTTGGTTATGACGAGAAGCTACATACGGAGACATGGAATGATTGGGAAAAAAAGAAAGAACATCCTATAAAACGATATGGAGACATTATAGATATATTCAGAAATACAATAAGAATAAGATCGCCTAAACTGTTAGATTTGATAAAAGCCCTTGAAGGGCAGAATACACAGTTTGTATTTGACTATGATTCAAAGGAATTAAAAAAAGCAGACTTTTACACCAATGTATATATGTTGCGTTGGTGTCTGGTGCATGTGTTGTTAATGTTTGGTCAATATCCAGAACATAAAGAAATAAAAATTTCATGTACAAGATCTACTATGAATGGCTGGATAGTGTACACAATCCAGTTTACACAGGTTGGGTCGTTTCCCTCGGCAGATATAAACGATGCTATTAAAAGGGTGAATGAAGGTGCCGGTGATTTGGGAGTTATAAAGGAAAAGATGAGAAGTTATTGTAACTGGAGCATCATATCCAAATGGAACGACAAAAACTTACGTTGGAATATATTAAGAAGTGAAGGTGTGAAAGAGATAGAAGAAATAGCAGAACAGACAATTGGGTTTACTCATGAATTTGTTTTCTATAAAATAAAATCAAACTGATATACTATGAATGGTAATAAAATGATATATATAATTGACGATAACCAGTATGGGGAGTTGTCTAAAGCCTGTAGCTACATAGAGGCTGGCATATACAACGATGTTGTTAGATGGGTGAAACCGAGTAAAGAAACAAAGGTGGAGGATTTTCATGATGCGGCTTGTATCTGCTATCATTCATCCTTGGCTATAGAAGAAAATGGTGTTTGGAAACAAGCTTCGATGTTGTTGACGGACATAGAAGATTTAATGGATGAAATACCATTGGTGAAATATTCTAAAGGTTGTACTGCCATCGATTACGATGAAGGATCTCAAATAATATATGGGATGCCCAAAGAGACGTTTTATAAACGACTGAAGCATTTTGTTCTGCATTATAAGAATGTTGGCAAAGTAGACTTGGAAATATTTTCAAAGGACTATTTGGAAACGAGTAGTCCAAACAACATTGTTGTATTTGGCAATGAAGAAAATTTAAGTAGCTGCCAATTGTTGAAACAGGCTAACAAATGCGAATTCTATGCTATAGATGATGATAAGGATATTGATGATATAATAATATCAACTATAGATCCAACTACAGACACTATCATTCTCGATTTGGATGAGTATGCCAAACATGGCATTCAATTGGCATTCACAACACGACTGATGTGTGAACAATTGCGCAAGGCTGTTTTGGCGCGTATTATTGGGGTAACCGAGCAATCAATAGATAGTTTTTATCGCTATTTCCCATATTCACAAATTCTACAAACAGAGGGTTTTGCCATCTGTAGCGTTGAAGATTTGGATTCTTGTTTAGCTAATACTCCACTATTGACTTGTGACACTTTTGAGTCGGGATTCTTGGATAGAATCAATATTAAAGAATATGCGACATACGGTCATCATTCGTTGGCAAACGAATGGGGATTGATGGCTCTTAATCGCTTTGTATCGAAGGACACAAATTGTATTTCTGAGATATTGCGAAAAGCAGAAAAGAATATGTTTTTCAGATATTCTGTAATAAAGAATATGGATATACGTGATGTTTTGGAAGATACGTTTGACAATGAGAAAAAGGATGCCAATCTTATACCTCAGCAAGACAAACAAAAAGGAGGAAAGTATCTGCTGATTGACGACAAAGGAAATGAAGGTTGGAAAGAAGTATTGATGTGTTGTGTCAGAGAAGTAGAGGCATTTGATGTTCACGACAAAGAAACAGCATCGTATAACGCCCTTCCACAGGACCTAAGGGATAAGCTGAAAGAAGGTTTTTATGATGTAATATTTTTGGATTTGCGTTTGATGGCTTGTGAGGAGAATAAGGATTTAAATGTTATGGATTTCTCTGGAATGAAAGTTTTGCAAGGTATCAAACAGGCCAATCCAGGAAATCAGGTGATAATATTTACTGCTTCTAGTAAATCATGGAATCTTAAAGCTCTAATCGACAATGGAGCTGATGACTATTACCTAAAAGAGTCACCGCTATTTCATTTTTCTAAAGAAGAATCAAAAGAAAATGCAAAGCATCTCGTAAAAACTATAGGATATTGCTATCGCAGAAATTACTTGCGTAAGAGTTACAAATTGGTGGAGGGAATAAAGGAAAAGATTAATGCTTCACCTCGATTAAATGAGAATAATAAAAAGGAAACTATCGCCCAATTAGATATGGCATTTCATCAGTTGCTGAAAATAACGGGAACTAATAATAAAAACAGCTTTGCTTATACATTTGTGGCTTTTGAGTTCGTTATTCCGTTGTTGTGCAAACATTTGTCTGCAGTAGGAAGTAATACTCCTGAAAAATTTGAGGACCTAATAAATACACAATTAGCTACAAGCAACACGGAGTTAATCTATGATGGAAAACAAATGATTCTGGCGAGAAATGCGTATATGCATGGAAATAAAACTGCATTAAAGAGTAGCTTTTCATTTGTTTTTCATGCGGAAGGAATATTGAAAATATTGGATTTGCTGGATAAAGTATCTCAATTATTGTAATATGATTTCTTAAAACTATATTTTGCCTATGAAAGCTAGTATCAAGACATTTCCATGCGGTGATGGAGATTGTATATTTATGAAGTTGGAAGATGCCGAAAATAATGAATCCTATAACATTATGATAGATTGCGGCGTTCTGACCAACGATATTGTTGATTATATAACCAACAAGTTGAACAAAAGGATTGATTTATTGATTGCTACCCATATAGATAGTGACCATATAGACGGCATTACAGTTATGTTGAATGATAAACGTCTTTTGAATTTACAAATTCATAAGATAATATATAACTGCTATCAAGGATATTTTCCAAAAGAACGACAGCCACAAACTAAGACAATATCCGAAAAAATGAATTTGATAATCGATATTGTAGGAGAAAATGAAGGCACAAACATTGGTGTTAAAGGTTCTGTTAGTCTTGGTGCTGCTATAAGTAAAAATGCGGGGTTGGAAAGAATTTGGAATGATGTGGCAATAACAGAAGAAACAGAACCGATGTACTTGGGAAAGAAATGGGGTACGATACATTTTCTTGCTCCAACCAATACGGCATTGGATAAACTTTATCGTAAGTTAAGACAAGAATATGCATCTGTGACTGGGTGTAAAATACCAGATGTACCTTATGAAAACTGGGAAACAATGATAGAACTCTTGACAAAATTGGAAGGATGTAGGAATCGACCTTTTTACGGAAGGAAAATAGGTTCAGTTGGTGGGATTGATGAAGGGTCGTTATTGGATGCTAAGAATGAAGAATGTCAGGAAGGTAGTCTTAGTGAAGCTAATAAGGCTTCATTGGCTTTTGTATGGGAATGCAATGAACATCGTGTATTGTTCATGGGAGATGCACTTTGTTCGACAGTTGTAAAAAATTTAACAAAGCACTATGGTGATGGTAAACATCTTTTTGATGCTATAAAGATAGCGCATCATGGCAGTAAGTATAATACAAGTAGTGACTTCTGTGATATTGTTGACTCTCACACCTATTTTCTTACAGGAGGAAGTGAAAGTGTTGGACATGATGTCGAGTGTCTCTCAAAACTATTGATAAGGAGGAATGCTGATAGCTTTCATCGTCAACTCCGTTATAATATAAATACAAATATCTTGAAAGATTTGAAAAGTGATGTCGCCAAAGAAGTTCGTGGAAAATACAATTTTGATTTGGTGGACGATACAGATATAAATATACCTCAGTATGAGTTTGAATATTAATATAGACAAGTATGGGAATATGGCAGTGGTTCCTATACGCTGCGGAAATATTACAGGTACAGCTTTTTTTGTGAGTGATGATTTGTTGCTTACAGCTACCCATGTGATAAGTCAATATATCGACAACTCTGAGAGCTACAAGATAAGAGTCTGTATTATGGACGAATGGGTTGAGTGTGACATTGCCTACAATTTCCAGCCAGCAGATGTTGTCTTGCTACATTGCTCAAAAGCAAATCAATGCGGTTATAAGTTGAATTTGCTTGCCTCAGACTGTCCAGAAGGCGAAGAACTAAAAATAGTCGGTTTCCCACAGGAAATAGGCAATGGTGTGGACTATTTCGGTGTAGATGTACGAAATTCAAGGCATCTAAAGAAAAACGGTGAAGATGATATCATTCGTGGGTTCAATGTCGTAGTCATACGAACGGATGAATTGGGATTTGTGTCATATTGTGGCTTCTCTGGTTCTCCTGTGCTGAATGTCAATGGAGAGGTTGTAGGTATTGCTACAGATCAATTTTATAATACGTTAGGTTACACGTCTGTAAAAATAATTAATGATAGATATCCTTTTGAAAATTTTGGTATATCCATTTATTCAGATTGTAGAGACATGTCGCCATTTGGCTTAGGTACCGCATGGGCATTTTCAAGTGATAAAATCAAGAATGCAGGTGACCGATATTCGCCCCTAACCCATGTCAACAATGACGCAAAAGAAGAAATGTTAAGGAGTTTCTGTTGTATTGGGGTTGAAGAAAAAAGGACACAGCTATACGAATTATGTCAAAATGTATATGAGAGGGCTGATGGTAAACTAAAAAGTTATCTTTCAAATAAAACAAATGGAAGCGATAATACATTCCTGGTATTCTTGGAAAATAGGATTGTTACTTATGAATTAAATACTGATTTGGATGTTCTTCTATATGCAGAAGATGAAGGTTCAGGAGAGCGAATCTTGTTAAATCCATTGCGTAAAGATGTTGAAAAAGCATTCAATTTAAGCCAAGAAGTATTGTATGACCAAATTTATGAAAGTGTTCAATTTCTTTATGTTTATGGAAATGCAGGACAAGGAAAAACTCATTCACTGTGTAGACTTATTGACGAATTTCATAGTAAATGTGCTTTTTACTTGTTCTATGGAACAGACTTTAGTGACAAGAACCCCATAGAAACTATATTGGATTCATTACGTTGGAAACCTGATTCCTTTGAAAAACTGGATCAATATGTAAGGTCTAAAGAACAGTATGCTGTATTTATTATAGATGCGGTTAATGAAGGAGTAGGTACTAATTATTGGTCAAATAATTTATCATCGTTAGTCACGGAGATTAAGAAATATGACAGAATAAAGCTGATATTGTCATTCAGAACGATGGCATCAACAGACATTCTTAAAAAACAGTTGAAAACAGAATGGGAAAAATTAGAGATAAACGGATTTGAAAACTCTAAAAAAGCGATACAGAGACATTTTGACTACCATGGCATTCAAGAAAATGCAGACATGACTGTTGCCATTCCTGATTTTCATAGTCCCTTATTCCTAAAAATATTCTGCGAGGTTTATTACGATATTCCACGTATTAATATGCATGAGTATAAGCGCACAGACATATATCGTGCTTTTTTGAATAAACGCAACCGAAACATTTGTCTGCAAGTTGATGAGGATGTAGAAAGACAAATAACAAGTAAATACATTGAGACACTAGCGAAAGTTTCCGTCAATGAAAATTATTGCTTGGATGTTCCTCGTGAAAGAGCAAGAAAAATAGCCGACAGTATCTGTAGGTATCGACTATGGAGCCGTAACCTGATGAATGTTCTGTTGAAAGAGAACTTATTAAAGGAGTATAGTATTGCGGATAAAAAAAGAAATATAGACAAATGCATAGGGTTTGAATATGACAGTATGGGTGATAGCCTTAAAGCAAGCTATATGCTCAGTCGTGGGGATCGCTTTGTTATTGACTACTTACTCCGAGTGATGAGAATATTGCAGGAAAGAAAAAAGGAAATAGATCAGTATAACTATCTTCCTAATGTCTTTACTTTCTTGTTGGCAGAATGGAAACCTCAAATAGAAATATGGGAAAGGCTCTTGGTGTATGAAGATTTACGTAAATGCTTTATGCAAGGCCTCTATTTAAGGCGTGATGAAGAAAACTATGCGAAATATATCAATAATTTGGCTGAAAAGATAGTAAGAGATATCCCTGATTATTTAGATCCAAGAGAGCTATTGGATAAATTTCGAACATACAAGCATGGAGTTTTGGATATCGTGTTTGGCAGTTTGATGAAAAAGTCATTGGCTAAACGTGATGAGGAGTGGACAATCAAAGTAAATAATCTACAACGTAATCATGGTATCATTTATAGAATAAACGACCTTTATAATACAGAGAACGAAGACTACGGAAAATTATCAGAACTGATATGCTGGATGCTTACGTCGTCATTTCAATCGCTGAGAGCTAGACTCGTAATGTTCCTAAGGGATATATTCAAGACGAAATTAGATTTAATAAAGGCAAATGCAGAAAAATTCTTAAATGTTGATGATCCATATATTCAACAAGGACTCTATGCTGCTGCATATGCAGCTTTGGTACAGAAACGAGATATTAAAGTCTGTAAAGAAGTTGCTGAATATATACGTACTCAATATTACAATAGTAGAGACAAGGCGCCAGTAGACCTTGTTGTCAGAAATTGGACTATGAAGATTGTAGAACTTGCTTCAATATTGGATAATACATATACAGGTTGGACAGAATTGTTAGGATTGTTGCCATTGTCTTCTGTGAAAGATCCATTTAATGTAGCAAAATACGAAGAAACGGATAAATACTTCGGAGATACACTAGGGGCACAGAAACTATATAATTCTTTGTTTAAGGGCGACTTTAATAGGTATATTGTAGGTGTGGGGAGTTATAATTATAGCGACACATTTGTTGACTCCAGTAGATCTCTTGATGAAGCAACAGATTTAGGGCATGATTATGATGTGAATTTAAACAATGTAACACGCGCCATTGCCATACTTATAAAGGAACAATATTGTTATTCTGATGTTCTTGGTGAATACGACAAAAAAATAAGTAATGAAAACAGATTTGATCAGACCACGGAGAGAATCGGAAAGAAATACCAATGGCTTGGTTATTTTGAAGTTTTGAGTTATTTGTGTGATCATTATAAAATACTACTTGACAAATGGTCATCTAATAAGAAAATTGTAAAATATTCTCTACCCTGGTTAACAGGAGCTGTACCTTTAACAGATCCAACCATAGAGGGTGAGGAAACTCTTTCAGTAATCAGCTATGGATTGTTTGACAATATCGACAATGATTTTAAAATTATAAAAAATGAAAAAGCATGGATTGAAGATGACAGCATATTACCTTCCTTATATTTCATCGTTAAAGACAGATCGGAGCATGAATGGGTAATTCTTAAGGCTTTTGATACTCAAACAGAATATGTAAATAATAACAAATGTTCTGCATCAGTATGGTATGATACGGTATTTGTATCTAATGACAATTCGTGTGAATTTGAGAAATGGGCAAACACTGGCAATAATATGAAACAAGATTTTTATAATTCTGGTGATTATAATTATCAATGGAATGATTATCCTTGTGCTTCAAATTATAAGGAACGCCAACATTATAACAACTACAAAGAGAAATGGGGTATTGAATATGATGTAAAGAAAACATATTCTACACAATTGCAAGAAGATTTTATGGGATGTTTTGCCAATCCTGAACATTTAAGAGAGGCACATTCACCGTGTGAAGCAATTATGCGGCATTTTGGATTGCATAATGCAGAGAGGGGGGTTGTAAGAAACGGAGACGATGAAATTGTTGCTTTGAATATAAATTCTACAACTCAAAGAATGTCTGGGTTAGCAATAAAAAAAGAGATACTTGATGTATTTTTAAAGGAAACAAGGCAAACTATGTTTTATTTCATATCACGTATAAAAAATGTGCGACTAAATATCGTGATACTCAAAGAAAGAAGATTTGATACTGTGTATAAATATAGGAATGGTGAGATAAAAGAAATAGCTTATCTTTCCTATTATTGATTACTATCTTAATATTGCTGATAGTATTTGATAACTTCGTTTGTTAATTATAAAAATAAGGAATGGTGAAAACAAAAATATTTATTACATTGTGCATCATCGTATTTATTGCATTTCCTTTTGTATTAAATATGCTATTGCTGCATCCATGTATATTTGATATTGTTGGAGACGGCACAATCTGGTTGAACTTCTGGCCTGTATATCTAAGTGCAATCGCCTCTGTCATAATGATTGTTTTGACATATAAAATGTTGAAACAAAGTCAACAGCAAATGATAGAGATGCAGAAACAGAAGTTTGAGGATGAACGTGCAAGACTCGTTTTCAGTTTTACAATCAATGAATGTGCCTATTTCTTGAAAATATCAAACATTGGAAAAAACAATGCATTTGATATAAGCGTGAGTATTAATTCTGATTTTATATCAGAAATAGAAGCAAAGCATCAATGTCTCTTTAGAGATTTAAAAAAGCCTTTTTTTATTGAAGCAGGAAAAAGCGTTTATGTGTTTATGGGGTTTTGTGAGGAGACAAATAACAAACTTAAAGGTAAGGACATTATCTTTATAGCACAAGGGACATATAATAGGAAATATACAATAAATGAAAAAATAGAACTATCGCAAATTATAAACAAGAGGCATTTCGTCGTAAGGAGTCAAGCAGAGTCAAGTTTGTACTATATGAAGAAGGGGATGGTTGTTCAAAACAATTCTTATATGCCAATACAACGAAGCCTTGATGCTATTGCAAGAAATATTGATAAAATGCGAACCTTATTACAGAATATAACGAAAGATCAGAAAGACAAGAACGATGTCCATAATGAAACAAGCACTACATAAATTTCACCCCAAGTTTTAGCCTATTATTTGGAAACATCCGATTTTGAACTACATCGGTAAAGCGAAAATCTGCTTAGCCTCTGATTAAATGGCTTAAAAAGAATCCAAAAGTAGATTTTCGAAACGAATATAAGAGACGAATAACTATTGTACTTCTTTGCACAAAGAAGCATAAATGACAGAATAAACAAAACATGCACAAGACTCATTCGACTTCATCTACAACGCCGAGGGCGATTATTACGATTTGGTCGTAGACAAGAAAATTCGGAAAGTCGTAGAAGAGCTGAAGGTATTGCCTCATGAAGTACTAATCCGCTATTTGACCTATTGGTCAGAAGCCATAGATAGCCGTAAATACGTAGTGAGAGTGACCTTCCGCAGGAAGAATGGTACACGGAGTGTTGTGACTATGCGGCCAGTGAGACAGATGAAGAACGATATATGCATGCCAAGTATATGACAGAAACATTTGATAAAGGACTAGTAAGAAAAGCCCATTCAATAATTTGATGGACGAGGTGTATGGGCGTTGGATGACAGCATCCGAATAACCATGAAATACCCAAACAATGGCAAGAAAGTCAGTGAGTTTATCAAGGAAAACATGGAAGAGATAAAGCGCATGAAATTAATTTGATGCGTAGATAATAATTTGTGGAAAAGACACAAATGAGAAAAGAAATACAGTTGTACGAATACCAGAAGGATATGTTACGGCAGATAGAGGATGCGTTTGTGACGCACCAATCTGTGATGGTACAAATGCCTACTGGAACAGGAAAGACCGTCCTGATTTCGGAAGTAGTGAAGAGAGAAGAACGAAGAGTGAAGAATCCATGTGTGTGGATTGTGGTGCATCAACGTGAATTGCTAGAACAGATAAGAGAAACGCTTGAAACCATGCTAAACTGTTCTTCCTCTACTCCTGACACCACCACTTCTCTCTTATTGGATGATTCTCGCATAAAAGTAATGTCGATACAATGGCTGTCGAGACACTATCCAGAAATGGAGGAAATTCCATCATTGATAGTAATTGATGAGGCGCATCATGCCGTGGCGAAAACCTACAAGGAGGTGATGGATGCCTATCCTGAGGCAAGGAAGTTGGGACTTACTGCCACTCCATGCCGACTGAACAGACGAGGGTTCACCGATTTGTTTGACGTGCTGCTGCAGTCGTGGTCGGTGAAGAAATTCATTGCCGACGGGTGGCTCTCGCTTTACGACTATATGTCGATAAGGGAGGACAGCGACGACTGGCGAGTGGTGAGTTCGCTGAAGAAACGAGGGGCTGATGGCGACTTCTCGCTCAATGAGATGAGCGAGAAACTGAATGTGTTGCCTTCCATAGAACGACTCTGCGATACTATCCTGCGATATGCTCCCGACAAGAAGGGCATCACCTATGCCATAGACATCGCTCATGCGGAACGGATAGCGCAATACTACAGGGAGCATGGACTGAATGCGGTGGCGATAAGCTCGAAGACTCCGCCGGAAGAGCGAAAACAGTTAATCGAATGGTTTAGGAACACGAATAGCCATGAATCACCTGAGGATTCGAACACGAATTACCATGAATTACCCACGAATTTATCCACGAATTGCCATGAATTCAAAATTCAAAATTCAAAAATTCAAAATCGGCTTTGCCGACAATTCAAAACTCAAAATTCAAAACTCAAAATTCTTATTACCGTTGATTTGTTCGGTGAGGGTTTCGACTGTCCCGACGTCGAGTTCATCCAGTTGGCCCGTCCCACATTGTCGTTGTCGAAGTATTTGCAGCAGGTGGGACGTGGAATGCGAGTGTTTGATGGTAAGAAGTATTGCCTGATATTGGATAATGTAGGACTCTACAGGCTCTTTGGACTGCCCTCGGACGACCGCGACTGGCAAGCTATGTTCGAGGGAAGCATGGCAGGAAAAGGCAGTTTGAGCAGAGAGAAAGTGATGTATGATGTGGCTTATTCCATTCGCGACGAAAAGAAGGCTGTCACTTCCGACGCGCGCACTGAGCTGATAACTGTGATGACCCACGAGGGCCAACGCATCGACCTGGATGCGGAATATGGCTACAGAGTGGTGGACAATGGAGAAGGACTGCATGGTGTGGTGGACAAGGAAGGCAAGGAAGTGCTGCCCTGCCAGTATAGCAAGATTGAGCTGAAAGCCTACGGAATAGCCCGACTGCATTCGCGACGCAAGATCGACCGCGAGCGACCTTGGATGGACCTGCGCAACGGCATACGCTTCTACAAACAGCCGAGAATAGAGCGATATGGAAGAATGGAGTTTGCCACCACCGACGGGTTGCGCCTATATCCCAGAGTGAGGACACGACTGATGGACGACAGTTGCTTTGTGTTGAGCAAAGCGTTGGAGCATTGCATTGACGACGGACTGAGGTTTCGCAATTTCTTTGTGCAGCCATCAGAACCCGACTTACTGTACCGGCTGAAGGAGAAGATTGACGACCTGACCATCTGGGAAGACGAGCAAGGCCGATTGGCTTGGCGCCAGGACTGGGACAGCATGTTGCACCCTACGACCACCGAGGAAGTGCAGCAAAAGCGAAGGGCATGGGAGGAAGACGTAAGGATGATGGAGGAGGAGAAGAAGCTGTACGTAAGGTTTTTCCAACCAGAAATAGAGACCGACTACATCGACGGCAAGACCCGTTTGGCTGACTATAAGGAACCTGCAAATCTGAGAATCACCAATGTGGCAAAGGGCAACTATCAAGTGTCCTATCGTAAGCATTGGCTGGACAAATGGGAGTCGTTGGGCAGTTACGCCAAAATCTATCCACAGGCCTACGGCATAAGAGTGGTGCAGAACCGTGAAGGCAAATACCTCGTGCGCACCGAACTGTTCAAGCCCTTTGAGTCGCCAGAGCCCACCTATGAGTTTGCCGAGCTGCAAGACAATGCCATGTTGCACTTCAAGGAGCAAGACGCCGACTACTGGGTGTGTCTTGAGAACAGGCTTTGCTTCACCCGCAAGCCCGAAATTGTAGACATCGGATTCATGCGCTTCCTAAGGGTAGGCAGACTGTATGTGAGGTGTGGCAGAGGTAGCAGGGAAGTCTACCGAAGAGCCGAAATAAGAATGCGAGGCGACATCTGCTTCCTTGGCACAAAGGACGTGTACGTGCGGTCGGCTATCAGCCTACAGCATTACTACATACAGCAACGCCATCTGGACGGCAAGCGTTTTGTGCTGAGCAACACAAGGAATCCAGACGAAAGCTCAGCATTATATGACATGTACTACGACGGGAAGAATCCACCAGTAGTTGAAAGGCGAATGCGCAGGACTGTTTGAGTCTTGCGCATTCGCCTTTTTGTCTGTAATGGCCTTAACCCCTGTCTTGACTTCTTTTAGGTTAATGTCTATTAAATAAATTCCTGAATTTTGGTAGTTTTGCAATAAGGTTGTAAATTCGTGAGATTTTTAAAGAAACTACTGTATAGAATATAATAAAAGCAATGGACAAATTCAAAGTTATAATAGTAGAGGATGTGCTGTTGGAGCTGAAGGGCACGGAGGGCATTCTGCGCAACGAGGTGCCTGAAGCCGAGATTGTGGCAACAGCCGACAGCGAGGAGTCGTTTTGGAGAGAATATGGCAAGGATCGTCCCGACCTCGTGTTGCTCGACCTTGGACTGGGCGGAAGCACAACCGTAGGCGTGGAAATCTGCCGCAAGCTCAAGAGCGAGAGTCCCGAGGTGAAGGTGCTGATATTCACAGGCGAGATACTCAACGAGCAGCTATGGGTGGAGGCACTCGACGCAAGATGCGACGGCATAATACTGAAGACAGGCGAACTGCTGACGCGCGACGACGTGAAGAGCGTGATGAACGGCAAGCACTTAGTGTTCAACCAGCCAATACTCGAAAAGATAGTAGACAGCTTCTGCCACAACATAAGGGAACATTTGCACAACCGCGAGGCTCTGATAAACTATGAGATTGACGAGTATGACGAGCGATTTCTGCGACATCTGGCCTTGGGCTACACCAAGGAGCAAATATCCAATCTCAGAGGAATGCCGTTTGGAGTGAAGAGTCTTGAGAAGAAGCAGAACGAACTGATACAGAAGCTATTCCCCAATGGCAACGGAGGCATGGGCGTGAATGCCACACGACTTGTGGTAAGGGCTTTTGAGCTGCACATCCTTAGTCTTGAAAATCTTTGTGCCGACGAGGAGTAGAGTGTTTCTGAGGGGTTCGTCCGGAATATGAAGTGATAGAATATCTGAAGGGGCTTTAACAAAAATAGCAGGAATAATATGAATTGCAGGAAAGCAATATTGCAGGTGGCGTCAGGATTGTCGCTTGTGTTGATAGTGGCGCAGGCCTTGTTGGTTGTAGGTGCGTGGATACTTACAGCCGCCAAGCCCAACATCCACATGCGCTCCATACTCGGAAGCGACGGTCTGCGCTGGCTGTTCGGCACGTTTGTCGACAACATCAGCACGCCCATGCTTGTGTGGATGCTGCTCTTGGGAGTGGCGTTGGGACTGTTGTGGGCGAGCGGTCTGCCGCGTGCTTTGCGCTCGTACAGAAAAATAACGGGATATGAGCGCATGGCATTGTTGGTAGTGTTGTGGGAGGTGGTGGCAATAGTTGTTGCCATAGTGCTGCTGGCGTTTGTGCCTCATGCCGTCCTGCTAAGTGCTTTGGGAACGCTCTTGCCAAGCAGTTTTTCGGCAAGTGCGTTCCCTATGTTCACATTTACGCTAAGCATAATTGCCATCACCTACGGAAGCATAACAGGAGCTTTCCGCTCGGTGGCAGGCATGTTTGTGGCAATGAGCGACGGGGTGGGGGCTTTGTCGCCATTGATGGTGCTCTATGCCATAGGCATGGAGTTCTACTGTTCGTTGGTGTGGGTCTTCTCGCTTTGAATGTAAGGCTCCACCACCTTTTTGTATTCCGACTCGAAGTTGGGCGTGAATACATCCTTGCCTAAATTGCAGGCTATTTCCTCAGCCGACCAGAAGCGTCCACCGTCAAGCTCCGATTCGCTTGGATGGATGCAGCCATCGTAGTGGGCGGCAAACACATTGACAAATTCCTTTTCGCGGTTGCTCTCGAAGATGTAGTGGGTGATGAATGTGGGCGTGAAGTCCTTGATGCCCAATTCCTCGCCCACCTCGCGTCGCAGGGCATCGGCCACATTCTCGCCATAGTCGACGTGGCCTCCGCAGGCAGTGTCCCATTTGCCAGGCTGAATGTCCTTCCATTCGGGACGCTTCTGCAGGTAGAGCTCGCCCTTGCTGTTGATGACGTGCAGGTGAACCACTGGGTGGAGCTTCTTGGAGCCGTTATGGGCC
>ERZ1023641.256-NODE-256-length-17152-cov-7.547874_pt1 | contig 17152 bp, 15 predicted proteins | sample MGYA00380335_ERZ1023641 | MGnify/ENA primary metagenome ERZ1023641 (study PRJEB33179, sample SAMN07448970) | human gut metagenome | biome: Human-gut; feature: Human associated habitat; material: Faeces | host: Homo sapiens | place: India: Bhopal | collected... | reverse complement strand
CTACGCCACGAATCTCCTTGAACAAGTGACGAGCCATCTCCTCGAAGAGGTTGATAACATCATCCTGATCTACGAAACTCATCTCGCAGTCAATCTGAGTAAACTCAGGCTGGCGGTCGGCGCGGAGGTCCTCATCGCGGAAGCACTTTGCTATCTGGAAGTAACGGTCGAAACCTGCTACCATCAAGAGCTGCTTCAAAGTCTGAGGACTCTGAGGAAGTGCGTAGAACTGACCTGGGTTCATACGAGATGGAACCACGAAGTCGCGGGCACCCTCTGGAGTACTGCCGATGAGGATAGGAGTCTCCACCTCCATGAAGTTCTGAGCATCGAGGAAGTTGCGAATCAAGATACACATACGGTGGCGCAACTCCAGGTTCTTGCGCACAGCAGGGCGGCGCAAGTCGAGATAACGATATTTCATGCGAATATCGTCACCGCCATCGGTGTTGTCCTCGATAGTAAAAGGAGGAGTCTGGCTCTGAGAAAGCACATTAAGCTCCTTTACCAGGATTTCGATATCGCCAGTATCCATCTTAGGATTCTTGCTCTGTCGCTCGCTTACCACACCCTTAATCTGGATGCAATACTCACGACCCAGCTTGTTGGCAGCATCACACAAATCCTTATCATCGGCCTCATTGAAGACCAACTGTGTGATACCATAACGGTCGCGCAAGTCAACGAATGTCATACCACCCATTTTCCTTGAGCGCTGTACCCATCCGGCAAGTGTCACTTCCTTGCCAGCATCAGAGAGACGTAACTCTCCACATGTATTACTTCTGTACATACCTTATTATATTATATAATTTATTTCCAATTTGCAAAGTTACGATAAATAAAGGAAATAACAAAATAAAATCGCAAAAATGTTACATAAATAACATCTTTGCGATTCTTTAAGCGGCAATAGGGCTAGAAATCAGCCCATCACCTGCTATATTTCATGTCTTGAAAGCAAGTAGCTTTCACTTACAATTCTTTTATTTATTGGCTTTTCTTTTATTTATTGGCTTTCTTGAAAGCCTGACGATGGAACTGCTCCTCTGCCTTGAGGATGCGAAGCACCTTGCTGGCAGGCAGGATATACAGAAAACGGGAATGATATTCCTGCTGCAACTGCTTCATCTCAATGTCCAGTTCGTCCTGTCGGCGGATAGCCTCCATGCAGGCACGTTCGTCTTTCGGGTTGACATAATGAAAGCGGCGCATTGCATCAAAGTGAGATCGCATTTTCTTCATCATCTGGCGATATACAGGAAAAAACCTGGCCGCCTCTCTTGGGGTAAGCCCGGCATGAGTGGTGATATACTGCTCCAATTCTGCCTCAAAGCGCTTCGGGTCAAACGGCGGGCGCTGCTTCTTGGCATTACCAGCCCATCCTTCCGTGCTCACCATGCTCAGCATGCTGAGCATTATCACCGACAGCAAAACCGCCAGTTTGCTTTTTATGAGTTGCTTCATCATTATCATGCTTCTTTATTTGCTTTATTTTGCTTCTTATTTATGTTTACTACTCTTGATTTCTACCACAAGCTCTAGTTCTCTGCCACGAGCTGCGCATAGAAATCCTGACTATCCATCATGGCATAGTCTGCCATCTGGTCAAAACTATCATCCCCGCTACTGTAAGTAGCTTGGAATCCTCCAGAATGAGCCATCTGCACATCCCCCTTTGCAGAATGCTGCAAAGCTACCATCACTCCACCTCCCAGCAAAACCACCGCTGCAGCAACAGCCGCTACAACCTTGGCTATAGCCAATCGATTCCACAGGGAAACCTTCATAGCCTTTCGAGGAGCAGAAGGAGCCATCGGCTCAACAGCTTTCTGTTCTGGAATCTGCGCCATTATCTGGTCTGCCAACTGGTCGAAATACCCAGCAGGTATCTGGAAATGGTTGCCATTGCCAAAAGTATCTTTTATTTTTTTCTCTTCCTTCATCATATCAATATCCCTTTCTTCATATTTTAGAGATGCTTTATATTAATAAAGACGAAACCGCACGCAAAAGGTTTAATCTTTTATTCACCCAAATGCAAATATTCTGTTATTTTCTTCACTGCCAGGTGATAAGACGCCTTGAGCGCCCCTTCGCTGGTATCTAATATCTTGCTGATTTCCGAATATTTCAGTTCATCGAAATACTTCAATGTAAACACTGTGCGCTGCACTTCGGGTAGCCGGGCCACAGCCTCCTGCAACCGGGCTTGCGCCTCATCCCCATCAAAGTAATCATCGCCCATCAGCCGGGCAGCCACGCCCGGTTCATCCTCCGTACTTACAGTAGCAGAGTTCACGTTCTTCTGCCGCCGCACAAAGTCGAGAGCCTCATTGATGGCAATGCGATAGAGCCATGTGGAAAGCGCCGACTTTCCCTGAAAGGTATCCAGATTGTTCCAAATCTTAAGAAAGGCATTTTGCAACACATCGTTGGCATCTTCATGGTTCAGCACGATACGACGCACCTTCCAGTAAAGCGGTTCGCTATACTGCCTTACCAGCACAGCGAATCCTTCCCGCCTTGTGTGCGGATCTTGGAGCATATCTATCATTTCCTTATCACTGAGTTCCATATCATTATATGACCTTAATTGATGTATTACTAAAAATTTGCCTAAAGATATTTCTTCAACACGGCATATATCACCTCGTCGAATCCATATACATCGGGATAGTTAGCCATTCCTCCAGCAAACGGATAGAGCGTGTAATAGGTAATGAAAAGCGGAACCTGCGGCTCTACCTTCACCGAGCCCACCACCTTGCTGCGAATGTTGAGCGAGTCGGCAGTCATGGAGTATTCGATGCGACCCAAGAGTTTCTCGTTCTTATCTTTCAGCAGGAACTTGGCCAACTCAAAAGGTTTCTCCACTCTCACGCAGCCATGCGAAACGCCACGATCTTCTTTTTCAAATACGCCTCTGCTAGATGTATCATGCAGATAGACAGAGAAGTTGTTATCGAAGCGGAAGATAATTCTACCCAAGGCGTTGCCTTTTCCGCCACGCTGCACTACGCCGTATTTGCCAGAAGCAAGCATGCTTCGACTAACCCTTGCCGGATCTACCTCCTTGCCCGTGGCACGATCGGAGACATAATAGTTGCGAGACCTGAAGTAGCCCACGTTTCCGGCATGATGCACCATATCCTTGATGATGATGCTGCGAGGAACAAACCATTTCGGGTTCAAGTCCATCCGCTTGAAATAGCTGGTAAGCAATGGTGTCTTGGTCTTGGTTGATCCGCAGCCGATGCGCATGGAAAGGGTATCCTGATGGTCGATGGCGAAGAGATGGTAAGACGGGATATTGACCAACACATACTTCTGATGCTTCTCCGGACTATCCGCCTGTCGCCAACGGCAACGTTCCATATTCACCAAAATCTTGGTTCTCATGGCTTTGTCCAACCCTGGCGCTTGCAGTTTTGCCATCAACTGCTCATAAAACGCTGACTTTGGCTGCACGTCACGCAGAAAAGCCGACAAAGGACTGACCACCCCACTCTGCCTGTCATCACCTTCTTCAGCTTCTTCCCCGTCACTGCTTCTGCCACTTTTAACAATCTGCTGCAGGGCAAGATGATAGAAATGGTCGCTGGCATGATCTATCTTCACATCATAGAGTCCACGGAATCTCACGGGACGCTTGATGGAATCATATGGATTAGGGGCGATGCTGTCAAGACGGTTCAGAACAAAAGTAGGATTCACGTAACCGAAACGCTGCCCACCCACATAGCGCAGGTATGATTTGGTGAGCCTGTATTCCAGCCTAGCCAGCACATGGTTTGCGTCCTCAGTTCCCTCGCCCAACTGCAAGTCACGAAGATGCTGCAGGTCAGTCTCTATGTTTTTTACATAGAAATGCTTCGGATTGAAACCCATATCGCCCACCTTCTGCAGATAAGCAAGCAAGGTGTCAGCACGCTGGTCCACCCCATGCCTGTCTATCCAAAGGAAGCCACCTCTGTTACTATAATATCTTTTGGCATGCTGGTCGGCAACAGTAGAGCCACCGTCATTGCGCATCAAACTGTCCATCAGCTCCCTAATCATTCTAGAGTTGATGGCATAGTTTGGGTTACGCATGTCCTGATAGTATTCTAACGATAATCCTACATTGCTATTGGGTTCATGCTCCTTGCATGACAACAGAGCCATACATAGCAATGCAGGGATAATCTTTAATAGTTTCACTTTTGATGTATTACTGTATTACTATTTAGGGTAAACGTTCAGTTACTTAAGAAAAGTTACCTCTCATAGAACAGGTAATGCCTATACGGGCAAAGCCTATCGCCTAACGGTAATCTTACGGGTAAACGAAGGTCCTACCTTAATAATATATACACCATCTGGCAGAGCAAGGCTGATGCGTTTATCAACCCCATCCACTCTAAATGATTTCACGGCGATGCCTGCCAGGTTATAGATGGTAACCACCTGATTTCCGGCACCCGTGATGTGCATCACCCCGTTGCTATACGTAAGCGTGATGTCCTGCACATCCATGTCTATCAACTCCACGGCACTGTTAGCAGCCATGGTTGTTGCTGGCATTGCGAGCATCATGCCCGCAACAGTTATGATGGTAAATAGCGTTTTCTTCATATCGTTGCTGTTTTCGTTAAAATACTTTTTGCAAAGATATAAAAAAAGAAGGAACCCACCACCTTTTTCGGCAGAAAGTTCCTCCTTTTTAAGAATATTTAATCTATGTATTACATGATTCCGTCAGCGCGGAGCTTCTCCTGCCACTTCCAGGCAGATGCAAGCACGTCAGAAAGGTTAGCCTCAGCCTTCCAGCCGAGCACCTTGTTAGCCTTGGTGCAGTCGCCCCAGATCTTCTCGATATCACCCTCACGACGAGGACCATACTTCCAGTTCAACTTCACGCCAGTAGCCTTCTCGAAGGTCTCAACGATTTCGAGAGTTGAGTTACCATTACCTGTACCAATGTTGAAGTACTCAATAGGCTCAGTCTCCTTGTCGAGCACACGGGCCATAGCGCAAACATGAGCCTTGGCAAGGTCAACTACATAGATATAGTCGCGGATGCAGGTTCCATCAGGAGTATCGTAGTCGTTACCGAAGATGGTAAGCTCCTTGCGGATACCCATGGCTGTCTGTGTTACATAAGGGATCAGGTTGTTTGGCACGCCATTAGGCAACTCACCGATTTCTGCAGATGGATGCGCACCAATCGGGTTGAAGTATCTCAACACGATGCTCTTGATGTTAGCGCCGCTATGAATGTAGTCAGCGATAATCTGCTCGTTGATTTCCTTGGTGTTACCATAAGGAGAAGTAGCCTTCTGGTGAGGAGCATCCTCTGTAACAGGCAAGTTCTCTGGCTTTGGCTGACCGTAAACGGTGCAGGAAGAAGAGAAGATGATACCCTTTACATTATACTGTGGCATGAGCTCAAGAAGGTTGATGAGCGAAACCAGGTTGTTGCGATAGTACAGCAAAGGCTTCTGCACGCTCTCGCCCACTGCCTTGCTGGCAGCGAAGTGGATGATACCCTCGATAGCTGGATACTTCTTGAACACAGCCTCTGTTGCAGCCTTGTCGCGCAAATCCACCTGCTCAAAAGCTGGGCGAATGCCTGTGATTTTCTCGATACCATCGAGCACCTCAATCTTAGAGTTAGAGAGGTCATCTACGATTACTACGTTGTAGCCTGCCTGCTGCAACTCTACTGTGGTATGGCTACCGATGAAGCCTGTACCGCCTGTTACCAAAATTGTCTGTTTCATTATTGTTAGCTTTATTGAAAAGTTGATATTTCTATTAACTAGAATCTGTATTTCGAATGCAAAAGTACTGCAAAAATATGAAACTACAAAATAAAAACGAAAAAATATCTCTACAAATTCTTTATTTTCAAGAATTAGCTGTAACTTTGCACTTGAAATGATTCAAAATATTATCAACTAACGCAAAAAGGAATTTATGGTAGCAAAACATTATGACATAAATCATGACATGCGATACTTGCAGCTCCTGGCCCAGTCGTTCCCTACGGTGGCCGAGGCCAGTACGGAGATTATCAACCTGCAAGCCATCCTCAACCTCCCTAAAGGCACAGAGCACTTCCTTGCCGACATCCACGGAGAATACGAGGCTTTCCTCCACGTATTGAAGAACGCATCAGGAAATATCAAGCGCAAGGTGAACGAACTCTTCGGAAACACCCTGCGCGACCAAGACAAGCGTGAACTCTGCACCCTCATCTATTATCCCGAGCAGATGCTGGAACAGGTGAAGCTGAGAGAGACTGACATCAACGACTGGTATCACATCACGCTGCATCATCTCGTGGCCGTATGCCGAGACGTATCGAGCAAATATACCCGCTCCAAGGTGCGCAAGTCGTTGCCATGCGACTTCTCGTACATCATCCAGGAACTCCTGCATGAACATACCGAAGACCATGACAAGGCGGCATACGTCAACGTCATCGTAGATACCATCATCAGCACAGGCCGTGCCGACGACTTCATTGTGGCCATCGCCAACGTCATCCAGCGCCTTGCCATCGACCAACTCCATATCCTGGGCGACATCTACGACCGCGGTCCTGGTGCCCACATCATCCTCGACAAGATGCGCCACTATCACAGCTGGGACATGCAGTGGGGTAACCACGATGTGCTCTGGATGGGAGCTGCTGCCGGCAACGATGCCTGCATCTGCAACGTAATCCGCCTCTCGCTGCGCTATGCCAACCTGGCTACCCTGGAAGAAGGATACGGCATCAACCTCATCCCGCTTGCCACCTTTGCGATGGATACCTACGGCGACGACCCTTGCGAGGAGTTCAAGCCTAAGATGACGGGCGGTGCTGCTGCCATGGACGAGAAGACACAGCGCCTCACCTCGCTGATGCACAAGGCTATAGCCGTAATCCAGTTTAAGATAGAAAGCCAGCTTATACAGAAGCACCCGGAATGGAAGATGGAAGGACGCTGTCTCTTCGAACAGGTGAACTACGAAAAGGGCACCGTCATGGTGGATGGCAAGGAGTACGAGATGACTTCCTGCAACTTCCCTACCATCGACCCGAAACAGCCTAACAGGCTGAGCCCGGAGGAAGAACTGCTGATGCAGAAACTGCACCACTCCTTCAAGGTTTGCGAAAAACTGCACAAGCATATCCGAACGATGTTGCAGCATGGTTGCATGTATGCCATCTTCAACAACAACCTGCTCTTCCACGCATCCTGCCCACTCAACGAAGACGGCACTTTGAAGGAAGTAGAACTCTGTCCGGGACAGAAGTATAGCGGAAAAGAACTGATGCACCATACGGGCATGCAGATTCGAACCGCCTTCCAGCAAGACAGCGACCCAGACGAGAAAGCCTACGCCATAGATTATTTCATCTATCTGTGGTGCGGTCCAGACAGTCCGCTCTTCGACAAGAGCAAGATGGCAACTTTTGAGCGTTACTTCATTGCCGACAAGGAGACCCACAAGGAAGAAAAGGGCTACTACTTCAAGTTGCGCGACAATGAAGAGGTGATAGATCACATTATGGATGCCTTCGGAGTGAAGGGCGAAAACCGCCATATCATCAATGGTCACGTGCCAGTGCGCACCCTGAAGGGCGAGAACCCGGTTAAGGCAAACGGTAAACTGATGGTCATCGACGGCGGTTTCTCCAAAGCCTATCACAACGAGACGGGCATTGCCGGCTACACGCTGGTATATCACTCGCGTGGTTTCCAACTGGTTCAGCACGAACCATTCACCAGTGCCGAAGATGCCATCAAGCGTGGTACCGACATCAAGAGCACCACTCAAATCGTGGAAATGTCAAACCGCCGCATGCTAGTGGCAGACACGGACATAGGTCAGGAATTGCGCAAGCAGGTCGAGGACCTTGAAGAACTTCTTTATGCCTTCCGACACGGATTCATCAAGGAGACGGAAAGAAAGAAGTAAAACAGATTAAAAGGAAGTAAAACAGATTAAATAGATTTCGCAAGTAGCTTAGCTTATACTAAGCGCTTGCGAAATTTCATAGGATACAAACAAATCAAAACTATCAGAAATATGAAGAAAATGAGATTGATGAGCTTAGCACTCATGGCAGTACTTGCGATGGCTCCAGCCATCACAATGATGGCGCAGCAAAAAGGAGTCTATACACAAGACTACAGCAACGACCCTAAGTTGGTGAAGGCTGCCCAGAAATGGTACAAGAAGGGTAAGTGGCGCAATGGCTTCAAGAAGGCTGACGCCCACAGCAGCGTGAACCTGGTAGATTTCTACCTGCAATATCAGAAGAATCCTGAGCAATGGAAGGCACTCTTCGACTTCATAGCCAAGACCGACCTGCTCACCATTCCTGGCGGCAAGCACCCAATTCCAGGTTCCAACCTCACCATCAGTGTGGAAGACAGCAAGAACGACCCGCTGGAGAAACGTGGCAGCGAAAGCCATTACCATCACATCGATTTCCAGTATGTGGTAAAGGGCGTAGAACGTTTCGGCATCATCGACCATCTTACCAGCAGACCAAACTGCAAGTATCGCCCAGATGTTATTCACTACGATTACGACAAGGCGCGTGCACGCTTCTACGACAGCACCCCAGACAAGTTCTTCATCTTCTTCCCTGGCGACTGGCATATTGCGAAGATTGCCAACGACACCGACAACCAGGACATCAGAGTAATTGTCATCAAGGTAGATTACAAGGATTAACCTCTACGATAAAAGTTCTATCCGCCAGTGGCGGATAGACATACAACGACGCCGGACTTGCATCCGCCAATGGCGGATAGAAGTCCGGCGTTGCTGAATAGAACTTTCTTTCCTGAGATAATTCTACATCTTAGGCAAGGAAGGTTTCTTCTTGCTTACCTTAAATCTATCAAAGCCCTCACCATACACACCGATTACGGAGCTCTGGCTCACGAAGGCTGTAGGGTCAATCTCGTCGATAAGGCGGAATATCTTCTGCGATTCACGCTGTCTTGCCAACACGAAAAGCATGTGAACATCCTTGCCACTGTAGCATCCATGACCATCCATCACCGTACAGCCACGGTCGGCAGCAGTATTGATGGCAGAACTCAACTCCAGATACTTATCAGAAATGATAAAGAACTGAACCGAACGGCGCAAGGCATTCACCACATGATCTACTGTGAGCGACATCACAAAGAGGCAGACATAACCATAAATCACCATCTCCCAGGAACGGAGCACCAGGTAAGAACTGGTAATGATGAGCAAGTCGCACACCATAATGGCATGCCCCAGCGAGATGTTATAATACTTATTGATCATGGCAGCCACCGTATCGCTACCACCTGTAGAACCATTGCATCCCAGTCCCAGTCCGGCACTGCTACCCATAAAGAAGGCTCCAATCACCGTAGCCATGAAAGGCTGGTCGTGCAGTAGCGGGGTCATACCCGCGGTGTGCGTCTCGATGAATCGCGTTGCCACCGCAAAGATTGCCACGCCATAGATAGTCTTGGCACAGAATTTCCAGCCCAGGATACGGAAAGCGATGAGCAGCAGAAACACATTGAGCACCAAATAAGTTACAGAGGCTGGAATGCCAAATCCCCAGCAAACGATAGAAGCGATACCTCCCACTCCACCCATTGTGATGTGGTTAGGAATCAGAAAGATGTTGAGTCCGATACTACCTTCTATCATAGCTAAAGCAATGATGATGTAATCACGGAGCTCGTGCATTTTTGTTTTTCTCGTCATTGTAATTAAATCTTTTTTTTGTGATTTGTCACCCAACCAACGCAGGAGTGACACCAATATTTTTCTTTTCGGCTGCAAAGTTAATAGAAAAATTGTTAAACTCAAAGCAAAAACCATCAAAATATCGAGAAAACTTGAAAAAATCTCAAAAACATTCTCGTAATTAAAAAATTATGTCTATTTTTGTAGCTATTAAATGAACTTCAAATATATTATTCATCTTGGTCTATGGAAGAAATTAGCACAAAAATCGCATCATGGCCACGTCTTGACAATGGCATCCACTACAAGTGGCTGGTTGATTATGCAGCCTTCAGCGCCTTTGGAACCTTCGAGCTTTCAGCCGAAGAATGGGAAAAGCGTGACCTTATTGTAAACTTCAAGGGAAATTCGGAACTAACGACCGAAAACGACCATCAGCAAGCCGTTGGCAAAGCCATCGACCTGGTAACCGACTTCATCCAGAAGTCGGTGGGCGAAACTGCGTCTTCACTTACCTTCGCCTGTATTCCTGCATCGCTGCGCAAACATACCGAGCGCCGATTCAAGCATTTCAGCGAGCAGGTTTGTGCCCGCACCGGCATGGAGAACGCCTATCCTGCCTTCAGCTTCACATCTACAACAGATGAGGATGGCGATGAGGTGGATACCCTCCACATCGACGAGGCATTCTTCCAGGGAAAGAAAGTACTCCTCTTCGACGACATCATCGCATCGGGTGGCAGTGTAATCCGATTTGCAGAGAAACTCCAGCAGATGGGAGCCGAAGTCGTTGCAGCCCTAGCCCTAGGCAAGAAGATTTCTGACGGATACGACCAGACGGTATAAGGCAAGGATATCTGTTTCCTACAAGATTATCTGCCTTCAACAAGAATATCTGTTTTCCAAACAATATACATAAAATAAATCCCAGCCGAAGTGTTTCGACTGGGATTTATTTTATTTTCTACGATAAGCCCTAATGGCAAAATAAATATAGGCGATGAGCAAGACATATCCTATATAATATAAGGATAGGACGCTGAAAATGATATAATCCAACGCACAGACTCCTGCCAAACCTCCTAGATATAGCAAGCCCTCGCCAAACGTCAGGCGATGATACACCTCATCTACACAAGCCAAGGCTACTATCAGCACCGCCCACACCAAAGCCAGGAACACACCCAGCAGATGAGGCACAGCAAACGGATTGAGCGACGGGTGGAAATAGAAATGGCGCCACACTTCTGGCTCAAAACTCTGAATCCAGCCGTAAAAGGCTGCCGAGATGCTCACCAGGAGCACCAGCGTAACCGGATAAGGCGAATCGATGTCGTTGAAATGAACTATCTTGCCATTGCTATGAAACACCTTGCGCACCAGATAGGCCATTGTGATAACTACGATAACCACCAGGAAGATGAGCAGATGCACGTTGCTGAAAGTCATGATAAACTCCGAAATGGGATCATCGGGCACTACCCTAGGCAGCAGCTTCGATTCCTGAATCCAGCCAAAGTCATTGTTCTCCGTGGCAAGTTGCACCCACACCGAATCAATACTGTCTTGCGGCACCATCCGGATATCGGTAACCACCAACAGATGGTTCTTCTTCACGGCAAAGGTATCTACCGGCAACCCACTGATGTATTCCTCCGGCTGCTGCCGCATGAGTTCCAGGGAATCCTTGAATACCAAGAAGTTAAACTTATTGGTATAATGATGGGTAGTAGAAAACGAGATGGAGTCGAGCTGCCTGTCGCTATACTCCACCATCGCCGCATGCTGCTGATGAGAGTTATGGCGATGGTAGCAGCTGCTGAGCATCAGGAGGATGCCCAGCAACAGAACTTGCCATATCGTCGATTTTCTCTTCAACATAACTTTCTTGCTTGATTACTTATTACTTGTTGCTTATTAAATGCCATATAAGTTTTAAATGCCATATACGTTCATCTGGCATTCGGCACAGTTAAACTCCAGGCGGAATCTTCTGCCATCGCCCAACTCCAGATACAAAGGCTCCTTCCACTGAGGTTTCTTGCCGCCTCGTTTCACGCAGTAACCCAAGGAATAGCGGATGCAATGACGGCACTGCATCAGGAGCGATTCGCCCTTGGCATCGGTAATCACCTTCTTGTGGACACCTGCAACTTTCATCCCCTCTAATTGCATGAGGTCGGCCTTCACTGCTACCTGATATTCTTCCTCATTTTTTGTATCCCATACCATAGGTCGTGTCACACCTAGCTCAAAAGCCTGTGACACAGGGGATAAGCCGTGAATTCTATAAAAATCCACCGAAGCATAATTTGCCACATTATACAGATACTTCCACTTGCCATAGGCAGGCTGCCAGACAAACTCCTCTGGCTTCATCTCCACCTCGCCAGGAAGATCAAGGCAATAAGGCTCACTCATCAGTTCTTCCATGATTCCATTCTGCAAAGGAGCATCCACCATCTCTTCTATCTTTTCGTTCATCTTCTCTACCAATTCACGGCGGATGGCAGAAAGTATGCTGTTCGGTACGAAATATTCCTCGATGCCTTGCAGGGAAACGCCCTTGCACTCATAGCGCGTGGTGCCCAACTTGCTGAGCTGCGTTCTGATGTTATCGCCTTGCGGACGCTTCGCCTCCTCCAGAGGCATTTCATAGAACACTTCACCCAAATCTCGGGTAATGGCGGCAACCGAAGATACATCCGTAGTCTTGAGATATGGAGTAGTCATCATTGACCTGGCAGAAACCAGGATACCGGAAGGCTGGTCCTCCGAAGGATTCGCATAGATGCCTTGCACATCCAGAATCACAGGAATCTTGCGGCTAGCTGTCTTCTTGGCAAGAATGTTCTCGAAAGCCTGGTCGTTGTTGCGATACAGCGCCATGCCCGGACGCAGACTCTCTGGCATGCGAAGCGGGAAGAGGCGGTTGCCTTCCACGCGGTTCACACGGAAGCCCTCCAATTCTCCTTTATCGTTGATGAAGCAAAGGCCATCGCCATTGGCAAAGCTGGCAACGGTGGCAACATTGAAAGAATGGGTGCCACGAATCTCCTTCACCTTGCCCACAAACTCGCCCATCGCCTTGGGTGTATCAAAGGATGCGATGTCTGGCTGTCGGCCATTGAGGAAATAGTTGGTATATCCACGATTGAAAGTCTTCTTCAGATTTGGCTTGAAATCATGCACAGATTCACCCATGGAAGCTCTGATGTATTTGCCATTGCTGGAAGACACTATCTCATCAAGTTTCTCACTATAGGCTGCCACCACGTTCTTCACGTAGTTCACATCCTTCAATCTGCCTTCTATCTTAAACGAGCTGACACCTGCATCAGCAAGTTCCTGCATGTGGTCTATCTGGCAGAGGTCCTTGAGCGAAAGCAGATGGCGCTGATGCTCTATCTCCTGATTGTTGGAATCGATGAGATTGAACTTCATGCGGCAGAACTGTGCACACTCTCCACGATTCGCCGAACGGGCAAAGCATTTTTCCGAGGCATAGCACACGCCCGAATAGCTTACGCAAAGCGCACCATGCACAAAAGCCTCCAACTCCACGTAAGGCACCTTCTCGTGGATGGCACGGATCTCGTCTAGCGAAAGCTCACGAGCCAGAACCACTCTAGAGAAACCTATATGATGTAACCAAGCCACCTTGTCGGCAGAGCGTGCATCACATTGCGTACTGGAATGCAAATGGCGATGCCACAGCTTGTTGGCTCTCGTCTCCCAAAGCACACCCATATCCTGCAGCAGCAGCGCATCTACACCGATGTTGTCAAGCTCGCCAATCATCTCAAGCGTATCCTTCATCTCATGATCATAGATGATGGTGTTCACCGTAACATGAACCTTGGCTCCAAACTGATGGGCATACTCGCAGAGCTGCTTGATATCATCGAGCGAATTGCCCGCAGCTGCTCGGGCACCAAACTTTGGCGCACCGATATACACGGCATCTGCACCATGATCGATGGCGGCTATGCCACACTCCAAATTCTTAGCTGGGGCCAGAAGCTCTAGCATTCTTGGGGAAACCTTGTTGTCTTTTTTTTGTTCCATAATTTAAAAACTTCTTTGCTTACTTGATATCATCAATGTTGTAAGGAGTCTCCTGGTAAACGTAATAGTTAATCCAATTACTGTAGAACAGGTTGGCATGAGCACGCCAGGTTACCAACGGCGCCTCATTAGGGTCATCGTTATAATAGTAGTTCTTTGGCAGTTCCACATCGTCACGCTTACCCATATCACGCTTATACTCCTTGTCAAGGGTATTAGGCGAATACTCCAGGTGTCCGGTTACGAAGAACTCTCGTCCGCCTCTTGCCATCACGATGCTCACCCCGCTTTCTGGCGATTCGGCAATGATGTCGAGTCCCGGCACCTTCTCAATGTCCTCACGGCGCACCTCGGTATGGCGGCTGTGCGGCATATAGAAGATGTCATCGAAACCTCTGAAGATAGGCTGCGACGGATCCAATGGCTTCTGAGGGAAGATGCCGAACATCTTCTTGTCGAGCTGATACTTAGGCACCCCATAGAAGTGATAAAGTCCAGCCTGCGCACCCCAGCAGATATAGAGCGTAGAGGTAACGTGGGTACGTGCCCAATCGAATATCTCGGTGATTTCGTCCCAATACTGCACATCCTCATACTCCATGGTCTCAATAGGTGCCCCCGTAACAATCATGCCATCAAACTTCTGCTTGGAAAGTTCGTGGAAATCCTTATAGAACATCATCATGTGCTCAATAGGAGTATTCTTGGGTGTATGGCTCTTGAGTTTCATGAAACACACCTCTAGCTGCAACGGGGTGTTAGAGAGCAAGCGCACCAAGTCGGTCTCGGTGGTAATCTTGAGCGGCATGAGATTGAGCACACAGATTTTCAGAGGTCTGATTTCCTGGCTGTGCGCACGGCTCTCATCCATCACGAAGATATTCTCATGCTTCAGCAATTCGATTGCTGGCAACTTATCTGGTAATCTTAACGGCATATAATCTTGTTCCTTTCTTTTATAATCATTATTTAATTTTTTCTGCAAAGTTACAAAAAAAATGAATGAAGGGAAACAATAAAGGTAAGTAGGCAGCATATTTTTCTCTTTTTTCTTTGCTTTTTTAAAGTTATTTATACTATCATAATCTTTCGTAACAGTTTTCGCCGTCTTATTATAGTTTTTAATAGCACTTCGCCTCACTCTACAATCAGGTTTCTTTTCCCGATTTTTCTCCTTTCGCAAGCCCCCATACTATTTATCAATGTTAACTTTGCGAAAGAATTTATAAATAAATGTTATAATAATAGGATATTCGCAGAATTTTCAATAACTTTGTAAATTGTAAAAATATAACATAAAATATTCAGAAAATGAAAAAGTTATTCATCTCAATACTCGTGCTGCTTCCTGCCCTTACGATGCAGGCACAAAATGTGCTTACACCGCAACAACAGTTGGAGAAAGTACAAAAGGAACTGGAGGTAGTCAAGAAGGCTCTAGAAGCAGAAAAGATTCAGGCAGAGGCAGCAAAGACAAAAGCGGAAGCAGACAAAATCAAAGCAGAAGCAGAGAAAATGAAGGCTGAAGCAGAGAAGGTAAAGGCTAAGACCAACAAGACCAATGCCCAGCAAACCCAATCAGCTTCAGGCTGGGCCATCCCTACTGCCGAGCCAAAGAAAACTGAGGTGAAGAAAGTGGAGAAAAATGCCAATGGTGCCGTACTCAAGGCTGATGCCAAATACATGGAGGGTGCCATCACTACCAATGCCGAGGGCAAGGTGGAGTTCACACTTGATACCGATGCCAACGGCAAAAGCGCTGACGAGATATACAACATCGTTTATCAGTACATGAGCGATTTGACCCAGGGAGAGAACAATATCAAGAGCAGAATGGCACTCGTGAACAAAGACCAGCATATCATTGCCAACACCATGGACGAATGGCTCGTCTTTAGCAACACTTTCCTCTCACTCGACCGTTCTGAGTTCAGATACAACCTGGTGGCATCCATCAAGGACAACCATCTTACCCTGAGCATGGAACGCCTTTACTACGTTTACGAGGAAGATAGAAGCACTGGCTTCAAGGCTCCTGCCGAGGAAATCATCAACGACAAGATAGCCCTGAACAAGAAGAAAACTGACCTTGCCAAGATTTTCGGTAAGTTCCGAAAGCTTACCATCGACCGCAAAGACCAGATATTCAGCGAATTATCAACATTGGTAAAGAATTAATAAAACCATCTTATCATGGATATTAACAATACAAATAATAACAATACAGAAAACAAGGAAACCCCTGAAACCACGGCACAGCCACAAACCAGCTACGCCGTGCGTCCAGAGCATCGCCGCCATCGCCGATTGGAGTACGCCGACAAAAGCAATATGCTGGTGGTACGCAACTGGCTCAACATCGGCTTCATGCTGTTTGCAGTGGTGGGAGTCATCCTCTGGACCCAGATGGACGACCGCACCATCGCCATTATCCTGCTCATCATCGGTGTTATCATGAAGATTGCCGAGGTCAGCATCCGATTATTCAAGAAATAGACGCCGCATATACCGGCGTTTCTATCATCAAGAATCAGATTTTAAATGAAGAAAGTATTATTCTCATCACTCTTAGTTTGTGCTGCAACTGTCCCAGTTGCGGCACAAAGCGATTTTAGCAACAACGAAGATTCGCAGTTCCGCCCACTCACCAGCAACCGCGTGAATACTGATTCCCTCGGCTCCGACAAGGAAATTCCAAAGGGTATCAGGGTGTGGACCGTGGACGAGAGATTCGGCGACATCAAGGCTGCCGTGGTTGATACCATGCAGGCCATGTATCAGAACACCACCTTCAACGAAGGATTGCGTGGAGAATACAACACCCTGGGCAACATGGGTACCGCACGCATCAACCGTATCTTCATCGACCGACGTAACACGCAGGGCAACTTTATGTTCACAGAACCATACGATAATATCGTTACCCCCGTGAGCGACTTCCATTTCACCAACACCTACTCGCCTATCACCAATATAACACTGAACAGTTGCGGCGACAGGACCAATGGTGAAGACGACTTCAAGGCTATTTTTGCAGTAAATGCCAACAAGCAGCTGGGTGGCGGATTCAGATTCGACTATAAATACGGACGTGGTTACTACGATGCCCAAAGCACTGCCCACTTTAAATACACCATGTGGACATCCTATCTGGGCGACCGTTACCAGGCGCATATCCTCTTCAGTACGAACCACCAGAAGGTGACGGAAAACGGAGGTATCACCAACGATGACTACATCAAGCATCCAGAACTGTTTACCGAAAACTTTGCCACAAACGAAATTCCAACCGTCTTGCAGCAAAACTGGAATCGCAACGACAACCAGCACATCTTCTTCACCCATCGCTACAACGTGG
>ERZ1023641.254-NODE-254-length-17266-cov-9.568938_pt1 | contig 17266 bp, 7 predicted proteins | sample MGYA00380335_ERZ1023641 | MGnify/ENA primary metagenome ERZ1023641 (study PRJEB33179, sample SAMN07448970) | human gut metagenome | biome: Human-gut; feature: Human associated habitat; material: Faeces | host: Homo sapiens | place: India: Bhopal | collected... | reverse complement strand
GTATGAGTTACGCCCTGAAAGTAGCCAGAGCGCATAAAGGTAAAGTGTGCATGATTTGCAAAACCTCTCTCGACGAGGCGAACACTTCATTTGCACAAGGTGGTGTGGCGTCAGTTACCAACTTGGAAGTGGATAACTTCGACAAGCACATTCAAGACACGATGATTGCTGGTGATTACATCAGCGATTACAATGCTGTAAAGCAGGTTGTCACCATGGCACCGAAGCAGATCGAAGAGCTCGTGCAGTGGGGTGTTAACTTCGACAAGCAGCAGGACGGCAAGTTCGACCTCCACCGTGAGGGCGGACACAGCGAGTTCCGCATCCTTCATCATGCAGATGATACGGGTGCTGAAATACAGCGCGGACTGATGGAGGCTGTGCGCAACTGCCCTGACATCGATATCAAGGAAAATCATTTCGCCGTGGAGATTATCACCCAGCACCACTTGGGTGCCCGTGTTACCCGACGCACTCCTTATATCAACTGTTACGGAGCCTACGTGCTGAATCCCGATACCCAGAAGGTGGATACTTATCTGAGCAAGGTTACCGTGATGTGTACCGGCGGATGTGGTGCCGTTTATCAGACTACCACCAACCCTGTCATCGCTACTGGTGATGGCGAGGCGATGGTTTACCGTGCCAAGGGTACCGTGGCCGATATGGAGTTCGTTCAGTTCCACCCTACAGCCCTCTATCATCCGGGCGAGACTCATCCTGCCTTCCTCATCACCGAGGCAATGCGTGGATACGGTGGCATCTTGCGTCTGCCTAACGGCGAGAGCTTCATGGAGAAATATGATGAGCGTCTGAGTCTGGCTCCTCGCGACATCGTGGCTCGTGCCATCGATAAGGAGATGAAGATTCACGGTCTTGACCATGTATGCCTGGATGTTACCCACAAGAATCCGGAGGAGACCAAGCGTCACTTCCCTAACATCTACGCCAAGTGTCTGAGCATCGGCATCGACATTACCAAGGATTATATCCCAGTGCGTCCTGCCGCTCACTACATGTGTGGTGGTATCAAGGTAGATTTGAACGGCTGTTCAAGCATCAACCGTCTCTATGCCCTGGGCGAGTGTTCATGCACCGGTCTGCATGGTGGCAACCGTCTTGCCAGCAACTCGCTTATCGAGGCAGTGGTTTATGCCGAGACGGCTGCCAAGCACAGTCTGGAGCATGTGGATGAATACGATTTCAACGAGAAGGTTCCTGCCTGGAACGACGAGGGTACCCTGACCAACGAGGAGAAGGTATTGATTACCCAGAGCGTCAAGGAAGTGGGCGAATGCATGAGTAACTACGTAGGTATCGTTCGTAGCGACCTTCGCCTGAAGCGTGCCTGGGATCGCCTCGACCTGCTTTATGAAGAGACCGAGAATCTCTTCAAGCGTGTCAAGGTGAGCAAGGAGCTCTGCGAGCTCCGCAACATGATCAATGTAGGTTATCTCATCACCCGCATGGCAATAGAGCGCAAGGAGAGCCGTGGTCTTCACTACACCATCGACTACCCTGTTCATGCTTACGACAAGAAAGATAAATAAGGTATAAAAAATTACATATACAATACACCCTAAAGAGGGAACACCTATCAATAGGATTGATATGGCGCTCCCTCTTTTCTTTTATCTGCTATCTATTTCACTACCTTCTTGCCACCCACGATATAGATTCCTTCAGGAAGGCCTTCGAGGGAGGTAGAACCCTGACGTACCAACTGGCCAGAGATGGTGTAAACATTGTTGTTATTTACGCCCCTATTCTCTGCGCCCATCGTGATGGTGCTGATGCCAGAAGGAACTTCATCATTGTTGGCATTGCCATAAACATTCGTCTGATAGAACTTCACCTTGTATGGCCACTGCTCATCATCGCTCGTCGTGCCATTCCAGCCACGAGACCAATAACTCGTTGGAGCACCGCTCACTACCAACCATAAGTAAGAACAGTCGGATGGACAATCAAACTGAATGCTGGCTTCAGGATTCTTATAGGTGGCTGTGGCTACATCACCATAAAGGCGAGTGCCATCCTTCTTCAATGCCACAAAACCCAACTTCCAACCAGCCTTGGTTACATTATACTTAATGAAACCAGACTTGCCTGCCTCGCCAGCAAAATCCACATAAATGGTCTTATCCGTGGTAGGCACATTCAGGCGAATGGCATTGTTGCCAAAGTTCTCCACACAGTCGGCAGCCACCGAGCACCAATAGCCATCCGCATCCTTGGTAAGCTGAGTCTGCTGGCGCTTGCCTATCGTACCCGCACCACGCTCACGGATGCCATCCATATCGAAGGTGGTTAATCGGGCACCATACTCCCACATCTCATTATTAAACTGCTCCAGCTTCTGGGCACTCGTCAACTTGGAACCCATATAGAGACGCATGTAGGTCTGGAACGGATCCTCAGGATTCTGCGACTTATTCCAGAGATTGGCAAGAGCATCAATGCCCTGCTTATGACAGAAGAAATCCTGGATGAAATAGTTGTTGTAACGCAACTCCTCAGCCAGCGGATTCTTGTGGAAACCATTCAGCGTGTTGTTGAGCCACTCATTGTTAAACTGCATGCCCGGATAGAACTTGTAGGCCTGCCACTGGGCACACATCTCCCAGAACACATTGCCATTGCCCGAATTGGCCCAGGTATACATCCAACCATTCTGATTGTTGTTGTCGCAATGAGTCTGATACTGGAAACAGTGACCTATCTCATGAGCCACCGTCTGACCATCGCGGGATGTATATGCCCATCTCGACAGAGTGAGCAGTCCGATGATATTGTCGATACCACTGCCGCTCGCCTCCCACTCATCAGTATGGCGCAGACGGATAATCATCTTATAAGTATCAGTCTTCGACTTGCCCTGGTTGATGGTGAGATACTTCAGACTATCGGCATAGAACTCAAATATCTTGTCGGCAGTATTCAGGATGCTCTCCACACTCGATGGTGCCGTCTTGCCATAGCCAGCCTCCCAGAACAGAACCCAATGCTTTGACTGCATGCTGCGCTCGTAGCACCACTGGTTGTCAGGATTCTGCAAGTCGGCATCAGAACCGCAGGCATTTCCGCTGCAATAGATGCGCTTATCCACACTGCTTATCCTGCTGTTCAAGAGGTTCTTTGCCTTGGTAAGCTGATCGGTGGTCAAGGTATAATCCTTCATCTGCTCCTCGGCAGTGGCAAGCGCAGCCTTGAGGTTGCTCACGGCTGTGGCCTTATAAGCCTCATCACCCCACCAGCCCAAAACCTTCTGGGCATAGTCTATACGGGTTTGAAGAGCTGCATAGAGTGTCTTGGATGCATGGGCATCGCCGATGGCAGAAAGCAGGGAGGCACGTGCCGCAGAGAGGGTTTCCACATCATAAACGATGTTACCATCGCCATCAGCTGTTCCCTTCAGGGCTTCCTGAGCCTGGGCGATAGCCTGAGTCAATGTCTCCTTTACGCTGTTCTGGATGCCCTGCTTCTGAAACTCATCGCAACGCTCCACCAAGGTGCGCACTTCCTCCACATAACTATTGGTATTGATGGCACCTATATACGACAGGGTGAAGTTATCCACACAGAGATAGTTGCCGGTGGCTTCCTCTGCATTGAGACCAATCTCGATATCGTTCTCCTTATCGAACACGGAAAACTTCACCTCGTAGTTCTTCATCGCTGTCACCGCCGTTCTGGCATTTCCGGCATAGATATAGGCACCCGTCTGCTCTGCACCCTTGTTGGTGGTTCCATTGCTGTTGTTCTGCTGAACATGCAGGGCAGCAGCCGAGAGCTTATAGTTTCCGGCAGGCAGGCTCTTCAGGGTCTGCGAAATATTGGCAGCGCCCAATTTCTTGCCCATGCTCACCCACGATTCCATATAGGTGGTTCCATTCTTACGGCTAAACACGCTGTTGGTCTGGCTCGACATATTGGTAACCATCCAGTTTTCGGCGGCATTGTTTTCGAACGAAGGGTTCTGGATATACGATGTATAATCGATAGGATTATCTTCTGATGCATTCTTGGCACGATATGCATCCAGCGCCTGGTTTACCTGATAGATGGCTTCGAGAATCTCCGGCGCTGTAGCATCGGCACCCTTGTCGTAGATGGCCTGGGCATCGTCCATGGCTTTCTTCAGGCTGGCAGCATCAATGCCATCTTCCTGATAATATTTCTTGGCTTTGCTGATGGCAGTTCTTATAGAATATCTGCTCACCACCATATTCTTGCCTATAATCTGCACATAGTCTATCAGCAGGTTGGCAGAATTGGCTGAGCCATTGGCGCCCGCCTTGTAACCTATCTGTATCTTTCCTTCGGTCTGCTTGGTCAGGGTGAAGGTAATCTCATCCACCGTCCATTTCCTGGAAGGATAGTTCTTGAGGGTAGAAACCACCTTGGCACCACTGGTAGGAATCCAAGCCAACTGCGAGATTCCGGCCGTAGCCGCCTTGCCGTTGTAGGTAGGCACCTTGATGGTGTAAGTGCCCTTAGGCAGGGTGATGGTCTGGGTATAGCAGAAGGTCTGCTCCCATCCGGTTGACAGGGCGAGTCCGCCTCCACCTTCGCCATCGTATCCCTTGGCAGGAACAGTGGCTCCATTATATTTACCCTGGAAACCGAACTCATAGACACCCGTAATAGTATAGTCGGCACTGAGCTGCGGCGTCCATCCCTTGATGTCGTTGATTTCCTTTTCTACTGTAGCCTTGCTACTGGCTGGATAGTTGAAGTCGCCATCAAAACCATAATTGGTAAGATAGTACTTCGATACATCGGTCTGCGCCTGGGCAGATACTGCTAAGAGTGCTGCACAAAACAGAAAAACATTTTTTTTCTTCATTTTTCTCTTTCGATTTATTAAGTTGATAATGAATGTTAGTTTGCAGTTGCAAAAATACAAATAAAAATCGAAATGAAGAAGAAAACTCAAGAAAAATAAGAAATATCTTTTATTTAATCACAAGAAGGGCTGGCACACACTATATGTACCAGCCCTTCCTTATACATTATTATATATATACATTATATTATATACATATTACTCATCCTTATCTCGTCAGCGAGAACTTGATGCTCAAGCCGAAGTCCTGAGTGGTCGTCGGATAACTGCTGCTCGAAAGCAACGGGGTGTTGGTCTGACGCTCGTAGTTGAAACTCATGGTGAGCAACTTGGTCAGGGTGTAATCGGCAGTGAAGCTGAACTTCAAGGCGTTGTTGCCGCTGCTGGCGCTGCTCGTCATCGAAGCGATGTCGCGGACGATGGCTGCCTGCTTGCGGAAACTGAAGTCGGCACGGAGATTGAGGTCGTGGTTGGCACCACTCGACTTCTGCGTGCTCTTGCTGTCCTGCAGATTCTTCTTGCCCGTTCTCTTCACCTTCTTGGCTCTAGGACCAAAGAGGTCGAAGTCGTTGATGCGGTAGCCCATACCTATCACCCAGTCCTTGCTCAGGGCCTCGTTCACCTGGATACTCGTCATACTGAGGTTCAATATGCGGGTCTGGCGATACTCTGCCTTCAGGGTCATGTTGTTGTTAAACGTCATGTCCATTCCGAGCAATGGCGAGAAGGCCTCGTTGATGCTCACCTGCGATACGTTGAACATGCTACTAGGCGATGGATTGCCCGTTGAAGCATCGCTGATGAAGCCCAGGCCGTTCATGAATTCCTGATAGGTACTGAAACTGTTATAGCTGCCCACAGCATATACACTCTTGTAACCATGATTGATGTTCACACTCTTGAAGTGGTCGCAGAACCAAGGCAACTTGCCGAGTCCACTGTAGCGGACAGTCCAGTTTGGCAACAACCGGCTCAATGTTGGGAATATCGAGAGCGAACCGCCGCCCATCGATGTATAGGCATTGAGGAAGGCAGGTATCATCACATCACCACTGTACTTGTTAACCGGGGTGCGGGATGCATCAAACTTACCTCCGCTCAGCACAGAACCAGCCGGATAAACCGCTCCGGCATACTGCGCCTCTACCCTCTGTCGGAAGCCTTCGAGCGAGTTGACAAACTTCTCGAAAGTCTTGCTTTTGTAACCACTGTTGGCATTACCCATTCCCTCGAAGGCTGAACCCAGCGAGATGGTGGTCATCTGGAAGGTTCCGCTCTGCGTGGTCGGCGTGCCCTCATACATATACTGTATGCTCTTCTGCGTGGTCTTGGTGTGGGTGGCAGAGAGGTCGATCTTGAAATCCTTTACAGGTTCCAGGGTGGCACGGAACTGCCAGTTGTCGGTCTTGCTCGTTGCTGCCGGAGTAGCGATGGAATCGTTGAAGAGCAGCCAGTCGTTATCTCTAGCCTTCTGGATATAATCGTCATCAATCATACCGAAGGCAAAGTCAAGTCCTGGTGCCATCTGTCCCACCTTCTTTTGACCAAAGGCATCGCCCACGCTAGGAGTGAAGCCAGGCAGGGTCATCTGGTAGCTGTTGCGATAGGTGAAGCTCACCTTGCGCACCATCATTGCCAGACGCGATGCAAACTGGGCTGCCTTGTACCACTTCTTGTTGTCAAGCGGCTCCTTCGGCAAGACGGTAAGTTTCAGCTTCAAGGCGCTATCCACCTTCGAGAAAAGCTTAATCTGGTTGTTATCCACCTTTTTATATTTAAGGTGGAACATCTTGCCGTCTGCCGTTTTCGCCGATACGATGAGGCGCTTGCTATTCTTGCCGTGCTTTACCAGCAGGGTGGTATCAGGCAGGAGGGTCACTTCCTTCTCAAAAGCCTTCTTGTTCTTAGGCAGTTTCTTTGCCAGGTCGTTTCTGCCCTTATCCTTGGCATCGGTCTTGGCATTCTTGCCATTCTTAGCGTCCTTGCCATTCTTGGCATCGGTGCCGGCAAGCTCCTTGCCGCCATTCTTCTCTGCCTCTTCCTTCGCCTTCTTCTCTTCTTCCTTGGCTTTTTCCTTCGCCTTCTTCTTGGCCTCCCGCTCCTTCTTCTTCATCGTCAGTTCACTCTTGCTCTTGGAACGCTCATACTTCTCGTTCACTTTCTTGAGGAATGGGATGTGGTTGTAGAGACGAACCAGGTCGAAGTTGCCGTTCAGGGTCAGTTCGCGCTGGCTGTTGATGGTATTGCCATACGAGTGACCTTCTTCATCTTCCATGCCTCGCTCCCACGAATAGTTGGCGCTGTAGTTGGCATCGGTGTTCAGCCAGTCGAAGGCTGGCAGCAGATTGAGCGGCACCTTATACGAAGCGGTGAAGTTCTGACTGTAGTCGAGCGGGGTACCCCAGCTCTTCACGCTGTTCCATACCGAACTTCTATACACCGAGTCTTTCCAGGCATGATACTGGTCGGCATAGAGGTCGGTGTTCACCTCCGGATAAGGCACATCCACCTGTGCATGGGTAGCACTCTGGAAGTTCATGTGCAGGTTCTTGGTCAAGTCCCAGCGCATGGAGAACTCTCGGTTCCAGAGGAACTGGTCGCTATAGGTAAGCGGCAGTTGCGAATTGAGCGCACTCTCCATATCGCGCTCCTCCAGTTCGTAGGTCTCGTGTGTCATCTCTGTATTGAATGCCACGTTCTGAGGCAGCCAGTTCAGACCAAACTTCTTCAGAATATCAAGCCACTTGCTCTTGTTCTTGATCTTCTTGAACGGCTCCCACGATTTATACACAGGAGTCCAGGAATAATCCAGGGCGCCTCGCCAGTTGTCACGGTTCTCATAAACCGTAGTCTCTCCGGTGGTACGCTGATGCGCATGACTGTAGGTCAGCGAGAAGTTGGCCGGGTCGTACGGCATCGGATGACGCTTGGTAGCGATACCCACACGGGCGTTGGAAACAGAGAAGTTGGTCTGAGTCACCTTGGTTACGGCGATGTTCTCGATAGAGTCTCGCTCTGCCTTCGAGCCGGTGGCATCCAGGGCATCCTTCAGTTCCATATCGGTATCCAGCGGATTGTACTTCGGCGAAGTTTTCTCCTTGGTCACACTATAATATAAAGGTATGCTCACCTTCGCCTTGTCTGGGAAGAACTTACCCATCTCCAGCGATGTGGTCACACTATAGGTGCCGTAGTTGTCGGTGCTTCGGCTTGCCACGCCGTCTTCCAGTCCGCCAAAGCCCTCGCTCATATATCTTCCGGTGGCATTCACACTACCGAAGTCGGAGAGCTGCACGTTGAGGTTGGCATTGGCTGCCCAACCGCCCTTGTTGTTGTGCTCCAGCAGTCGGAGCTCGTTGATCCAAACTTCTCCGCTCTTCTCCTCGCCCGAGTTGTTGCGCACACCAATCATCATGGTCTTCACCTCGCCCAGGGTAGGATTACCCACAATGGTGAGCTTGTTGTTCGGATGCTCGGCATCATACACGGAATATGGCGCCATATAGGAAGCCAGGCCCTGTGCCTTCGCCTTGTTGCGCTCCTTCTTCAGGCTGGTGAAGATGTTGAGAGCCACATTCAGCATGTTCTCCTCTGGCCATACCTTCTTCTTGTCAGCAGTGCTGTTCCTTACATATTTGCCAGGTTCAGTCACCTTCAGCGGAATCTCATACTCATAATAGTTGTTCTTGTAGTCGCTACCCAAGCGCAGGAACACAGACAACTGATTATCCTTCAGGTTGGTGGTGTTCTGCTCCAGGGCATTGGCATGGGTGAACATCTGGATGCGCTTGTACTGGCGCAAATCCACGGTAGAGTTCTTATATACCGCCTTTGCCTCGCCATTGCTCAGGTTCTTGACCACCATGCTCAGCGCCTGCTCGTTGGCCTCAACCAGCTGTGGCTGACTAGGGTCTTTCTCTCGCTCAATGCCAGGAGGCAACACGTAGTTCACCGGTGTCTTCTCGGCATTCTCCTCCAGGCTCACGGTGCTCGCCTCCAGGGTTCCGCCGCTGGCAGCTCCCAATGGCTGGTCGTAGGTACGCCATTTGCTCATCACCAGGTCGAGGGTTCCGAATCGGAGCACCACAGGCTTCTTGAAGTTGGTGAGGAACATACGCATGAAGCGGATGCTGGAGAAATCGTTGATGTTGCCCTGACGCTTCTCAAACTCATCTACCGGGATGCGGAACTGATACCAGGTTACAGCCGACTTCGTGTTGTCGCGCCAAGTCTGGCTATACTCTCGCTTATCCACGATGAAGTTGCTGCCCACCACGAGATCCTCCGGACGGATGCTCACGTGATACTGGTAATACTTCTCATACTCATTGAGCGTATAGTCCTGGTTGATATCTTCCACATCAGGGGTTGATTTATAAGATGTATCATAACTCTCTGTACGGCTGTCGCTATCCGGCGAGTTGCCCTGAGGGTTGTTGATATACTTGTATCTGTCCAGGATGGATGTCTTCTGCTGGTCCCAGTCGGAACCGCGGAAGTAGTGGTAGTCATCTCGTGCCGGGTCGGCAAAGATGCTGTCGAACACCGCCTGGTTCACCTTGCCCTGAATCTGGTCGAGATAGGCACTCTTGTAGAATTCCTGCTCCTCGCCATCGGTGAGTCCGTTGAAACCCACATCCTGCAGGGCACGGCTGCCGCTGGTGGTAGCGAATGCGTAGGTCACGGTGCTCTGGGTAGGAATCTTACCCCACTGTGTATAGGTAAAGCTGTCGCTGCCATCCACCGGCATACCACTCTCGTAGAACTTCTTGCCATCTCTCAGAATATCCTCGCTCACCTCTCCCAGGTTGATGTAGAAGTCGCCACCATAGTCGGCGGCATCAGCCTGATCCTTGGAGTAGATGAATGGGTCGAGCATCCAGAACTCGATGTATTCCACATTGGCCTGTTCAAAGTTGTTGGTATCCAGCTTTCTCATCATACCACCCCAGTTGCGCTGAGGGTTCTGAAGCTTTCCGTCGGGCTGCAGGTCGTTCACATTGAAGTTATACGGACCCGGCTCCGATGGATAGTAAGCCAGGTTGAGCACACTCAGCGTGTTGGTGGCTCCCTGATAGGTGCTCTGCTGGCGCAATGGGAAGAGCTCCTTTACATACACCTCTCTTACATAGTGATTACTCAACTGCTTCAGGTCGCTCTTGATGTGGCCAGGGGTCAGCGAACTGCCTCGGCGGGTGAAGAGAGGGTCGATGCAATACCAGGCAAGACGGGAACGATGGAAGCCGCTGGTCAAGCCCGACTTGTCGTTGTAATCTTCCTTGAAGTTGAGGGATGGCACACTCGAAATAATCCATGAAGAAGGAGTCATCACGTCGATGGTTTCCTTGGTTCCCTCGAAATCGTCGAGATAGGAAGCGTTGTCCTGTGTGCCTCCTGCTTCGCCCGCAATAAGCTGGGCAAACTCGCCCTGGAAGGTGATATAGGATGGCTGGGTAAGATGCAGGAACGGAATCTTGTCGAGCATATTGGTCAGCCACTGGCTCTCCTTCTTCCAGTTCAGGTTCACACCCCAGATGGTATTCTTCAATGGTTCCGAACCCATCGCCACCTTGTTGGTGAGCGCCTGCTCGGAAAGATGCTGCAGCGTACCGCTTATCTGGAAATTCTTGGAGAAATCATATTCCCAGTTCAAGCCCACCATCGTCTTTCGCATCTGTCCGTAATCGGTGTTGCTTTCCAGTGATACGTTCACTGCCGTTCCGGCATCAATGATGCTCTGGTTGAGGATGGTCACCTCGCCGGCATTGTAATCCACGGAATAGTCGGAACCCTCGGTAAGGGTTACGCCACCTGCCGTTACCACCACCGAACCCTGCGGTACATTGTAGGCACCCAGGGAGATGACATTGGCTGCCGAACCCTTGAACTGACCCACGATGAGGTACTTGTTCTTCTCGGCCAACTGCTTGGCGATGGTCTTCGTGCTATCATAAAGTTCAGTAAAGGCATACTTGTCTGCCTGTTCCTGCGACACACCGTTCTTCACCAGATAATCGCGCATGTAGCTTCCAAATGGCTCTACCTTCGGAATGAACACACGACCGTTGGATACGGTGTAACCTTCCACATAGTCGTAGTAACCATTGCTTCGCGCCTTATTATTGTTATCGAGTCGGTCGGCTCCTACCACACGGATGATAGGCTGGCTCTTAACCTGCGCCTCGGGAATATAACTGAGATAGACACCCGTGGTATCGCTCTGGTACTTGATGTCGAGACGGAACTTCTCCTTCTCCACCTGCGAGGCGAGATAATATACGTTCTTCATCATCAGGTCCCAGTTGCCCTGCTGCGGACTGCAGCTGGTATTCTTCAGCGACTTCACGAAGAGTCCCTGCTTGGTATCTGTGATATCCGATGCAAACTCACCCACCTGATAGGTTACGCCACCGTAGGTATATTCGTAAGCCACGGCAAGCACCTGGTCGGTTTGCAATCCGGTTTTCAGGGAAACGTATCCCATTGCCGTATTCACGGAGTATTCTGAAGAAGAGAGCAGTCGGGCACTCTCCAGTTTTTCGTAGTCATTGCCGCCTACCAGTCCGCCGCCTTCCAGTACGGAAGAAGCCTGGTCGTTGTCACGGGCTGCCGCAAACTGCCCCGTCATCGCCGCATACTCGGTGTTTGCCTGGTTAGATGGCACCTTGGTACCTCCCGCCGTCCACATCGGGTTGCTCAGTTTCTCGGTTTCGCCCAGGTCGGTCAGGGCGATGATGTTTCGGGTATTCGTGGTGGTTCCCGTCTTGTTGGTTACCCAGATTTCCACACGGTTGATGGTGACACCCGTTACCAGATTAGGCAACTTCTTCATCCAGTCGTCGTAATGGTTTCTGAAGAATCGGGAGAGGAAGAAGTGGCGGTTCTCCTCGTAATCGGCTACATTCAGCTCGAAAGGAGTGAGCTGCACGCCGCCCTTGCTCGACACACTCTTAGAGGCAGACTTCTTCTGCGAGAACACAGTCTGCAACTTGAGTTTTCCAAACTGCATATCAGTTCTCAGACCGAAGAGGCTGCTGGCACCCTTGATAAGCGACGAGTTGCTAGGGAAGGAAACATTACCCGCCTCAACCAGTTTGATGATTTCATCCTCCTTGCCGTCATACTTCAGCTTCATGTTCTGCGCATCATAGTCGAAGGTGGCATCGGTGTTGTAATTCAGGTTGAGGTTCATCTTGTCGCCAATCTTACCGTTCAGATTCAGATTAATCTTCTCATCGAAGTTCATCATCGTGGTCTTTCGGTTGCGGATAGGCAGCGAAGGGTTGTCGATATTCTTCTTGTTGATACCAAACTTCAGTTCGGCAGAACCCTGCGTCTTCACCCTGATGCCGCCAGGACCGAAGATTTTCTCAGCCGGTCCCAGGTCGAAGTGCATATCGGTGAAGTCGAACTTCTCCTTGCCCTTAGCCTGATATATCTCATCGTTCTTCTTCCGGTAGAAAGCGTTTCGCTCGTTCAGTTCAGTCCATGCGAGATATTCCGCCGGAGTGAGCATGATAGGAGCCGAGAGCCAGGTGTTGCCCATCTTGTTGCCGATGATGTATCGGTTGATGGTATCGTTGTAGATAACATCATACTTCAGGGCATCCGGGCGCTTCAGGTCGAGCGGACTCTGGTAGAGGTCGCTCAGCGAGAACGGCTGGGTACGCTGAATCTGCCAGCGGGTATGCAGCAGGGAATTTGGGATAGAATCTTCAGCTATCTGAAGCGGCTGAGCATTGATGCCCGACTTCTCATCCCCATCCTTTGCGGCATTGTTTCCGTTTGCGGCATTGTTACCGTTTGCGGCATTGTTACCGTTGCGGCCCTGGTTTCTGTTCTGATTCCCATTCTGTGCCGATGGTCTCGAAGCCTGAGCAGCCTGTCTGTTTTGTGCCCTCTGGTTTCTTTGCCTGGTTCTATCATTCTGCAGAAAAGGCAAAGCGAGGGCGTAGCCGAAGGTAGAAACCATCAGCCACGCCATCGCCAGATATATGATTCTTTGTCTTATCTTCATTTACTTAATTTGTTTCAATGCGAGTTTCACCACTTGCTCCACAGGCAGGTCGGGTTGAGCCTTCAGGATATTCACCACTACCTTTGCCGAAGGTGCCGGCGAGAAGCCGAGCATGGTAAGGGCACTGACAGCCTCATCCTTGATGTCGCTGTTCACCATCGCCACATTGCCGCCGTTGGCTGGCAACTCATCGGCGATACCGAGGCTCACAATCTTATCCTTCAGGTCGAGGATGATGCGCTGGGCGGTCTTGAGTCCGATGCCCTTCACGGTTTTCAACATCTTGTCGTTGCCTGTGGAAATCACGCTGCAGAGTTCGGCAGGCGACATGGATGAGAGAATCATTCTCGCCGTGTTGCCACCTACACCCGATACGGTGATGAGCAGCCGGTAGAGTTCACGTTCCTGCTTGGTAGCAAAACCGAAAAGGGTGAAAGAGTCGTCTCTACCACCAGCCACGAGCACCTCGTGAACATAAAGTTTTACCTCCTGCTTGCCCTGAATGGCGGTATAGGTATTGAGCGAAATGTTGAGTCCATATCCCACTCCAGCCGTTTCTACCACGGCCATGGCTGGGGTCAGCTCGGTTAAATCGCCATGAATATATTCTATCATATCTTGATTTCTCCTATATGTTATAATGCAAAGTGATGCTAAGTGACGCTAAGCACCACCTCTTTAATAAATAAATTATAAATTATAAACGAGAGGTGGTTGGAAATATTGTACGAAAGCCAGGATATATTATCGGGCGTTTTAAATTAACATATCGGGTGGCTTAAATAAAGAAATCTCATTTCACGATGAAATCACGAAATTATAAGGAATCTGTTCCATAAGCCTTACAAATCCCCCTCCATCCTACCTAAAAATCATGATTTTATTACCTTTTGCAAGTTTTATGAGTTAAAAATCTATTAAAACGTCACGTATTTCAAGAAAAAGCTATACTTTTGCACACGAAAACGGAAACAACAATAAAAATAAAAGAAATAAAAGAATAACAGATGAAAAAGTTTAGAGCAGCCGTAGTAGGTTACGGCAACATTGGTAAGTTTACAGTAGAGGCTCTCGAAGCAGCTCCAGATTTCGAGATTGCAGGTATCGTACGTCGCCAGGGTGCTAAGGATAAACCAGCAGAATTGGCAGATTATGAGGTGGTAGATGACATCACAAAGTTGAAAGACGTTGATGTTGCCATCCTTGCAACTCCTACCCGTTCTTGCCCAGAATATGCAGAAAAGATTGTTGCCCTCGGCATCAACACCGTAGATAGCTACGATATTCATACAGGTATCCTCGACTATCGTACTAAGCAGATGGAGAACTGCAAGAAGGCTGGCAAGGTGAGTGTAATCTCTGCCGGTTGGGATCCAGGTTCTGATTCTATTGTACGTGTATTGATGGAAAGCTTGGCTCCAAAGGGCTTGACATACACCAACTTTGGTCCTGGTATGAGCATGGGTCACTCAGTTTGCGTTCGTAGCAAGCAGGGTGTGAAGGAAGCACTTTCTGTTACTATCCCATTGGGCGAGGGTATCCACCGCCGTATGGTTTATGTAGAGTTGGAGGAAGGTGCTAAGCTTGAGGATGTTACAGCAGAGATCAAGGCAGACCCATACTTCGCTCATGATGAGACTCACGTATTTGCTGTAGCATCAGTAGATGATGTAAAGGATATGGGTCATGGTGTGAACCTCGTTCGCAAGGGTGTATCTGGCAAGACCCAGAACCAGCGTTTCGAGTTCAACATGAGCATCAACAACCCAGCCCTCACCGCTCAGGTTCTGGTGAATGTGGCTCGCGCATCCTTCCGTCTGCAGCCAGGTTGCTACACCATGCCAGAGATTCCAGTAATCGACATGCTCCCAGGAACCCGTGAGGAAATCGTTGCAACACTCGTGTAACTAAAAATAAAACTATCCCAAACTCGCTGGATGATTTTTCGTCATCCAGCGAGTTTTGTTTTGAAAGTTCAAGATTATGAAAGTACAATTTAGAAAGACATTCATTATGCCAATCTAAAAAAGCATGCCATGAGCTGGTATCTGACAAAAAATCGGATAGATATGGAAATGATTTAATTACCTTCAATTATACAAGAGGAGTCAACTTTAAAATAATAAAATTATGATATTAGATTATTTGATATATCGCTTTTATAAGGAGTATCGTAAGTATAAGAAAGAAGGTGATCCTTTTACAAGAAGCAAAGGATGTCTCTTAGCGACCTTACAGATTGTAATAATACCAGTTGGCATCAATGCTGCTTTTTGGTATCATCCCGATCCTTCTATATTTAACATAATTCCTTATGCTCTTATCAATCTTTGTATGTATATGTATATACGTAAAAGATATACTCGAAACAGATTAAAAGGTATTGTTGAAAAATATGACATGTCTATCCAACACCAATTTCCAATGTGGATTATTTGGATTTTTGTAGCATTTTCTACATTTTTCGGATTGGTTCTAGCTGCATTAGTAAGTTATTATATAGTTAGACCATTATCTGATTGAATAAATTAAATGATGAGTCCACTTGAAAAAGTCAGAGCACTACCAAATTGAAACTTAGATAGGTGATAAGCAGATAAAAACCATACGTAGAAAATACGCAAATCTTTTTGATGGAAATATTAGAAAATACGCAAATCTTTTTAGTGGAAATATTAGAAAATACGCAATTTCTCAATAATATTATAATAGTTTTCTTCTCATAATTTACACCTATCCTAGATTAATAATATCGGATAAATACACCTATCCGCGATTATCGGATGGTGCAGATACACACCTATCCGCGATTATCTCCAAGAAAAAGGCATTTTTTTAATATCTTTTAATCTTATGAAGTAGGTGTGATGTGAACCCTAGGCACCAAGACTTTTGTATATACAGCGTGTTATAAAGGTAAACGAAATGAATATCAAGGTTTTAGATATAGGTTTTTAGTAGTAGAAAACTAGTTTTTTGAGACCATGCCTTCACATCACAGCCTTGCCTTCACAAAAACAGTGGGCGTATCTTAGTCACTGAGATTTCTATCTTAGTTACTGAGAGATTTATCTTAGTCATTTCTGAGCTTAAAACAAGTTTTTTTTCGATTATCTTCGCGAATCTTCGCGAAAGTTCAGAGTGAGCCGAAAAAAAGCCGTATCTTTGCACCGTAATTAAGAAGGAGATGCATCAACACGAGTTACAAGAACTAAATAAAATAACAATTTTAAAGCGAAAGGAAAAAGTATGATCCAGATAGTATTGAAACAGAACAAGGACAAGAACAAGGACAAGAAGGGTGCTGAAGGCGAATATATTTTTGCCAAATCATCTATCACCCATCACGATTTCCAAGAAGGAACCGGATAAGTTATTGATAGACAAGAAGCAACATGAGTGACAGATACGAAATAGGCTTCATCTGCACTTGAAATAGGCTTCGTTTGCCATTGAAGTAAGCTTCATTTGACATTGAAGTAAGCCTCAGTTCACACTGGTTTAAGGCTTAAACAAAGTTTACGTGTAGCTCTATTAAAGTTTACTTGAGCCTCATTCCAAATTCAAATGAAGCCCAGTTCGATTTCTTTCTGATAATTCAATGAATCGGAAGAAGAAAGAAGACGCCTATGTTGACGATGCTTACAACTATGGGCATCAAAAAGGGAACACATAGCGACATTATCCAAAACGAAATAACGCTAAGTGACCTTTTTGAATAGTCCCTCATCTCCATATTTCGTCTCTATCGCAATTGGGTTAGGAGATTCTGGTAAAGTTTTCCAATGCTCTTGTTGCCCGTAAACCATTGGGATGCCTTTTTCTTCTTAAAAAGCTTGGTATCTAAAAAAATAGTTGTATATTTGCACTAAGAAAGGAAATAAGATATGGAAAAAGTTAAGGAAGTACCATACGGAGTGGCAGATTTCATCACGGTGATGGAACAGAATTTGTATTATGTCGATAAGACGATGTTTATACCCGAGTTGGAGAAGCAGCCCCGTAACCTCTTCTTCATCCGTCCTCGTCGCTTTGGCAAGAGCTTATTTTTGAGTATGCTCCACTCTTACTATGACTGTAACCAAAGTGCTAAGTTTCAATCACTTTTTGGAAAGCTCTGGATAGGACAGCATCCTACGGAGTTGCAGGGCAAGTATCAGGTTCTTTTTCTCGACTTCTCGCAGGTAAGTGGTAATATCGATTCCTTGGAGCGTAACTTCGACTTCTATTGTTCCGTGAAACTGGATGGTTTCATGCGCCGCTATGGCGAGTCTTATTCTGAGGAAACGAGAGAGAAGGTGCGCAAGGCGGAGTATGCCATGGATAAGTTGGCTTTTATTCATGAATCAGAATGTTTAATTGCGATATGGTGCTTTACTATCTTCGCAATTATATGGATT
>ERZ1023641.253-NODE-253-length-17328-cov-9.471140_pt1 | contig 17328 bp, 7 predicted proteins | sample MGYA00380335_ERZ1023641 | MGnify/ENA primary metagenome ERZ1023641 (study PRJEB33179, sample SAMN07448970) | human gut metagenome | biome: Human-gut; feature: Human associated habitat; material: Faeces | host: Homo sapiens | place: India: Bhopal | collected... | reverse complement strand
AATGGCATCACCACGATGGTATTCAACCACTGGTGCTTGAGGCCAACCAAAGAGAACTACTAGTATAGACTGTTTACGAAAAAATAGATAATGATGAAAAGCTATATTTCTAAATATGCCAAAGGAAATGTGAAGGGCGCACTCTTGCTGAGTGCCGCTCTTGCACTTTCGGCTAATCTTCAAGCGCAAGACTTGCGAGGTAAGGTGGTGGGCAACGACGGACAGCCAGTAGCGAATGTGGTCATTTCGATGCCTGGTAAAGGCGCTGTGCGTACAGATGCCAATGGCATGTTTACCATCAAGGATTGCAAAGAGAATGCTCAGCTCACCTTCCGCCATGAGGGATACTTCAATAAGACGGAACATCTGAAGAAGCAAGACTTGGGTAAGCAAATTGTTGTACACCTCATTTCAAACAAGACTTCTCGCTATAACGAGTCGGTTGTTCTTCCTCATGAGACCGTGGAAAATGACCCTACCATGGCGGGTAGAAATAATATCAACCGTAAGGACTTCGCACTTGGCTCTATGACCGTAGAGAAGGCGATGCAAAGTGGATTGCCTGGTTTGCGTGTTGTCAATAAGGGCGGAAATCCTGGTGAGGGTGCCAATATGCAGATACGAGGCTTGAAAACCATCATAGGCGATGGCAATCCGTTGGTTGTCATCAATGGTGTGCCATTCATGCCAGACAAGAATGAGTCGAAGGTAATAGGTGGCTTGAGCCGTTCTATCTTCGAGGCTCTCAACGGCCAGGATATCAAGAATATCACGGTACTCAAGGATGGGGCTACAGCTATCTATGGTTCTCTTGCCAACAATGGTGTGGTTCTCATCGAAACCGACCAGGCATCCAAGGAGAACATGAACACTCGCATCTCTTTCAATGCCATCTATGGATTCAATTGGAACAAGAGCCGTTTGCCTCTGATGAACTCAACCCAATACAAGAGTTATCTCACGGATATGGGCTTGACGCATTACGCCAATCAGGAGGCTTTCTTCAATGATTTCACCTTCCTGTCAAATCCGCAAGCCAATAATGCCGAGCTTTATAGCTTCAACACAAATTGGCAGGATGAGGTGTTGCGCAACTCTTCTACCATGGACTATCTGTTCAGGGTAGAAGGTGGTGATGCCATCGCCAAGTACAACATCTCTCTGGGCTATAATGGCGATCAGGGAACCTTGAAGAATACAAACAACGACCGCTATAATGCGCAAATCAATGCGTCTGTCCTGGTGAGTCGTAAGTTGGAAATCCTGGCGTCTGTCAACACAGCTTACATGAAGGGTAACTTCATGGAGCAGGGCATGAGCTACGAGGCAAATCCAATGTTGGCGGCATATCGTCGTTCTCCATTGCTCTCGCCATACAGCACTGATATTTACGGCAAGTTGATTTCCAACTATAGTACCTATAAATATGGTGCCATCGACGATTATTATGTATCCAATCCGTTGGCGGTGGTGAATACCGTTGAGGCTACCCAGAAACAGTATGATGTAAATGCCAAGGTGCAGTTGGTGTATCGCCCAGCGCAGTGGCTTACCTTGAATGGCATTGTGGGCTTGTACTACAACTACAACCAGGAAAATATGTTTATTCCGGGTGTCACCTCGCAGGCTATCAAGTTTATTACCGACCGTTATGGCAATGCCAACAACACAGTGAGAGTGGGAACCAATTACACCATGAATATGTTCTATCATGTGAATGCCGATTTCCAGAAGACTTTCGCCAAGAAGCATGATGTGAAGGTGCAGTTGGGATTCCAGGCTCTGACCACCGATTACGAGTATGATGTGTCATTCGGAAGAAATACGCCTAACGATTACTTGAAGACGATGGGTAGTGTGCCTTCTTCTGAAAAACGCTATTTCGATGGTTACAACAACAAGTGGAATTGGATGAACCTCTATGCCGTAGCTAATTATACTTACGCTAATTTGGCAAAGGTGGGGTTGACTGCTTCTTTGGATGGTGCATCCAGTGTTGCAGGAAAGTTTGGTGATGCCAAGGTTTATCCGGGAGCCGATGTGGTTTTGATGGTGAAGAATCTGCCAGGACTTCATTCTGCAGATTTCATCAATAAGCTGAATCTTTATGCCAACTGTTCAACGACGGGTAACAGTCGCTTCGGCAGCAAGTATTACCAGAGTTACTATACTTCAAGTCCTTTCCTGGATATTGCAGGTATTGTACGTGCAAACTTGGCAACCACCGATGTGCTGAAACCGGAAATCACCACCACTTACAATGTGGGTATCGAGACGGCTCTTTTCAATAATCGCATTTCTTTGGCTGCCGAGTATTATAACTCCAAGACCAAGGATGTGATTCTCTTCGGAAATGCTTCTCCACTCTTGGGTACTGCTCCTTACTATCGCAATGCTGCAAAGATCAAGGGTGATGGAGTAGAGTTGAAGGTTTCGGTTTCACCTGTTGTCACCAAGGACTTTAAGTGGACTTTGGGTGCTACGCTCAGTACCGTCAACAATCAGGTGGAGAGTATGAATGGTGCAGCCGACATGCTTTATTCGTTGTCAGACAATGCCACTTTGATTACCCGTCAGGGTGAATCACCATTTGCTTTCTATGGTTATCAGACTGCAGGAGTCTATTCCACTACGGCAGAGGCGAATGCTGCTTACACCCAAGCAGATGGAAGCAAGACAGCTTTGCTGAACGATAGAGGTGTGGCTTACCAGGCTGGCGATATTCGATTTGTGGATCAGAATGGTGATGGCAGAATTGATGCTGCCGACCGTGTGGTGTTGGGTTCGGCCACTCCTAAGGGATTTGGCAACTTCTATACCCACTTCGACTATAAGAACTTCGGATTAGATGTTGACTTCGGATATCAGAGGGGTGGAAAGGCCTACAATGCCATGCGCCGTGTCACAGAGTCGGCTTCCGATTTCTCTAACCAGTCGGTATCTGTGGTTCGCCGTTGGAACATGGAAGGTCAGGTCACTGATATGCCGCATGCCGAGTGGGGTGACCCACGTGGTGACAACGATTTCTCCGACCGTTGGATAGAGAGCACCGACTTCATCAAGTTGCGCAATGTTTCCTTGAGCTATACTTACGATAAGTCGCTTTGGAATTTCATCCAGGGAGCTACCATCTACGTATCGGGTGAGAATCTGCTTACCTTCACCAAGTATCTGGGTCTTGATCCGGAGTTTGCCTATTCTTACAGCAATTTGATGCAAGGTGTGGATTATGGCAAGTTGAATGCGCCACGTTCCGTGAAGATTGGTGTGAATCTGAAATTCTAGAAGAATCAGAACGTAGTATTGAATCGATTTAAAATGAGAATAAAGAATGAAACGTAATATTTTCAAAAGATACAAATGGAGTGTAGGGGTACTCGCTGCAGCATTCTCCCTGACCTTTACTTCATGTTCGGATTTCTTTAATCCTGATACCGACGACCAGGTGAGCGACAAGCATTATATCTCGGAAAATACAGAGATGTACACGGGATTCGTGGGATTGTTGACTAAGATGCAGGCAATTGGTGACAAGGAAATCCTGCTCACGGATACTCGAGCTGAGTTTATTGAACCGACGAAGAATGCAGGCACCGACTTGTGGTCGCTCTATCAGTATGCAGATAACTTGCAGGGCAACGAATATGCTTCTCCTGCTGCCTACTATGAGTTGATTCTGGCATGCAATGATTACCTGCACAAGGTGAAGGAGTTTCGAAAGATGCCACAGGTGGATGATGAAATCTGCCAGGACTTGATTTCTTCTACCATCCGCATCAAGGCATGGACTTACAAGACCATCGGTGAGATTTATGGTGAGGCTGCCTGGATTGATGAACCCGTGGGCAGTGTGGATGCTTTCTTGGCACAGGCACGTAACAATGTCATTCCGATGAACCAGGTGATAGATAAATGCCTGAACCTGATGGAAGCGGGATATGATGGTGTGAAGTCCGACCGTGTAGTTGACTGGATTGCATGGCTTGACCCGACGAATGTGACGAACATTGCGGCATCTCCGTTCCGTAAGTGGAATTATATCGTTCCAACTTACGAGGGCGTTTATTCTGAGCTTTGTCTTTGGAAGGGGGCTTATTTGGATGCCGACAATGGCGTGGGCAACGAGCCTGCCAAGGTGTATTACAAGACGGCTGCCGATTTGCTGTTGAAGGCGCTGAACGTATATATAAATAATGAGAGTTTCTCGGGCAACAACCCTTACTGGTGTCCTAATGCCGGAACCAAGGGACGTTATTCCAGCTTGTGGCAGTCGCAGGAGCCATATGCACCAGAGAATGTATGTGCCATCCTTTACGATTACAACCAGGGACAGACCAATTCTTTGGTAGAGCATTTCAATAGTGATACCCCTGCCAAGTATCTATTGAAGCCTTCTGAGGCTGGTATGGATAATTTCACCAATCCTGATAAGAATCCAGGCGGTTCAACATCTGAAACTCGCTTTAAGAATCTGGTAGGAAAGAGTGCCGATGGCTATTACATCGCCAAGTATCGTCAGAATGGCGGCCGCAATGGCATCCGTGCCAACGCATATCAGGACGATGTGCATATTTATATCTATCGTTCTACCCAGTATCACCTGATGCTGTGTGAGGCTCTGAATCAGTTGAACCGTTTCTCGGCTTTGAATAGTGTGCTCAATAGTGGAATGACTGGTGAGAAGGTAGATGAACTTGTTGCCAACGATGACTCTATCAAGGCAGGCAAGCCGATCAAGTATCCGGAGTGGGAAGGATTTACCCGCAACTGGACTTCTAGTGCAGAGTGGGGTACTCGCAAGTATCCTGATACTGGAATCCGTGGTGCCTACGAATTGTCGGCGCGACAGATTGAAACCGGAAACAATCCGGCTCAGATGCAAGCTGCCAAGCGAAGCAACGATATTCAGATTATGAAGGAGGCTGAAATGGAGTTCTCTTGCGAAGGCAAGACTTATCCTTGGATGAACCGAGTGGCTGTGAGATACAAGGACAGGGGTATCGTGGCAGATGAAATCTGTCCTAAATATGAAACCAGAGGATTGGCTGCCCAGGTGCGTGCTGCCATCATGAATGGTGCCAACTGGGTGAAGTATCATCTCTAGAATCCGGGAATCGAACGGATAGAGAATCATCTTGAAGAAGAATAAATAACCTAATATTAATTTAACAACTATCGTGTATGAAGAAATTCTTAACACTAGCATTGTTGGCTGTCAGTGTATTGACAGCAAATGCAGAAAGTAGAAAGTGGGACTTCACGAATTGGAGTGCCGCTACAATTGCCAACTTGAACAAGGGCGCATCTGCTAATTTCTCTACAGATGCAGAAGCCTTGAATCCTGCTTGTGGCTGGTCAGACATCGAGAAGGCAAATGGTAATCAAGCTGCTGCCAAAGGTGGTAAAATCTTCTGGGAGGTAAAGGCCCAGGGTAATGCTACTACTGGTGCCCAGCTTTGTGCAGACGGGCAGCCTATCCAGGAATTGGATGGCTTGCTTTACACCAATACTACGAATCGTTCTTTGGCTATCGCCATTAACAATGGCTCAGGCTATGAGGGCGCTTCTTATCTCTGGACGGGTTCTAAGAAGAAGAACTATTTCGTGATTCCTAATGTAAAGGCTGGTGCAAAGATTACAATGGGTGTGGAGTCTCACAAAACCACAGAGGCTCGTGGTTATGAACTCTACATCGTGGAAAACGGCAAGTTTAGCACCAAGGGTACCAAACTGATGGATCCTGATGGCAAAGCCAATGCTGTGCCTAAGACTTACGTGGAGCAGACCTGGCAGGTACCTGAAGAGGGCTTGACGGATACTCCTAACGAGGATGGTACTTACAATGTGTTGATTTACAACACCAATGGCTGCCACATGTACTTCATCAAGGTTGATGAGGGTGACAACATGGGTGAGGCTCGCAAGGTGGCATGGTTGCATGCTGGTGGCGCAGGCTTGGATTATGCTATGCGTCCTACCGATGGCTTTGAATATACAGATATCGATGCTACCACTGATGAAGTTACCGATGAGTCTTTGCGTAGCTACGAGGCAGTGGTTGTTGGTTCAGACGTAACAGCCGAGTCTCCTGCTTATCCAACCTTGGAGAAGAACATCGCTTTCGTGCCAATGGTTAACTTGAACAACAAACTCTTTGGTTATACCGCAGCTGCTGACGATGTAACAACAATGACCGTGACCGATGCTGATGCAGGCTATTGGACAAACCTTACGCTTGAGGATGGTACATTCGATTATGCATCTAATGTGTCTGTAACTCTTCCAGAGAAGTTTGCCAACGACGAGGTTATCGCTAAGCAGGGTGATGCTGTTGCCATCCATCGTCATAATAATGGTGCAGGCAAGAACAGCTACTTCCTGTTGGGTTCTGATGAAACCGCTGTAACAACTTACGCCGAGTGGTCTAGCCTTCTTGGTAATATCATCAACGAGGCTGCTCAAACCAAGCGTGATGTAACCAATGCTGCTGCTCCTTCTTATTCTTTGAACTATGCAGATCAGCAGACCACTGTTTCTATCAGTTGTGCAACTGGTAGTTCTCAGGTCTATTATAAGGTAGGCGATGGCGAGTACCAGCTTTATTCTGAGCCATTGGTTTACACAGAGCCTGTTAAGTTGACAGCTTATGCTGTTTCTGAGGGTTATCTCCAGAGTGAGGAATCTTCTAAGGAAATCGACATCCAGTCTCAGGCAGCTGCTCCGGTTGTTGAGATTGCATCAGAGGAAGGTAAGTCTGTCATCACCATTACCAACAAGGAAGAGGGTGCTCAGGTTTACTATTCATTCAGTGGACAGACCAAGACCAGCACTGCTGCTACCTATGCAGAGCCTGTAGAGGTAACTGAGCCTGGTACCATCACTGCTTTTGCGGTTGCTGAGGGCAAGTTGCAGAGCGAGGCTGTAGCTGTAGAGTTTGCAGTAAAGGGTATTCCTGAAGTTAAGGATACTATCTCTCACTTCACTGCCAATGAGGCTGATTGGTTCACAAATGCTGTTGTAACAGATGCTGATGGTGTTTCTACTCCTTTGGCAGAAGCTATTACTGCTGGCAGTGCTAGTGGTGCAGCTAAGGCTGTTTATTACTTCGGCAAGTCTGCTTGGGCTTACTATGGTAGCGAGGTTGACCATACCGAGACAGATCCTGAGACAGGTGAGGAGAAAGTTATCTATAAGCCAGACCCAAAGGCTTACAAGTATGTATCTTCTACTTCTGATACGGATTGGATTATCGAATCTGAAGGTCAGGTAATCACAGGTGAGACCAATGTCTCTGCTTCTTCTGGTATCTTCACTGGTACTGCTGGTTATTTTGCAGAAGAGGCTATCGATGAGATAGGCGGTACACCTTCTAAGGGTAAGGTTAGCTTTGGTGGTAAGTCTTCGGGTGATCCTTATACTATGCGTGTGAAGTCAACCAAGACATTTGATGGAACATTTGATGTTGTTACTTATCTTTCTAATGGTGGTACTAGCGACCTTGGCATCGAGTTGCAGAAGTCAGCTGATGGTACATCTTGGGAGAAGGTTGGAAATTTGAACTTCTCTAATTCTCAGCGTTTGTTCAAGAAGACTCGTTTCCACTTGAATGAGACTACACCTGTTTACCTCCGTGTTGCTCAGGTATCTGGTGGCTCTAAGGGTCAGCTTTATGACATCTATGTTATCAAGACTGCTGGTTCTACAACAGGTATTGAGTCTATCCCTGCTGCTGATGCTGCAAAGAATGTGAAGGTAATGAAGTTCAGCAAGAATGGTCGCCTTGTTATTCAGAAGGGTAATACCATCTATAATGTTGCTGGCTTGAAGCTCAACTAATAGATAGGATATATTTCAAGGCAGGTTGCATAATCGGTGTAGCCTGCCTTTATATTTTTTTGAAAAGGTTGGATCTATTTTAAGGAGAATGGGTGAATCAACGGAGTCATAGTAAATTTGTGATAATATGAGAAGAGTAATTTGCAATTTTACAATAGCGTTTCTATTCTTTTTTCCTCTTCATGCTGCGGAGGATGTAGGGATACGGGAAATGGTAAATAGAATCAATTTGTTCAATCGTTATCTCCCTCAGGAAAAAGTGTATCTTCATTTCGATAATACAGCTTATTTTATGGGGGAGAAGATGTGGTTTAAGGCTTATGTCTTGCGTAGTGACAATCACCATGCAACTGATGTGAGCCGAGTCCTTTATGTTGAATTGCTTGACAGAAGCGGTAATGTGGTGGAAACCCAAAAACTTCCGATAGGGGCTATGGGACAGGCTGATGGCGTCTTTGACTTACGTAACGTGCTGGCAGGTGGTTTCTATGAAGTCAGAGCCTATACTCGCTATATGCTCAATTGGGATAGTAGCTGGCTTTTCTCTCGTGTGTTCCCTATTTTTGAAACGCCTGGCAAGGAAGGTGACTATTCTCGTCCTTCTTTAGGGAAAACAGCCTGGCAAGTTCGTGAATCAGAAAAAGTGCCTACTAAGGAGAAAACTGGGATATCCTTTGCCAAGCCAGAGGATGGTAATATAGCTTTTTTCCCCGAAGGTGGTCATTTGGTAGAGAACTTGTCTTGTCGTGTAGCATTTGAAATAAGAGACCGTCAGGGTTTACCTGTTAATGGAACGGGTGAACTGTCCTGTGGAGAAGAGTGCCTATGTTCAGTCAGTACCTCTCAAAACGGTCGTGGCGTATTCTCTCTTGTAGCACAGCCTGGTAAGATATATTCTCTAAACTTGAAAGATAAGAGGGGAAGATTATATCGCCAGGAATTGCCTGTGGCGGAAAAGGAAGGCTGTAGCATGAGAGTGACACAGTCTGGTAAATCCTGGTGTGTGAATTTGAATACAACGACCTCCTTTGCCCAGGATTCTTTGGGAATAGTGCTGACAGCTCATGGTGCATTGAAGCATGTGGATGTTGTAGCGGGTAGTCGGTCTATGTATTTGTCTCTTCCAGATTCGGCCATTGCTGATGGTGTAAACCGGGTCAGTGTAGTCAATGGTGCTGGTCAGGTTCTTGCAGACAGGTTGTTTTTCCAGTATCCCCGGACTCTAAAAGATAGTATAAGTGTTACCGTAAAGGAAACCTCCTTGCTCCCGTCCGCCCCAATCAACCTGTCTTTTCATGCTCCCCCATCTACCATATTCTCCTTATCAGTTCGTGATGCCGATACGGAAAAGAATATCTCTTCTCTTGATTGCGAGAACTGGCTTCTGTTGGCAGGAGAACTGCATGGCTATGTGTCTCATCCCGAATATTATTTTGAGTCAGACGATGCCGAACATCGCGAAGCAGCCGACCTGCTGATGTTGGTTCAAGGCTGGCGTCGTTATGATCTCAGTCAGATGATGGGCAAGAAAAACTTCAAGATAGTTCATCCTGTAGAAAAGGGTTTGAGTATTTCAGGAAGATTAAAGGGGTCTCAAAAGAAAGCCATTGTGTCCAACCAGAATTTGCGTTTCCGTCTTTACAATGAGTTGGGGCAGTCTCTGAGTGGGGATGCTGTGACCGACAGTCTGGGCTATTACGTGATAGAGGTTCCGCCTTGTGATGGAGAATGGAATATGTTTGTTCACATACCTAAGAGTTATAGTATAGAGATAGACCGTAATTTTTCTCCATCACCTCGTTCTCTTTCCTTGTTGGAGTTGATGCGTCCCCAGGATGTCACGGCAGCCATGACTTCTTTTCATTACAGCCGCAATACTGATGAAGTCTTAGAGAAGCCTGCTGGTATCAGCATGCTCTCTCGCACTCACATGTTGCCCACCGTGGTCAAGAAAAAGCATTTTTGGGAAAGTGGAATAGCATGGGATAATATAACGGAAGGTAGGGAAGTTTCTTACCTATATTATAATATAGATAAGGAGAGAGACAGACTTTTGGATAAAGGTGAGGAGATTCCCTATATCTATGAATGGCTGAAACAGAAAAATCATGCGTTTAAGGGTGATTATGATGCCTTGTTAGAAGATGCAGTAACAGATTCTTATAGTTATTTGCGTTATGCTATAGTGAAAAGTGTTGAGGGGAAATCGGAATTACAGCCATTTTGTGACTTTTCTTATAATAATCGCCAGATTTTATGGGTTTTGGATAATTATCCAAGGTGTGTGACAAATTGTGATTTTTTGTTACCAGAAAAAAGTTTTTTAAAGATGCGCTCTATTATTCCTATGCCTATTACTATAGAGAATGTAAAAAGTATTTATGTATCGGAGAAATCTACAGCTTGGAAAAGGTTCCTTCCTGCAGTTTGTAAAGTGTTGAGAGAGTCTTCAAATGGAGAGGAAATAACAGAATATAGGACTTTGAGTGATATGGTTACGGTTTTTGTTTATTCCCATAAAATGTTTATGAAGAGCCCCAAGGATTTACGACGTACTTTCTTTGATGGGTATAGTTCTGCAGTGGAGTTCTATTCGCCGGGGTATGGTGAACTTCCATCCAATGAAGATTTCCGTCGTACATTGTTTTGGAATCCTTACGTAAGAACCAACAAGGAAGGCTATGTGGATTTGAGAATTTGCAATACGGGTACATGCAGGCAACTTATTATTTCTGCTGAGGCGATAACTCCTGATGGAAATATAGTCAAGAGTAGATGATATTTCGTGCACTCTCAGTGGTCTATCCCGGAAGAAAAACTCTCAAAAAAAGAACGCAGCAAACTTAGCACTCGGATAATACTCTTCACTCTTCACCCTGGGAAACGCCCTGTTTATCTGGGTTTGCGGGGGCTGGGTGAAGAGTGAAGAGTATTTCATGAATCCATTGTTTATTCAATTCTCGGAATCAAGAATCCCAGGGGATGGTTTTGTGTTCCTATCTCTTATGGCAGGTCTTTCTATGCCGTGTGGACAGCCAACTGGCAGATAAGGAGACAGTTGGCTGTTCTAGGTAAGACAGTGAACTGTTCTAGTTCCGCCAGTTAACTGTTCTACGTAAACAGTAAACTAGCCAGATTTACCTATATCATCCATAACCTAATGGGAATCTCTCTGAAGGTATGTTCTCGCACTCTAAAAGATATGTTCTTGCACTCTGGAAGAGGATTTTTGATAATAATACACTAAAAAATGATACTTATTTCCCAATTTTGCTTTTGTTTCAGATAAAAGTTGTATCTTTGCCCTCAATTAAAGCGGCTGAAACAAAATGAAATATATAAGATTTATCATCATAATCTTTGTAATATTGGCTCTCCAAGCATGCCTTTGGCATGGAAAGCAAGCTCATGAGGTCGATAATCACAAAGAAGAGGTAAGTCAGGAGACTTCTATCGATACACTCTCACTTCCCATTGATGTGAGAGTCAAATTTGTGACCCTTCAAGACGGGTTGCCTTCTAATGCTGTGTCTGATATTTATCAGGATCAAAAAGGATTCATGTGGTTTTCTACCAACAATGGATTGGCAAGATATGATGGCAATCAGATGAAAGTGTATTTACAGGATAGTGCGTATGCTTCTAGTTCCGACCGCCGTGTGAAGCGCATCACGGAAGATAAGGACTTTAAGTATATGTGGATTTATACTGCCTCTGAGACATTCTATTGTCTGGATATGACAACGGGACATCTGGTGGATTACCTGCAGGAGGCGAAAGGATGGAATGCACAGGAAAGACCTTTGCATTTTACCCAATCAAAATTGCAGGAAAAGGGACTGTTCTATATGTGGGGACCAAAGGATGGGGGACTCATCGTAGATTATCGTGATGGAAACTTCAAGGTGAAGTTCCTCTCGGCTAAAGAGATGGAGGATATCCTGCCTAAGTTGCAGGATGCAAAAATAGCTGATAAGCAACTGGTGCAGAAATGGAAGGTGCCTAATGGGCGTGTGCTTACTGATAATAAAGGTGGCAAGTGGATTTACAACAATACGGGCATCTTGCGTAAGGTGGTGGGCGATAGCCTGATTACCTTGCGCTTGTTGCCAAATGAAACTAACTATATCGACTACGAACGTTTTAACATCGTGGAGGATAACCACGGTCTGGTTTGGATATCCACCTATGGCAAGGGACTGTTTGTATTCAATCACGACTTGACCCAAGGACAGCACTTCGTGGCAAACGACAAGGGAGAATCGCCGATAGCCTCTAATTACCTGCTTTGCATTGCTGCCGACCGTCGTGATGGAGTATGGGTAAGTGCTGAGTATGGAGGAGTGTCACATCTTCAGGTAATGGACAAGGGTGTGGTGCGCATTTTCCCGAATGGCAAGGAGAACCTCGATTTCTCTAATGTGGTGAGAATGGTTAAGAAGCAGCGTGATGGTTCGGTGATGGTGGGTACTCGCGATGGATGCCTGTATCATTATAGTGCCGACATGGCGCAAATGCTGGGAAAAAGCCATTTTGATTCCAATATATATAGTATGGTGGAAATGCCACAGGGAAGAATGTGGATTGGTACCCGAGGAAAGGGTATCTATGGCATTCCAGGACTGGATTTCAAGAACAAGAAGGTGTTCTGCCTGAAACCGGATGCTCGGGGACGTATGTGGATAGGTACCTTTGGCGAAGGCTTGAGTGTAGCCATTCCTCGTGGCGAAGGATATGAGGTGAAGACTTTCTTTGCTGATAGTGTGGGACTTAACGAAGTAAGATGTCTCGCCATCGACCGCAAAGGTATGCTTTGGGGCGGTACTTCGGGTGGTCTCTTCTGTGTAGATCCTACCCGGTTTGCTGCTGATGGACAGGGACTGCGTGTCTATAAACGGGGTTCCGAGATACATGATATGCTGGTAGATAGACAGGGAAGGTTGTGGCTCACAGTGCCTGGCGAGGGATTGGTGTGCATGCAAGACGGAAAATTCCGTATTCTGGATGCTTCGCAGGGACTTATCAACAATATGGTGCAGTCGGTGGTGGAAACTGCTGATGGAAATCTGTGGGTATCTACCCAGCAGGGTGTATCTTGCTGGAAGGCAAAGGATAAATCTTTTGATAACTATCTTTTCTCCCGGGTCATGATGGGCAATGTATATAATGAGAACTCGGCAGTATGTCTCGATGATGGCAGGGTGTTGCTGGGTGGCAATTATGGTTTAACCATCATTAATCCTTCCCGTATCAGTCATGTCAAGGGACAGACTTCCGTGGTGTTTACCTCTCATCCTTATTCTGATGAGATGACCTTGTCGTATGAGGAGCGTTCGCCTAAAATCAACTTCTCTACGCTCGATTATTCCGATGTGAATAACGTGAAATATACCTATTGGCTGGAGGGATACGATTCATCTTGGAGCATTCCTTCGCCTACTCCTTGGGTTAATTACCAGAATCTGCCATTTGGCAGTTATCGCCTTCACGTCAAGGCATCTTATTCCGATGGTATCTGGGGCAAGGAAAGTGTACTCGATATCTGCGTTGAGCCACCATTCTATCTGTCGGTATGGGCATGGGTATTCTATGCCTTGTTCCTCACGGTGATAATAATTATGGTAGCCAAGAGCATTCGTGAAAAGAATATCCTGAAGGGAAAAATCAAGTTCGAACAGGAGCTTATACGCTATAAGTTGGTGTTCTTTACCAATATTGCACATGAGTTCCGCACACCGCTTACATTGATTCAAGGCTCTCTCGAAAAGGAGAAGCGTATCATGAAGGCGAATCATTGGCAGTTGGAGTTGGAGAAAACCGTGAGAACGATGGATAAGAGTGTGCAGCGTATGTTGCGACTCATCGACCAACTGCTGGAATTCAGAAAGATGCAGGCAGGAAAACTGAAGCTTTCCTTGCAGGAAACGGATGTTGTGATGTTCGTGCAGGGCATCTGCAAGATGTTTGACGATGCGGCTGAATCTAAGCAGATAGATTTTAAGTTTGAGTCTCAGTTGCCAGCCTATCTGATGTATCTTGACCAGCAAAAAATGGATAAGGTGGTGTTTAATCTGCTTTCCAATGCCTTTAAATATACGCCTGTGAAGGGTAGAGTAGTGGTTAGCCTTGCTTTCCAAGGGGGAAAGCTGATAGTCAGAGTGGCTGATACCGGTGTAGGAATACCGAAGGAGAAGCAAGCCCAGCTGTTCAGCCGTTTCATGCAGAGTAGCTATACGGGCGAGAACTTTGGCATCGGCTTGCATCTTACCCACGAGTTGGTGAAGGTTCACCATGGAGAAATCTCCTTCCATGACAACGAAGGGGGAGGAGCAGTCTTTGTGGTGAAGATTCCGTTGGACAAGGAATGCTATGAGGAATCAGACTTTCTGATAGAGAACAATCCGATATTGGTTGCGCCTGTGGATTCTGTGATAAAGCCGGAGGATGAAAAGAAGGAGCCGCAGAAAGCAGATGCAGATGAGCCTCTCAACCGCAAGACCATCTTACTGGTTGAGGATGATAATGATGTACGCGACTTCCTGGCATCGGAATTGGAAAGTTGCTTTAACCTCAAGGTGGCTACCGATGGGCAGATGGGCTTGGCCATGGCGAAGGAAGAAGACTTCGACCTGGTGGTAAGCGATGTGATGATGCCGGGGATGAATGGCTTCGAACTGACCAAGCGACTCAAGAATAAGTTTGAAACCTGCCATATCCCTGTGATCCTGTTGACGGCATTGAGTACCGATGACAAGGTGCTGGAGGGTACGGAGTCGGGAGCCGATGCCTATATCACGAAGCCTTTCAGTCCGCAACTGCTGGTAGCTCGCATCTTTCAGTTGCTTGACCAGCGTGAACGACTCAAGCAGAAGTTTTGCAAGGAGGTTCAGGCGGTTCGTTCAGCAATGTGTGCTAACGACCAGGATCTGATGTTTGTGCGCCGTTTGGATGCCGTGATTTATCCACGTCTTGGCGAGCAGGATTTGTCGGTAGATAAGGTGGCTGGCCTGCTGCGTATGGGGCGCACCCTCTTTTATAGAAAGGTGAGAGGTGTGACGGGTTATACGCCAAACGACTACATCCGTGTATTGAGAATGAAGAAGGCAGCAGAATTGTTGGCGAAAGGCGACAATAATGTATCGGAGGTGGCGTATGCTGTGGGATTCGACAACCCTTACTATTTCAGCAAGTGCTTCAAGGCGCAATATGGCATGCCTCCATCTCAGTATATCAAACAAGAACAAGCAAAGGAATAGAAGGAGTTCCCGGCAGAAGAAGTATTTATCAGAATAAGAAATATTAAAAATCAGAATAAGTTATGTTAGAAAGTCATTATTATAAGGATATGGTTGAGGCTGGCTGCGATGAGGCTGGCCGTGGATGTTTGGCGGGCAGCGTATATGCTGCCGCCGTTATTCTTCCCCCTAATTATCAGAAGGCCGATTTGAACGATAGTATGAAACTCACGGACAAGAAGCGCAAGGCGCTCCGCGAGCAGATAGAGCGTGATGCGGTGGCTTGGGCAGTGGGTGTGGTTACTCCCGAAGAAATCGATCAAATCAATATTCTGAATGCTAGTTTTCTGGCGATGCATCGTGCCTTGGATCAGTTGAAGGTGCGCCCGGAGGCTGTCATTGTGGATGGCAACCGTTTCAAGCCTTACCAGGATTTACCTTATACTACTATAGTAAAAGGTGACGGTAAGTATCTGGCGATAGCAGCGGCAAGCATCCTTGCCAAGACCTATCGTGATGACTATATGGATGCCCTTGCCGAGGAATATCCTCAGTACGACTGGAAGAGCAACAAGGGCTATCCTACGAAGAAGCATCGTGCGGCAATCAAGGAGTTTGGCACTACGCCATACCATCGCATGAGCTATAATCTTCTGGGAACAGGAGAACTCTCCTTGGAATTCAAGGATTGATAGAAAGCCTATTGGAATTGTGGCAAAGCCTATTGATATTGTAGGAAAGCCTACTGACTAAAACTAAATCCACTAGATAAACTAGGTATTGTTGTCTCTTTCCTTTGGCTTCCGTGCTATTTTTTGTTATTTATTGTGTCTTTTTGTTTGTTTATTATGTATATTTGTACTATCTGACGGATAATTGTACGATATGCATTTATATATATACGATGAAAAGCGTACTTTTGCAGCAACAAATTTTAAACCAAAGAATTAAACAAAATTAAATACAAACATGAAAGTTGGTGGCGGAGCGTTAAAGTAACCATGAAGGAGGGTGGAGCTGTCAGCTTGAATGCAGTAGAGGTAGTGTCTTATGGTGTGCAGAAGAAGGTAACCATGACGGGTGCCATCTCCAGCGTGAAGAGTGAGGATTTGGTCCGCACTTCCGTAGGTTCTGTCAATAACGTGCTCGGTGGTCAGCTTTCGGGTGTGACAACTGTACAGTATTCTGGTGAGCCAGGTAGCGATGCCGCAGAGATTTTATCAAAAAATAAAGTAAATAATCAGATTTTATGGATGATACTTCATTATTTATGTGTATCTTTGCCACCAATTAAAGAAGAATAAACAAGCAACATAATAACCTACGATTATAATGAATAAAAAATTACTTGCAACATCAGCTTTAGCTTTGTTGGTTAGCATGGGTGCAAACGCCCAGCGATTCACCGATAAGCTAGATCGTGGATTGGTGGCAGTGAAGACCACCAAGGGTGTCTATTGCTCATGGCGTATCCAGGCCGATGAGTATTACGATGTGAAGTACAATCTCTATCGAGATGGTACAAAGGTAAACGCTGAACCATTGGATGTATCTAACTTTACGGATACTTCTGGCTCAGAAAGTAGTCAATATACCGTGAAGGCGGTATTGAATGGAGTAGAGCAGCAGGCTTCTAAGGCTGCTACTGTATTCAAGAGCAATTATAAGGAAATCAAGATTAAGCACGATGCATCGCTTAAGGCTACTTATGAGCCTAACGATGCCTGCTGCGCCGATGTGGATGGCGATGGTGAGGTGGAAATCCTGATGAAGTTCAACAATAAGGAGGAAGGTGAACAGCTCTATCCAAAAAATGGACCAACCATCAATGGAGTGGCAACCAAGGAGTATTCCATGCTGGCTTGCCTGAAGCAGGATGGTACCGTGCTTTGGTGGGTAAACTGTGGCCCTAACATGGGTGACTTCCAGAACAACGAGCAGAACATCGTTGGCTACGACTGGGATATGGATGGCAAGGCTGAAGTCGTAATGCGACTCGAAGAAGGCTCTACTGTCCACATGGCAGATGGTACCACTTATACCATTGGTGCCAATGGTAAAAATGGTTCTTCATGGACCAACTACCGTGAGCCAAAGGCTTCGGGTTCCGTAGAATGGTTTACCCATTATGGCAAGGAGTTCCTCTGGTATTGCGAAGGTGCTCCGGGTACGCCGGACCAGTGCATGGAGGAGCCAGTGACGCGTCTGGCAGCGGGAGTAAGTGCTTTGGAGGCTGGGGGCGGTGATGGGGATGGGG
>ERZ1023641.250-NODE-250-length-17541-cov-12.967860_pt1 | contig 17541 bp, 11 predicted proteins | sample MGYA00380335_ERZ1023641 | MGnify/ENA primary metagenome ERZ1023641 (study PRJEB33179, sample SAMN07448970) | human gut metagenome | biome: Human-gut; feature: Human associated habitat; material: Faeces | host: Homo sapiens | place: India: Bhopal | collected... | reverse complement strand
TTCGTCGGCAGCGTCTTTTTTGTATAAGAGACTGGGGCTGTATTTCAGCCTCGCAGTCGACTATGCGATCATCTGTTTTGTTGTCCTCGTTTACTTCGTCGAGAGCCAAGCCCACGAACTTACCGTCAACAACCGATTCCGAATCGTCGAACGTATAGCCTTCGGTAGGCACGGCTCCAATAACGTTGGCACCAGCCTTCTTCACAGCATTGTATATCTCAGCCATTCCGCCCACGAAAGTGTCTGGATAAGACTCAGAGTCGCCGCAGCCGAAAAGAGCAACTGTCTTGCCTTCAAGATTGGCATTCTTAAGCGTCTTCAGTCCATCGTACCAGTCGTCCTGCACTTCGCCTGCACCCCATGTTGATGTACCGAGAATAAGGTTGTCGTTGTCGGCAATAACGCTGTCGTCAAGGTCGGTGACGTTGATGATGTTGTCCACGCCCAGTTTGGCTCCTATTCTGCCAGCCAGGTCTTCACAAGTACCTGTACTTGTGCCATAGATGATTACTGTCTTCTTCATAATCTTCAGTTGTTTTTATTTAGAAATTTATGGTTAAAGTTTTGGTTTTATCACCGCTGCAAAATTAGCCCAATTTCTACTTCTACACAATACCTAAATTCTATGATTTTTTTATTAGACTATATGAGGGATTATGGGTTGCTTTATGTATCTTTGTACACATTTATAAAACAACTAAATTATGGCGAAAGAAATATCAACATACACCCATGACGGCATGGAACTTCCTTTTGAGGATTGGAGCAACACGCTTCATTCCTTTGGCGACTTGACTTCCATAATTCAGACAACTCACGACGCTGCTCTGTCTTCTACAGTAAAAGCGATAAACCGTATGCAGACAATGCGCAACTGGCTCATAGGATATTACATCGTGGAATATGAACAGCACGGTAAGGATAGGGCTGAGTATGGGGCGAAGTTGCTGAAGAAGTTGGAGGAGAGAGTGAATAGGAAGGGAATGACACGTAACACTTTTCAAAGTGCACGTAACTTCTACCGCATGTATCCACAGATTATTGAAAACTTTCAAATAAACAAAGGTGCATCAATGTCATGCAAATCTTATATGGATACCACCAACAAGATTTCAGACACAGAAAGTATTGATAATCAAAGCAATGGAATTTGCCCGACAGTGTCATGCAAATTCCAAACTTCTGGAAAAACCATTATTTCGAAACTTTCTTATTCTCATATGTATGAAATAATGAAAGTGTCTGACCCTCTCGCCCGCTACTTCTACGAGCAGGAGTGCATCAAGTGTACCTGGTCTGTTCGTGAGCTTCGTCGTCAGATAAGCACAAACCTATACGTTAGGGCTGGTATAAGCGCCAATCCCGACAAACTGTTGTCGCTGCCTTCCGTGCAAGGCCATGATTCCGCAGAGTTGCAGATACGTCAGCCTTTCACATTCGAGTATGCCCTTGCCGGTATGGACAACCAACTCTTCGTGTCTACATATATGCTTCAACTACCCGACAAAAAGACGCTGGAGGAGTTTTTGTTGAAACAGTTGGATAAGGAACATTAAAAGGTAACACTTGTGTGGTACTGGAAACTAAATTAAGATAGCTTGACGAATTAGAAATAAAATTTATACCTTTGTAGCGTTTTGCAATATATTAACAACTAAATACACAAAATCATGAAACACGTTTGTTTCACAACCCTTTCATTATGCCTGCTCACCGTCGTTATGCAGACATCATGCAGCGACGACCCTGCATTCACAGCACCGAAAGTGTCGCCCGATATCAATGTGCCCATTACTGGCTATTGGCAGATAGCCGGTGAGGACATCAATGGCGACGGAGCCATTCAAGGCATCGTGGTGCACAACGACAAGACTGTGACAGAATGGATGTACACGAGCGTCACTGACAATCCTTATAAATTGGGATACAAGACGGGCAAGTGGAGTGTGAACGGCAACCACTATGAGATGCAACTACTAAAAGACTACGGCAAATACTACAACGTGACCGTGGCAGGAAACGACAACCAAAAGATGTATCTCGCCTATAACGGCAAAACATCTGTGATGCCTTTCTACAGACTCACGTCGCTGCCTGGCGATGGCGACAAGATGATAAGCGAACTTGAAGGAATGAAGATGTCGGGATTCAACATGACCGACTTCACGGGCTATTGGGAACTGGACAACGAAACTGGCTGCGGATTCTACGTCGATGAGGAAGGCAACATCTCCGACATATCACAGATATGGACCGATGCAGAACATCATTACGTGCAGTATCATTCGGCTGAGGTGGAGTTGGACGACAACAACTGCACAATTCTCTCATCAGGAATCAAATGGAATGTGTATGCCGTGAACAACAATTCGTTGCTTGCCTTTGCCAATGGCGACAACAATAATAGTGTGGAACACTTTGTGAAGAAAGACGTGCCCGAAGAGATGCAGCGGGCTGACGAGATAATGAAGACGCCTGTGGCCGAATACATCTTGGGCAAGTGGGTAACCACACACTATACTTACATTGTGGATGGCAACAACATCACGGATATTGACATCCAGAATGACGACAGCTGGAACTCGCAGTTCTACCACACCCTTGCTTTCATGGAAAACCACAAAACGTGTGAATGGGACAGATTTGGAAGTGTTGTTTTTGACCAATGGTTCACAATGGACGGTGAAAACATAACTAAAACAGGAGACTTCAATGCACTCATTATACCTGGATACGGTTATACAGAAACCTGGACCATCAGCGACAAGGCAGAAGACAGCATGAAGCTCACCCGCAAGCAGGGTAATACCACTGAAATATATACTTACAAAAGAAAATGAACACTATGAGAAATATCATATCAGCCGTTGTCATGTTGCTGCTGCCTATGTGGGCATCGGCTCAGAACGAAGGTCGCCGCGTGTCAATCATTCCACATGCAGGCCTAACAATATCCAAAATGGACGGCTCTGCACTTACAGCATCAAAGGAATGGAAAGCAGGATACACGTTTGGAGCAAGCGTGGAGATACCACTGTCGCAGTATTACTCGCTGACGACGGGAGCAGACTTCAGTCTTATAGGCACCAGATTCAAGGAGCAGAAAGAGAAATACGCATCTGCAAATGAAAAGCTTGATGTGACTTACGTATCCGTGCCTCTGCAGATAAAGGCTTACTTCCCGAGCGTGAAAGGACTGGCTGCCCATATCGGTGTGCAGGCAGGTTTGCTCGTCTCGGCAAAGGACAAGATAACCATACAAAGCATACGCACCATGAATCTCGGCGACGGCACATCATCAATGTATCTATGGGAGACGTACAAGGAGAAGAAGTCGGAGAGTGTGAGCAGCATCTTCCGCAACATCGTGGCAGGCATTCCCTTTGGCCTGAGCTATGAATGGCGGCACATCACCCTCGACGCCTCATATTGCTTCGAATTCAGAAAGGCCATAAACCTGAAGTCAAACGACCCTTGGGTCACCACAGTCGACTCACCTTCGGCACGCAACCATGCTGTGTATATTACGGCGGGATATAAGTTCACGCTGTAGGAGGAAGACGGACTTCACTCATTCATATTGAGCAAAATAGGAATAGCTTGTTTATACTATCAACCCACTGTTCAGCGATTCTTCATAACCACATCCTCAACAACATGCTTCACAAGGTCGCCCAATGGCAGTTCAATGGTTACTTTATTTGATATCTTAAACGCAGGAGAAATGATAGGCACAGTCTCCATTTTGTGTTCGAACGTATTGTAGCGGCGTTCGACGCCAAGGTTCATATAGAAGCTGTTGTTGCCAACGGTCATATATCCACCATAGCTTGTTGTAGGCACGAATGGGAATGCCGCCATACTGATGAACGGATTGGTATTATAATAGGTGCCAAAGATGGTGGCTGAAAGATTTGGGTTGAAGCTATAGACTATCTGCCCCGATATGCCGTATTGCGAGATGATGCCCCTATGGTAGTGATAGCGGTTGGCAATAAGCCCACCCTGCATATTAATTGCTCCAAAGCTATATTGCATGTTGCCACTTACCGACTGCACATCCATCAGTCCTATGTAACTGCGGTATGTTCCAACGGCAATAAACTTCAAGTCTTTTGAAATCTTTGTCGACATCGCCCCTGAATGGCTTGCGTCATATTTGTAGGCAAGCGGTGGCTCTGTAGCGAACGGCATAGGCGTAAGTGGTGTTTTAGGCATGGCAAGAAGTTCGGAAGAAGACAACGCCTTCATCATTAGAATGTCCGAGTAGGAAGGCGCAACAGGATGGAACTCCGTATTTTTATAGTCATCAGCTAAAGGCAATGGTATTTGCTGCCCCAGCACTTCTTGCGCCGTTGCCCCCTGCATTGCTGCCAACAAGAATATTAAAAAAGCTATTAGTTTCTTCATAACATATCACACTTATTGTTATCGGAAATACCATTTGTCTTTGTTGATGGCAAAAATACGATTTTTAAAGAGAACTGTTAGATACATTACACTTAAAAACAGTTAATAACCATTCATAATTCTATACCTTATACGTTAGTCTAATAAACCATCCCAAAAGGAAGATATTAGATTGAAACAAAATTTAGAATGCTTATGAAATATCTCTTAACCCAAACAGTGCTTTTGCTATTCTGCAGTATAAGCTTTTGCCTTTCTCTTGATGCACAAGTAAAAACAAACGACTCTTTATCTATACAATTAAAGGAGGTAGTGGTTGAGGCTGACCAACAAAACATATCAGCCTCTGTCTCAACATATTTTCCTACTTCAAAACAGAAAAATGCCTCACAAAGCGGAATAGATTTGCTTAACCGCATGGCGATTCCTCAGTTGGCGCTTGGAGCAGGTACAAAGATTAACACCGTAAGCAACAAGTCTGTGGCAATGTTTATCGACTGGCTTCCTGCTACTACAGACGATTTAAAGAATATGAGGACTACTGATGTCAAAAAGGTTGAATATTACGACTATCCATCCGACCCAAGATTTCTTGGCAATGCACATGTCGTGAACTTTGTCATGAAACGGTATGAATATGGAGGATATTTAAAGGCTTTAGGCTCGGAACGCTTTATTGCCAATGACGGTCAGCTTAACCTTTTTGGTAAATTCCAGTCAAAGAGATTCACCTTTGATTTGGGATTGGGGGCTTCGTATAGTAAATCGACACATGATTTCGCAGAAAGCCTTGAGACCTACCGACTTCCTCAGAATGACGACTCGGAAAAGACTTTCAGACGGACAGAATCGGTCATAGCTGCCGACAGACACAACAGATTATTGTGGCCAACCCTGAAAGTTGTCTACAATACCGATAAAATCACCATCAGCAACATTGTCGGAGCTGCTTTCGACCATACGCCTATCAATAACACTACGGGAACAGTCGGCATTAATCCCGACAATATAGACTTGATAAGTTTCGACAAGAACGAAGCCATGCGTCAGAATTCTCTGTCATATTCGGGCAACTGGAATTTCATCCTGGGAAAGAGAAATACAATCAACTTCTACTCCGTCTACTCTTATACCCATTCTCGGCAATCAAACCTTTATAGAGAGGGGACTGCTGAATTTCCCAATTATGCCGAGGACGATTCTCATTCCGTCCGCGCCAGACTGCAGTTCAACCACTCGTTCGTCAACTATGGAAATCTGAAGATCTTCTGTCAGGGTCTGTTTTACAGAGCTTCGACAAGATATTCAGGAACTACAGACATGTACGACCGACTCACTACATACCGTATAGGTCCGGGATTGGGTTATTCGTTTTCAAAGAACAAATATTATATATATTTAGGTGTGGGATACAATTACGACCACTCGAAGTATAGACAAACCATCGAACATTCCACCCAACCTTGGGCAGACGCATCGGTTCAGTACTCATTCAACGGAAAGAATTATATCTCAGCCATATTTCATTACATGACCTCCGTGCCACTCTCGTCTTACCGTAGCGAGGCTGTCGTACAGTCAAACCCGTTGATGAGCTATACCGGCAACCCTGCCCTTAAGCCATACAAGAGTTTCGACTATGGCATAACTTACACCTGCATACCGAACAACAGTATCAGCTTTTCAGTCTATGCCACAGCATGGTCGGTACGCGACCGATACGCCTTTGTATATACTCCATCCTCAACCGGAATATTACGAACAATAGAACAGCCTATGGGCGGTTTCACATCATTGACAACGGGAGTCTACGGACGAGTGAGGCTGCTACAAAACAGATTGCAGATTGCAGGACAAATAGCAATGCCTTTCTGCCATAACGGCGAACCTTTCAACTCGGATCATGTAGATGTGAACTACTCACTGCAAGCTTATTGGTATTTCGGTGGATGGAATATAGGTGCTCAATATTTCTCAGATAAGAGTGCACCGGGAAGTGAAATAAATGGATTATGGACTAAACATAAAGAGACCTACTCCTTGAGTATAGGATGGGGAAACTCATCATGGAATGTATTGGCCCAGATTGCAAATCCATTCACATGGAGCTGGAAAAATTCAAGCAATGAGATGAACAGCAGGTATTTCGACCGCAAGCAGTCTGGTTATGGAGTGGATAGTCATTGCTATGTAAAATTGGGCGTTTCTTATGTGTTCGGCTTCGGCAAACACGTAAAACATAACAATGAGGCTTCACGGCAAAATGGTGCCGGGTCAGCGATATTGGAATAATGCTTTACATATTGTGGGAGGGTATGGCAAGGATGCCATACCCTCCTACTCTTGTTTTATTCTGCCACCAGTCTTACTGGCATGGCTCTATATCGCCCCTTGTTCTTTCCAGACGAACCCGACACAAATCGGTAGTTTGACAAGTTTAGGCTCTTGCCGAAAGCATCAAGGTACAAGTACCAAAAGCCGTACTCAGGACTGGTTGACGAGAATCCTTGATAATCAGACAGGCGTGAGCTTGTCCATAGGTTGGCATGATAGCTGTCCTTGTAAACCGGAACCTCGTTGGACTTGCCCTCATAATATCCGCTCATAGGGATAAATATCTGGGGAATATCCCTTTCTTCCGTATTAATTCTCAGACAGTTGTACTTCTCGCCATAATGAGTCTTCTCCTCTACTATCGCCAAGTTATTGTTGTCTATAAGACCTTGCAGACACTTGTTGTCGCACACCTTGAAGTCGCCTATTGCTAGAGCTTCTACCACACGGTCATCTGTTTTTGCCGGGTATTGGTCAGAGTTATCAGACTCCGAAATCTTAAAGTAGCCACCTATTGCTCCTATGTTGTCTTTAAGGGCGGTTGTGGAAGGAGAATAGTAGCCGTTGTTTGTGGCACCAAGGTTGCGGTCGAGCATGTGGTAGATCTTGCCATATGCTTCCACATCAACCATCTCATAATAGTACCATCCCGAAGCCTTGCTCTTGCCAAGCTGATAGTCGGTTGCTGCCTTTCCGGTCAACTGTGCAAACAATCCTACATGATAAACCGGATAGGATACCGTAATCTTGGTTCTCGCGTTGGTGATGGTTATAATGGTAAATGCCTCATTGCTAATCCACCTATTATAATTATTAGGCGAATTGTCAGCCAGCGTCACCTTGTAGAATCCGCTGACGCTTTTCTTGTCCACCGTCACTCGTGTGTCATTACACGTGAGTGTGTCGCCCTGAAGCTTCGGAATGAGATAGTAAACAGGATTGTTGCCCACAAAGAAATGAAGACCGTCGTTGCGCACTCTGCCTTGGTTTTCCTCTGGACTTATGCCCTGAAGCTTCGAGTCCATCCAGCTGAAGTAGTTGGCTTCATCATCGGACGAAAGTCCTGCAAGTCCTCGTATCTGCACAATTCTAGTTGAATCAGTACGGAAGTCGTAGCCCAACTGGGTAATCTCTACACTGCGCGACAAGTCGCCTGATGTTATTGTCACAATACCAGTATGCGCATCCGATTCGTAGTTCTCGGTCAGAGTAAGTTCGATAGTGTACAGTCTGCCTGCTGACGAGTTGGGTCTATCAGATGTTGGCAAAACAATATACTTTGCTTTTGATTTATAATCAGTGGGAACTGAAATCCAATCAGGGTTGTTCGAAACTACGCTAAAATCTTCAGGGTGCTTCTTGGTTGTTACAAACGTAATTGTAGCCGTCTTTTCCTTACCCAATACAGTCTGCTTGCCACACACACCAAGTTCGTAGTCCTTACATGCTATCATGTCCACAATAGGCGGATTGTCGTCAACCACTTCTACAGTGAGTCTGTTCTCTGGCAGATTAGTTTCTGCTTCAGCTTCTTCTGCTGACGAATAGCCTGCATGATTTACAGCCATGACCTTCACCTGATAATGATGGTTGCGCAGAAGAGCCATCGGAGTAAAAGTGCCGTCCGAATTTTTTGTTTGGAACGCCACCTTATAATAAGTCTCTGGTCCATTATTATACTTTGCCTTGATTATCATGAAAGCCGTGTCAGCTGGAGTTTCGTAGAAAGGATGCTCGCCAATACTATAGTCTTTCTCATTCGTGTAATCTACCGAATCCAGAGCCACATCGGTATACGACTTTGTGGCTATTGTGCCCCTCTTAGCCGTATTGATGAGCTTGAAACCAGTAATCTCGAAGTTGGTCAGCTTACTATCCTTTGTAACAGACGCCTTGGCAAACTGTCGGAACAACCACACTTTGGTGCTGCCACTAAGCAGGGAGTCCACCTTTACGCTTCCCCAACAAACGGGAGTGCTGAGGTTGAGGTTGCCCTCGCGTGTTGCGTTGTACAGGTTGTTCTTGCCCTCAGCATCCTTGGCGTCGCTATCTGTTATGTCGGTGTTGGCTACAATATGTAGCGTGGCTGTTCCGGGCTCAGCCTTCACCTTAACATCATAAGAGTCGCCGCCATTAGACGTGATGTCCGAACTCGTGATATTGCTCATGCCGAGATACTTGTCTTCTGCATCGTAGCACAATACGCAGAGGCTTTTGATTTGCTGCTCATTTGCTCTTGTCGCCACTGTATTCTTGGTGAAATTAGGCAACTTAAGAGTCAGCACAACTCCATCGGACGGCAAGTCTTGCGTGTCGCCTCCTACAATGTCTCTGATGTCGCTGCAAGCAGCCAACACCACAGACAAGAGCATGAAGAGCCAAATTGTCAATTTCTTGATATACATATTGTTTTCTTTTAATTGTTACTTTTTAAAAGGGAGCTCCCTGACTCCATGTCTTTGTGTCCGAATCGAAACTGCCTTCCACAACATAACGCTTGCCGTGCATCTTGGTTGAGGGATAGTTATCACCGTCGAACAGTGTAGTATGAATCTCATCACCATTTACCTTAAGCTTCAGAATCTTATCATACTCTCCTAATGGGGCTTTGAGGTGGAGTATGGTCTTGTACCAGGTATTGCCATTGCTGTCCTTGTATTCCTTATCACTGCACTCAAATTGGTTAGGAACATTGTTGTTATTGCACCACATTGTAAATTTTCCTTTACCATCTCCACTGTTTACTCCAAATCTAGAATACCAAGCAGTTATTTTTTTGTTCTTGGTGTATATGGTATATTCTACGTCTACAACGGTAGGTTTCTTATCATATACTCTGTAGTAAGGATCCGACAAAGGGTCGTACAGATACCAACCTTCACGATCCTCATAGTTGAAGAGTGTGATGCCGGGGTCGTTGTGATGGGTGAAACGATGCGGCTGGAAGCCCGTACTGAGGTATGTACCATTGCTGAAAATCAGCAGGGTCTGTCCTGGCTTTATCGTCTTTTCAGCAGTAGTTTTTGCATCTCCCTTACCGTTGTTAAATCCAGACTTAGCATCATGCGCTATACTATAATAGTACCAACCAGGGTTGTTATTGTCAGCTGTCATCGAGCTACCTGGCCACCCTCCGGTGAAATACCATTCTGCGGTATTCTCGTCCTTTGTACCATCAGCCTTTGTCTCACCTATCTGTGTGTAGATGTAGACCTTGTGATAGTCCACGTGCGACGAACGGTCTTTACTCCAGTCAGCACCTTCTTGCACCCACCATCCATCTCGCCAGTTGTTGTTTCCTTTAGGATCATTGTAGGCTTCTTCTTCATCAAGCATATTAGAATGCTGGAATTCGTCAAGGTTACTTGCGTCTTTAGTCCACGCCAAGTCGTTTATGGCTCGCATATAGATACGATAAGGACCTACTGGCGGACGCACCGTCACACGTATCTCTTGCTCAATATGTTTCTTTGTACCGTCTTCATCTATCGACTTTACAGTAAACGTATGTGTGGTTGTTGTCTCAGGGTCGGTTTTTGCCGTAATAGTAAATGTGCCTTCTGCCAATTGAGTATTTCCGCACTTGATGTTTATTGTCGAATTAGCATACGTAACATCATGTCCGCTGTCAGAAACCGTCCAGCCATTAGGGAACTGAATGCCACCAAGGTTGGTAGTGAACTTCACCACCTTTGTCAATTCGGATGAATTTTTTGGGTCGTAGTAGATTACAATATCCACGGGGTCTACCTTGAAGTATGGTGTAACGTCGTACGATATATCAAGGTATTTCTTTATGTTGCCAGCCTTTATCCATACTTTGGCAGTACCCTTAGGAGCTTTAAAGTCTTTTACCGAGAGTTCTGGATTTATACTGAATCTTATACGATGAGTTGCAATATCATTAGTTGCGACAATAACGGGTGACATTCCTCCTGCAATCTTTTCTATCTCCGTAACACATCCAAACGTAATGTTGCTTGCATCGGCATTTGTACCATAGTCGATGATAGCATTTTGCAAGGATGTTACTTCTGCACTTGTCTTCGAAACCCAAAGCGTAGTATGGTTGAGGTCGACATCTATAAATGCCGGCTGCCATTTCTCTACACCTACAGCACAATCGAGGTCGATGTTGCCCAGACTCTTTATGCGTCCTACTATCTCGTAATATGTGCCGCGTGGGAAAGTTGGAACTTCAGTTGTTGAGGTCTCGTCCTTACGATGACCAAGGTTGATGTTGTAGCTGTTGTTGTGACCTCCTACAGCACCACCTATCTTCAATGCCGACTGCTGCGCAGCCTCTGCCACGTAGCGCTCGGGCAGATAATAGGTGGCACGGAAGAGCCACTTCTGCTTAATGTTTACAGGCGAAGAGGTTACCGCGCTCTTTGGCGTTATGATGTTATTGTCGTTGTCGTTTACATGTGTAAGATCCTCTGTCCAATCGCTGTAGTAGACTCCTGTAGCGGAAGCATGTTCATACAATGACAACCCAAAGCCCTTGGCATAAGTGCTGCTTGCATCCAAGCTTGGGTTACTAAACTTTCCATCCCACAACAACTTTGTCTCAGGCGAGAGACGCTCGGCTTTAACATCATTAATAATCATTCCGTTTGTCTTAAGTGCCGAACTAACGCCTGCGGCATTAGGGTCGTATATAAGGTTAAGGCACACCTTGACACAGGTAAATCGCAGATTAGCCGCCACGGTCTTAGGTGTCTTGTCCGTATTATTTATGACGACGTTTTTTGTTGTTCCGTCGGCTTCCTTAGGCTCGTAAATCATCGGGATATTGTTTGCCACGGGCATTCCTGACTTAGACATTGGAGCATAAGACAACACAACGCCCTTCAAGTCGTCCTCGGTATTGATGGTCGTGCCTTTGAGCGCGTCCTCCATGTTTGCCACCACATACACGTGGTAGGTGCCCGGCTTAATCTTGAGCTGATAACGAGCCACCTGCTCGTTTAGCATCTCGTTAGCCTCGGGCGCAAGCAACTCCTGCGAAAGGAATGTTCCGTTGCCATCTACGGGGAAGGCATAAAGGTGCAGGTCGTTAATCTGGCACTCTTCTACAGAGGCATTGTATGTAGGGTTGCTTGGGTCGAGACTGCTCTTAACCTCATCGCCCTCGCGAGTAACTGGCACATAGACACACAGATTGCCCTCAGACGGTGCTGGGGTGTTGTATACGTCGGCATCATCAGTACATGCTGCCAGCAACAACAGGGCAGCTACAGAAAGGAGTATGTCTGCAAGTCGTTTCATTGTTTGTTGTTATTAATTTGGATTAATAGTGTTTGGTGGAGGCATCGTTTAGAGGTCCACCCTCTGAATGCGTTTTGCCCAGTCGAGTATTCCCACCGACAGGTTTATATACTGCCACTCCGAGCCGATGAGGAAGAAGTCGAGGCGGTAGTCGTACTCGCGGTCGAGATATTCCTGAATGCCGTAGTTTTGCGAGGCATAAGCGTCGCGTCCTTGCTGCAGAATGTCTGGCAGGTTGATCAGGGCGATGGTCTCTCCCGACACCTTATTATATATATGCAGCATGGCGTTGCGGTTGTTCTCCTCGGGAGGGAAGTAGACCAGGCGCGAGAGCATCAGTCCGGCATGGGCAGTACGTTCTTTTACGTTTCCAGTCTCGTCGCGGAACTCGGTGGTCCATGTATGGAAAGGCGTGTAGCGAAGCTTAGAGTCGCTTGCCAAAGAGTTGTCGTAGTTAATCAAGCCGTTGTCGGCTATTACCTCGTAGCCGAAGTCGTCGGCAGAGATTTTCTCGGGTGCGTCAATCTGATGCAGCGAGATAGTGAGCTGCTTGGTGTCGCGCACCAAAGATATAGTGTCGTGTGTTCCCTTAAGGTCGTACACGGTAGTAAGGTGTTGCGAGCGACCTATCCACAGCGTGTCGAGTGGAGCCGAGCAATCCACCTCGTCAATATCGCCCGCCTCGTTGCGGTCGAGCATAGTGTTGAAGGCAGTAATGTCCTCGCCCTCCACATGGTTGTGGATGCGGAACTTGGCTCCAGGCGTAGCCAGAGCGTCCTCGTAACGTTTCTGCTTTGCGATGGCGAGAAATTGGTATTCGCCAGGTTGCAAATTAAGATGTACGGCAAAGTCGTGACGGCGGATAGGAGCGTCGCTATTGGTATTGAAAGCGTCCTGACGGAAGAGGAACTTGCCGTCCTTATCGTACACCATGACAACAACGCCTCCAACATGGTCGTTGAAAAGGTCGGCGCGCTGCGTGTTGTAGTCGTAGCGGAAGTGCAGGTAAGCGCCATTGTCGCATGGCTCAAGGTCGTCGTGCATCAGCGAGCACGAAGCCAGCAATGGTGCAAAGGCGAGGAGTGAGCATATAGATTTAACCAGTCCGTGAAACATAATGTTTGCCGTTAAATTAATTAGAGTTGTTGGTAAATAATGTAAATATTCAAAATGAAGGTATCAAAGGAAGTACGGCTGCATGAGCCGTACCTCCTAAGATATTAGGGTTCTTGCGGTCCTAAAGATAGGACGGGCAATATTGATTAGAGGTCGATGCTCTGACTGCGCTTAGCCCAGTCAAGGATCTTAACCTCAACGTTGATGTACTGATCGTTAACGTCGTCTGGATCTGTTGGATTAACCTTAGGAACGTCAGGATAACCAGGACCACTAACGCTATTTACAGAAAGCTCGTACCAGTTGTTGCGGAGAACACCGTAACGACCAAGCCAGTTGATGTTGTTGCTGTCGTATGTTTTATTACCGGCTTCCCACTTAGTAAGGTAATCGCCGAAGTGCTTTACACGTGCGATGTAGTAAGAAACGCCACCCGCGAAAGTAGACAAACCAACTTCTACATCTCCAGTTGCAGCTTTCTTGAAGCCGAGCTTTGCATTGATATTATCAACATCGTCAGTAGTAAGAGCTGGTCCTCCAACATGAGTAACATTAGCAGCGGCAACCAAATGAACTCCTGCCTCTGTCAAGTTGTTTGCAGGAGCGGCAAGTGTTACAGTAACCTTTGTTTTATCTGTCTCACTAAGTACCTCCATAGCCTTAGCCTTAATCTGATCCTCTACCTTTGTAGCATTCCACAACTGAGAGCTGTTACCCATCTTATAGAAAGTATCTCCAGCATGAAAACCCTTAGGTGTGTACTCAGCAGAGAACAAAACTCGTGTTGTCTGACCCTGCACCATGTGATCAATGTCGAAGGTATTCTCAAGGCAATACTGAGGCTTCTTGGCTTCTGCACCAGTCTTGAAATCTGCTGTTTTTGCCATTGTAAACTCAGTCTCGCAATCAGCTACAGTAGCTAAATTTTTCTTGTAGTTAGGATCTGCTCCCCAATATACGCGTGGGAATTCTGCAAGCTTTGAATCATAGAAACGGGTGATTGAAGCACCATTATCACCGTTTGCAACAGGTGTCTTCCAGATATCGCTCCACAACCCATCAGTTACATGTACAGGGAAAGTCTTTTTGTTGGTAACATCAAGTGTCCAACCTTTAATGTCAACCTTGTCGCCATCATAGTTGCCACCTGTAATATCAACGTGCTTATCATCAGAACCAGTAGCGAGAGAAACCTTAGCAAGACCACGCTCTACATATACTGTAGTAGCTGTAGAGTTCTCAGCCTCCTGCTTAGAAGCACAGATATTCTTGATTTCAACAAGAGTTTCAGGAGTACTATTGGCAACATACTTAGGAGCATTAGCCATAAAGAAACCTTTATCATACTTCAAGTAGTTGGTAGCATTTGCGTTACCAGCTTTCTGGCTCCAGTCTGCATATGTCTGGCCTTCAGTAGGATAAGTGATTTTTGCATCCGTTCCCTCATTGTTGTTGAGAACAATAAGAGCATAATAACCCTTATTTGCGCCAACTTCAGCCTTAGTCAATTTGGCTGTCAACTTGGCAGTCGTGGTTATACCTTCTGTGCTGCTTGATGTCCAAGGCTCCATATTACCAAGGGGTACAGTTTCCTCGAATATAAACTCGTTAGAAGCATCTTTCTTGAAGAGAAGAAGAGTTGCATCGTTTACAGCATACTCGTTCTTGTCACCATCTTCAAATGTAGGATCTCCTGCAGCACGTGAACCGCTTGTAGTCGGCAGATTAATCTTAAATGAAGCATACGCTTCACCAGCATTGCCAGCACCCTCGTTACCGTTAGGTGTAAGGTCGTCATTGCTTGCGCAACCCACCAAGGCTGTAGCCATTACAGCCATTCCGAATAGATTTTTTACATTTACCATAATTGTTAGGAATTTAGTTGATTATTGTTTTTTTTGATATATTTGTCATTTGTTTTGGTTAAGCCAATGGTAGTGCCCCCATGGAAGCACTCCATCTGCCTAATCTCCTACAATATGCGCTCTATGCGCTTGGCGTTGGCTTTAGCCTCTGCCGAACCTGCCGCTGCAGCCTTGTCGAACAGTTGCTTTGCCTGTTTGTAATTCTTTCGCGCCACGGCGAGTGCTCCACGTGCGTTGTTTGCCTCGGCTGAGTTGCCGGCACGTTTCAGATGACGCTCAGCCGACTCCATGTCGCCCCGCTGAATGTCGGCGCAGGCTGCGTTGAGGTTGGCTGTTGGGTCGTCGGGGAACATACGCACGGCGATGTCGAACACCTCGTTGAACTCCTTTGAGCCCACCTCCATTGTCTGTGCCACAAGATACATCTCCTGTAGCGACAGTTGCTGCGGACGGGTCTTAAGTATCTGTTTAGCTTCCTCAACCGAGAAAGGTCTTACCGTATAGCTCACGGTGTAGTCGCTATGGCGCAAGCGCGGATAGATGTCGCTCATTATCACGGCATAGTCGTGTGGATAGAGCTGGCGTATGCGCTTGTCCTTGTCGTCGGGCGCAAGGCTCGAGTTCGAAATCTTTATTATCTCCTCCTTATTAGCCAAGTTAGACTGCTGCACCTTGCGGCGGAATCCGTCCCAGTCCTCAGGTGTAGAGTTTGAGCTGAACAGCTTGGCGTTGATAGGATAAAGATTTGCCACATAATTCTTTAGCGAAGCGGCACGCTCGCGAGCCAATCGCTCGTTGTTGGCGTAAGGACCGTCGGGCGAGGCAAAACCATGAATGTTGATGCCCGTAATCTGCACGTTCTTGTCCTCGCGCACAAGGTCGATGGTCTTTGTAATCTTTGCCAATTCGCGTGAGTTGTCGAACAGGTCTACCACGATGTCGGTCTTGTTTACGCGGAAGCTCAGGTAAGCCTCGCCCTTCTCGGCGCGCTGCTTGCGAGCCTCGGCAGCCGGCTTCACGAAAGCTATGGCAGGAGTCCAAGCCGCTGGATTCTCCACGTTGGCTATCAGCGAGCTTTCAAGGTTCTCGATGTCGCCACATCCACACAGGTCCTGAGCGGTAAGCAGTTGCACCTGCTCAGCCTCGATGGGTCGCGTACGGTTCACGGTCTGACTGTAGTTTATGCTTTGCTGTGTGCCGTTCTTGCGGCGCACCACTATAGGTTGGCGTCGGTCGGTGCGGCGCGAAGCCAGCTCACCGTTGCGCTCCATTCGAATCTGCTTCGACCTGCCGTTGATGACAATTGGCGAAAGCGCCAATGTGTCGCCATCGGCAACAAGCATCGGGGTAAGAACGAGCTGCTGTTCAGCCTTGAGCCTCAAGTTGTCAAGGTTGAGTTTGAAAGCCACGTCCACCCGGCTGTCCACTATATGCGTCTGTACACTGTCTATCGTCACTGCGCCAGAGGCTATCGACTGCGCCATGGCTGTGCTGCTCGAAACAGCTGCCACAAAGCCTGACAGAAGGATGCGTGTCAATGAATTCGTGCTCATAACGTTAATATGTTATAATGGGGTAATAGTGTTTACGATTTCGATTATTTTGTTGGCGATATTCTCTAAAACATATAAGCCAAGCTCAGTGCAACCTTGGTGGGTCCCACGTAGTTGCGGTGGTCCTTCTTCAGACAGCGGTCGCATCGACCGTAGAGCTTATAAGGGCTGTAGGCGTAGCCTATGCCAAGCGAAGCCTCCAGGTTCCAGTGGCGCGACAGCAACCATTGGTAGCCGTAGGTGACGCCGGCTCCTATATACCATCCCTCGTAGTGGCGACCCTCCTTGGTCTTTGGCAGTATGCCGAAGGGCAGGTCAACGTTCTTCACGTTGTACTCGCCGGCGAGAGCATGCACTCCGAAGAAACTTCCTCCGAAACGCAGACATGTCCACCATCGGTATTCCGGCTCCACGTTCCATATTCTCACCCTCTTGCCGCCGGAGAACTCCCACGGGTTGAGTGTGGCGAATAGCTGTGCAGTCTGCTTTTCTGCCGTTCCTATCTCAATGCCTGCATTGAGCGATGTTGTAGCCCATCCCAAGAGGTTGGTCTTCAGTGCCACGTCCTGGGCGTTGGCATTGCTCATCATTGTGAGCAGCATCATTGCCAATCCGAATTTGTATGAATGCTTCATCGTTTTAGGCTTTAATGATAATTCGTTTTATTTTCTTTTTGGTTTAAGACTATTTTATTCTCTGTAACCGTTTCATCTCTTTTTCTGCCGCAAAGTTATGACATAAATCAATGACATAAATCAATTTTCTATCAGAATTCTTAAATTTAGCATTGCAAACGTTTGTATTTTACATTAATACCGCAACACTATAAATTTTAACTTTTAATATCCTGAGCGTAACTATTCAGTTCACCACAGGGGCCTTTCCCTGAGCAAAACGGGAAATAACATTCGCATCATAGGTCTGTGAACAACTTTGTCATTGACTTAATACAGATTTACTTTACACCGTTTTAACAATTAAAAAATGAGTGT
>ERZ1023641.245-NODE-245-length-17711-cov-7.219642_pt1 | contig 17711 bp, 18 predicted proteins | sample MGYA00380335_ERZ1023641 | MGnify/ENA primary metagenome ERZ1023641 (study PRJEB33179, sample SAMN07448970) | human gut metagenome | biome: Human-gut; feature: Human associated habitat; material: Faeces | host: Homo sapiens | place: India: Bhopal | collected... | reverse complement strand
ATAACCAGTAAACTTTCCTCATTCTTCTCTCAAACACTTTTTATATGCACTTTCCTCCAAAGAAAATGCCACACTCTGAATATCGGTTCACTCATAGCCTCAGCAGGAAAATACCTCACGAGCCTTATATCCCTATACACCCTTTGGAGATTATGCCCCAGCTTTGATCTCCCAAACCAATACCTTTCATCATGCCTTCCGAAGTTCCCGGCTTCTAGCACCTCATTCAGCACAAACCTACCATACTTCTCATTCGGAGGAACGATAAGCCGAGAGGCAGGCATGCCGAACACCTCCTGCATGATATACATAATGGCACCAGCAAACTTCCACAATCCCAACTCCTTCAATTCCTTCTGTACTCTATCCCTAATCAATGATAAATCATCACTAATCAATACAAAGTAGTAATCAAGCAGCTGCCTCAGCCCAATCCCCTCATTCATCAGATGAGCATAGATATGAGTCAACTGGAAGATGAGATTAAATTCCACAGTCGGAATCGCAATCTCCCCTTGCTCTCCTAACATCACCCGATGCGAGAACTGCTCCTCCTTCACCCTCTCATAATATTTCTGAAGCTTTCTGTCATGCCAGAAGCACAACAGGAAGCTAGGGCGATAATGCACTTCAACCTCCACACCCTTATACGATGGGAATTCGATGTGGTGATAGCACGCCTTTTCATGAGGCGAGATAGAGCGGACAAAGGAGATAACCCATTTGTCTCCACCTTCCACCCAGATGTCAATATCGCCAGGCGTACGGGAATAAGGATTCGGATACATCAATGCATTCCCCTGTCCTTTCAGGATGCAGGTTCGGAATCCCTTCTTCCGGAACCACTCAGAAACCTGGATGGCAGCATCGTTCAGTCGCACATTCGCTTTCTCCAACATTTGACTTTCCGCCATCCATTGGAGCAGCAGTTCCTTCTTCATCCCTACATGTTCAGTAGGTAGCTTCTTGATACCATCAAAGAGAATACCCACCAAACATTGCTTCTGGGCGATACGATATAGTGCCTTCCTATCCGCCTCCTTAAAGGAAGAAGGAATCTCAGAGTCCGAGCCAATACAGAATCTCAGGAAATCAAAGAAAATTGTATATTGTTGCAACATAAAAAGTATATTCCATTATGGTATCGCCCCATATCTTACGAATTTTCTTATATTTTTCAATTTATACGAAACCTAATCAGAAACAAAAGTTTCTTTTATACATTCCCGCATAATCAGGAATGGCATATCCATGCTTTTTGAAGAATGTCCTTAAACTCTGAAAATGCATAAATGCTTTTTTTCCAATTTTAGCACTGGCACGCAAATGATTGTGTACCATTCGTGCTTGTGGGACATAAACCACAGGACGATTCATCAACCAAGATCTAAGACATATATCTTCATCTTCCATATATAAGAAATAGTCTTTGTCAAAACCAGCTAATTTACTATACATCTCTCTTGATATAAATAAAGCAGCTCCTACCGCCCAATTTATAGGCTGAATTTTATCTACATCAATATTTTTACAAAGATACTTCACTATATCATGATTCATTGAATCATCCTTTCCATGTGATAAAATACGATTCATGAAAATTTTTGGAGTAATAAAGCCACGAATAGAATATTGATGAGTTAAATCCTTATTGAATAAGTGAGGAACAGCAATACCTACTTCCTGATTTTTCTCCATAAATTCATATAGTGAATCAAGACTTCCTTCCATAAAGGACACATCAGGATTAATTATCGCAAGATATTTACCTGTAGAAGCAAACGCACCAATGTTGTTATTCTCTCCAAAACCTTTTGGAATATCATTCTTAATGATTTTAACTTGCGGATAGTTTTCTCTTAAAAACTCCACACTTCCATCACTAGAACAATTATCCACATAAATTGCTTCAAAGGAAACACTTGGTTGATAATCCTGATAAAGAGATTTATATAGCTCCTTTATATAAGACAGATGGTTCATACCCACCGTAATGACAGATATTTTTGGAATCATAATAAAAAAAAGAGAATAAATGTTTATTATTAAAGTTTATTTCTTATCTATCAAACCATTGCTTCATATGTTCAGCAATGATTTCCGTAGCACTTCCTTTCTGAAGTGGCATAAAATTAAAGTTTTTGGCTTTTTCGATGCAATCTGCCAATTTGCTAATATCATAGCAACCAATAACACAGCCAAGATTATCCAACTTACGAACCAGCTGTTCTTGATTATGAATATGTTCAGCACCTTCTATTCTAGGAACAGCTACAATCCGCTTGCCCAAGTCTATGGCTTCTTCCATACCTCCCCATCCACCTTGCATCACCAACAAATTTGCTTCTTCCATGTATCCATTCATATCTTCCTTAGGACAAAAAGCAAAATGCTTGGACACATGTTGCATTGGATAATTTGACACACCCATCTGCACTACTATCTTTTCATCTGTAGTTGCAGCATACTTATCAATCCCCTCAGCCAATCTATCGAAAGGCTGTGAATGAGTTCCCAATATTACTAATATCATAATGTACCTATATATTTTGCTTTAGGAAAAATTTCCACCATCTCAGGCCATTGCACTAAGAACAAATCACTTAAAGGATAAGCACGATATGGAGTACGTGCTGGTTGTGTAACATCTGCCGCAGATGCTATAAAAATCACTTTACAGCCAAAGAACTTCTTACCCAACCATATTGTTGGAAAAGCAACTCCTGCACCAGTAGAAATAATAACATCTGGACGTTCCCACAAAAGAAACACAAGCGACTGTAATGCATTCACTATCCATGTTATTTTATTGGTTGGAGAAGTATTCAACACATAATGATGTCGCTTCCCCTTCAAGAACTTCTTGACATGCGGCGAGCGATACATAATCCAATAACTATTACTACAATCTATATCTTTGGTAGCCAATTGCAACTCATGCAAATGGCCACCAGCAGAACAAGCGAAACAAATTTTTGGTTGTTTTTTCATGACTTCAATACCTTTACGATGCCCCTTTTCATGGCATCCTCCGTAAATTCATTCTCATATCGCAATCTTGCCGCACGAGCAAGCTTACTTCTGAGTTTTTCATCTTTTATCATTCTCTCCAAACCATCTGCCAAAGCAACAGGGTCAGAGGGTGGCACTAAGATACCTTGTTCCATATTTAGGATAGATTCTCCGTTACCACCTACGGTTGTAGCTACGATACACTTACCCGCTCTCATAGCTTCCAATACAGCTATAGAATGATATTCGTACAAAGATGGTAAGGCAAATATATCTGCCGATGCAAGCCATGACGGAACATTGCTTTGATATCCTTCAAACGACATCACATCATCCAGTTTTGTATCCTTACACATTTGCTTCATAGCTTCCAATTCAGGCCCCTCACCTATCATATAATAATGAAATTTCAAGCCTCGTTGTTTCAAAATAGCAACTGCCTGCATCATAAAAGGCAAACCTTTTACCTTGTCTATACGAGAAGCAGTAATAATATTCACAACATCATGGCTCATTTGTATCGGTGATGTAGAATTTACATCAATATCCTTGATTCCATTATGAACAGTGACCACCTTTTCTTCTGGAACACTTTTTGAAATGAGATATTTCCTAGAATATTCCGCTACACAAATAGTAACCTTTGCTATATGTTTATAGATAAAATGAGACATCCTATTATAAATTGGCTCTATGATTTTCTTTGCCTTTGTCGGTGCATGATAAGCTCCATGATAAGTCAATACAACCTGAGCTTTCATCCCTTCAAAATATTTTTCCATCATAGCCACTATAGCACCATTGAAACCATGCGTAAACAAGATGTCTGCCTTAAATCCGTCAATACATTCTTTGAGTTTCCACATCCAAGAGAAATCCAAAGGGCTTTTTATATCAATAAAGGTTACACCGATTTTCTTCAAAGGTTCAATATGACTATTTCGACTTTGTACATTGATACAAACATTTTTGATTATAATGTCTGTATCAACACTAGCCAAATCCGCATAAGTCAAATAGCACTTGTCAATACCTGCACCTAAAGAAAATCCCCAAATAAGATTTACTATTCTCATTCGTATTTTTTATAAATCGTCCTTAATATCTGTTCTACACTCTCCTTAATTGTCCCTGTGTTATCTATTACATGCACCTCTGCCTTCTGTTGAAGTTTCTGATACAAGTCCATACGATAAGGGAAATCTGGATTGGTACGGTTCTCTACACGACAATCTACAATGTCTTTTCTACCTCTTACGATCACATATTGCTCTGTATTCTTTGGCAATATTTTTTGGAAGCGACCATACCATTTACTACCAAGAATCTCAGGAATACGACATTCCGCACCGAGATCTATCAAAGTATCATTCACCCATCGATCACAAATGATGAAGTCAGCGTCAAGTTTCAAAGCCTTTCTTCTCGCAATTCTATTGTCTATATAGCTACACCAAACATAAATTTTACAGAACAAAGGTGACTTATACAGCCTATGTTCCCAGACATCACCGAAATCATTGTGTACAGGTACACTCAGTTTCAACACTCTTGCCAAGGCATTCATCACTTTAACAGAATAGTGATTGAATCGCATCCAAATATATTGAGTGGAATGCCCCTGACGTTCCAACTCTTCCTTCAAGGCATTGATTACAGAAGTCTTTCCGCTGCCATCAATGCCACTAATTACCAAATATTTCTTCATATTATTGTTTTTGATATGTCAATACTTCAAGCCATGATTTACCAACCTCATCCCAAGAAGGGTGTTGAGACATGATGCCCAGCGCTCTTATACTAGCCAATCGATATTCTTCATCATTCGCCCATATACGTTGTAGGTTTTCACACAAACCATTTACATCACCAGGCTTAGAACTCAGCACACCATCTTTCAGATAATCCGTGGTTCCACCATTACGGAATGTCACTACAGGAGTTCCAAGCGACAACACTTCAAAGAATGTGATTGGGATTTCAGAAGGAACCAATAAGAAAGGAAGCATTACTGCTCTTGCATGAGCCATCACTGTTTTCAACTCGTTACGGTTCACTTTCTCAAAAATAATCTGCACACATTCTTTGTGTTTAAGTTCTTGATAAACTTTATCGAACACAGAATAGTCTGAGCCAACATCCTTACGCATCAAAAATACACAAAAAACATCAGGATTCTCTTCAGCTATCTTATCTAAGGCTTTCAACAAAAAAGAAGCACCTCGAATTGGAGCAGGTGCTCCAGAAAACAATAGATACTTATGCTTCTTTATCTTCAACCGTTCAAAGACATGGATATCTTCTTCCAAGTTTTCAAAGTTATCTTTGCCAGGTACAGTCATGCTCACTTTACCAAAACCACCTCGCTTACAAGTTTCAGCAGTATAAGGCGATTGAGCAACAACACTATCGAAGCCTACATTTTTCAATTTTCCCATGAGAAGGCGATAAGGTGTTAACCAGTCTAGCAGATAAGGTTTTGCCGTCTGCCATCCCACATGTTTCCACAAAGCCTTGATATTTTCCAAGCGATAGGAACCTCCGGGGAAGTATGCCACCTTTTTGCAGCCTATTCTCTTGAAGGCTGATAGATTCTTCAAGCCTTCACGCCAAGGAGTAGGATAAGCTACCACATCATAACCTCTCACTTTCACATAATTGGCAAATTCATGAAAGTCACGGGGAGCAGACTTTACCTTAACACCCTCAAACTCATAATTCACGTTGTCCTTTTGCACTGGGAGTGTCAGCACTTCTGCCTCATGTCCATGAGCGTTGGCATATTTGGCCACCTCTATCACGGTTCTCCAAGGCATCAGACGCTCACGTCCCTGCACCAAGTCAACAGTTGTCAGTGCTATTTTCATTGCAAAACCATCATTATTTTTGGACAGGATGTCCTAACTCATTCAAATGTCCCACTTTGTCAAAATCTACTTCTTTCAACTCTATTCCGTTTCCATCGTAAAAATCATAAATACGCTGGTCTTCAAGTTTCAAGAAAACAGGAAACTCATCATTACGAAGACGTGTCAAGAATTTTGGTCCATCAGCCATATACAAATCCATAGGATTCAAATACCACACTGCTATTACACGTTCACGAAATGTTACCCAATATCCCTTGATTCCATTCAACAGACCTGGACGACGAATAATACGCATATCCAAATCACTTTTCTCGCCCCAAACAGCACGACTTAAAGAACCATACAGAGTACAAGCTCCTATACAATTTGCATTTTTCATTCTACTCTGTACACCTCTAAGGTACTCCTTGGTACGGTCATTTCCCATATTTCTGAAATTTGGTATAGAGAAGTCTATACCTGTCCAAAAATTAAAATTAAAAACCCAGTTCAATGTATGCACAACAAACAAAGCCAATATTAGGCTTGGCCAAAATGACATCAAACCTGTACTATAGAATAATGCAAAAAATATTGCATCAGGTATCAATTCCCACCATACACGATAAAACATTTCAGTTCTATCAAGATAAGTAAAACCTTGATGAATCCACTGACTGATAGCAAACCATAGCACTAAGCCACTATCAACTTTTGCCTTTTTCTTTTTTTTCTGCTTCGGACCAGCAGTTGGGTCATAATTAAAATGATATTTCATAATTTTATTTAATATTAATTATCGCTAAACTTTTGATTTTTTATCGTTTTGACTCAATTTCTCTTTTACGAATATTCTTTATCACGTTGTCACTCCAGTTGGCGTAAAGCATACCTTGGAGTATAAAAGAGGTAATAAAAGTAATGTAACCATAACTCATCCACTCAACAAACCATGTTCCTTGAAGAAACGATGGCAGATGTTTCTTTTTGTGCTTTGTAAACAAAGCGTTAATATATCTATTCATATTATTAAGTTTTACAATCCTAATTCATTTTTCCTTTCATCAAGCCAAGTTGACAATTCTGAGACATAATCAGTCCAAAAAACTTCCTTACTCAATATATCTGTCAATCTTGTCAAGAACGCATCACGGCTTTCTCCACTTTTCATCTGTACATCATACAGATAAGCATGTTTGTCGTCAGCCACTGCCATAATTTCCTGTGCTAATGTTGCCAAGTCGTTAGTAGTCTGCTTTAGTCGTGTCCACAAAAAATGCTCGGGCTGTTCTCCTTCTGGAAGAACAAACTGCTTAATATGCGATAACGCTCTGCTTCTTCGAGCATTACGATCAACTTCATTACCAGAATAACATTTCTGCATTTGGGCCATTCGTTCTGCGTCAGTTCTATACTTATCACCGTCCAATAAAAATATCTTATTATCTGAATCCGCTTCTTGAATATCGCATCCTGCTGCAACAACAAAAGCATTTTCAATGGCTCCAAAACGTAAGAAAGAAGTATATGGTAAAAGTCCTTTGTCTCTTACGACCTGACGTGCTATATATTCTGCTAAATCATCTTCCACATACACTTCAAGTTGTTTTTCCATTCTACCAGTCAACCTACGTAAACAATCAGGTGAAGTATGGTCTAAGACAAAGGTATCATTACTATTTGCCGTTTTCCAAATATGCCTAATATTAATATCATTTCGCAAAGCCAATTCTTCACGATGAGTAGTAAAGACGATTTGAAGGTGTTTCCGACGTGCAACATTTACCATTTCATCAACCAGCTTCATTAATGCTGATGTATGCAGAGTCAAATCCAACTCATCAATAAGGAGAAGAGAGTAAGCAGGCATTGAATACAAAATTTCTAATATAGTGAAAAGTCTTTGCTCACCTGCTCCCATAGCCAATGAAGAGTAATTGATAGTTGCACTATCACGAACTACCTTCTTGTACTTTTTACTATGAAAGGAAGCTTTAGCATAATCACTATAATCATAATTCATAATAGTAGAAGCTGCTCGTACTATTTCATCCATGCGTTGTACTCTTTCTGCAGCCCCCATAGGAAAATTAGTTACTGTAATAGTAACTTGCTCTATATCTGGCACGCATGAAGAGATTCCAAGATACACTACATCTCTTTGAGGACGTCTATCAATACGAGGAGTCCAACGATCGCCCTTTTTGCCATATTCTCTAAAAGAAGAATGACCTTTGATAGTATAAGAAGCACGTAATTTACTTCCTGTCCATGAAACGCCATTCTCACGTTTAAAGAATCTTGTGAAATAGTTCTTTTCTCCTATGGAACTATCTGGCCTATACAAACATGCCAATGCATGTAGTATAGTAGATTTTCCACAGCCATTAACTCCGAAGATAGCTGTTACAGGCTTATCCATAAATGAAATCTCCACATTATGCAAACCTTTCAGTTGGGTGAAGAAAACCTTATCTAATGATTGGGGTATTACTGGCATAAAATATATTTGTAAAAATTATCACAAAGTAAACATCCACTCATCGAACCATGTCCCTTGCAGAAACGATGGCAAATGTTCTTTCTTGTACTTTGTAAACAATGCGTTGATATATCTATATTCATGATTTATTAATTTATCTTTCTTTCTCAAAATACAATGTATAGTAATTGAGCCCAGACTCTTCATCCTTACCTTTCACGACATAGCCTTCGCCTCCAAATATGGTTATATCAAAATTTGAATCAAGATGAATAGTTGTTTTAGGGAATGCTGTTTTTGCTTGCCCCATCTTAGGCTCCAGCGATAGGGGCTTTAGAGGTAACTGGTAAGCATCTTCTTGCGAACGAGCATATTCGATGAACTTTTTGCCATAGACCTCCCCATAAGCTTCTTGCGCAAACTCTTCCAAAGAGATGGTGTCGCTAGATCGCATCACGTTCTTAATCTTTGAAACAAGCAAAGCCTTATCCTTCTTACTCAGATCTGCCGTCTGAGACTTCAAGAAATTACCACAAACCTTCAAAAGTGTCTTTGTCTGATGAAAAGCAGTCTGACATGGCTCCAATTGCAAGAAATCACTAACCCAATACTTTATATCACCAGACTTGCTAGTTTTGTTAAAACAAGACACAACATATTCTGAACCTACCCCAGTATTTAAGATAAGACATCCTTTGTCAGCTTTTTGAAGCGAAAAGGTTTCAACCGATGCTACCTCAAAACCATCTGATGTAGGCTTGAGAATCACATTTTTCTCCTTTTTCTCGGTTTTCAATAATATGATACCAGATACCGACTCGCCTTTAAACGAAATGTTCTCCACATACAAAACCCACAATTCACCAGGCAACACTTTACCAGAATTGCCTTGCTCATACAAAGCTTTGGCCATATAGACAGACTGCCGCAACAAGTCATTTGGATTATCAAAAACTTGTTGAGTATATGAATACATTTTATTTTCTTTTCCTTCACCCTGCTTAAATGTATATAGTTCCTTTGTATCAAAGGCAGAAGACACCAATGCTACAAGATCTTTCTTAACAGGTGAGAAGTCAAGATATTCATTGGATATTCTTACCCCTTCACCATTAAACTTATTGCCCACAAAATGTAGCACAACCTTTTTAATATCACAAAATTTAATCATTTTTCTTTTTGTATTTATTTATTATGCGACTAGGTATCAAAGCCTCACCATTTAAGAACTGAGGACAAGTATGAAAGTACGAAAAGCCATCTTTTCCTTCCCAATAACTCTTAGGTGCATGTTCTACAAGGATAATTTGAAAATGCTCCTTCTTGACATTCACCACATAGTCCATAAAATCATTGACGACTCGAAAGGCATCTTTCAATTTTACCTCATCATTACTATTTACCTCAGCATTACCTACATAATAAGGTATGCTAGGTTGATCAATAAACAAAAACTGGAACACACTAGAATCCACATAATCTATAAGATACTTATGGAGTCCCAAGAAGAAACACAAATGCATAAACATATAATTTGATTGACTTCCTATCACATCATAATCGTAACCTTCGTCCTTGCCCCTCAGTTGCAACCGTTGACATTCTCTATTATATTTCGTCTTACAACCCTCATAAAATTCCATGTATTTAAACTTATCATAGATACCTTGGAACTCATCATCCAAAGTCTGCCATTTCTTATAGTTAGCCTGTTCTTTCTCCTCTATAAGTTTCCCTAATTCCTCACTACGCTCCAGCTTCTTCTTATAATCACTCAGGCACAACATACTGTCGCCATTTTCCTCCTTGATATTCAATAGGCTTAGTTTTTCTTCCACTACGCCGATTGCCCTATAAGCCTGTGCCTGCAGATAAATGGTTTGCTTGAAAGTAGAAGCTTGCATGATACGTTTCTGTTTTTCATTGATTTTCTTTTGTACATCAGCTATCTGGTCTTCAAACTTAAAAGTATCCAATACATTTTGCTTTTTCTCTTCCACTATCTGTGACAGAGCCTTAGCCAAAGACTTCATGATATAATCTGTCCATATCGTAAAACGTCCTTCCTTTTTCATTTGTTGAAGAAAATCAACAGGCTTCAAGGCATCTTCCATCTTATCCAAAGTTCCGAGATATTGTTCATACTGCTCCTTGGCCGACGTCAGATTATGCAAATTGATAGAATCCTCCATCAAGCTACGTTTGAGTTGGTCTAGGTCATGATTAGATTCCTCTTCATTTCTCAATGCTGTATCTTTAGCAACCTCCACCATCTGTCGTAAAAGAGCGACTTGCCCATACAGCCCTTTATTTTTCAAGTTGGTTACATCAAACCCATTGCCTGCCAACAAGGCAACACAAGAATCCACTATCTCTTGGTCGCTAAGGATTTTCTTTTCTTGATTGTCGAATTTTCTTATCGCAGTGTCTAACTTCCGCTTTTCATTTCTAAGTTCTTCCGTTTTGAGACCTTTCGGCGTAATCGTCTCATCCACCAACATCTCTCGAAAATCTGCATTGCCCAAATATTTAGGCTCGAAAAAATTCACATTAAGATAGTCATAAGGCGAAGTAATGATATTCTCCGTAAGCATATTGAAGATAAAATTGCTTCTAAACCTAAACTCTTTGCCATTATTATGGTAACCCAGAATACTATTCAAGTACCTACGACCACCTTGAATTTGGTAATTCGTACTAGATGGATAGAAATTATCAACAAATTCTCCTTCTTGGATATACACATCGCTAGTAATAGTCTCCAAGTCTGGACGCTTTCGAGCAATGGCATAAGTAACACCATGCACCTTGAACTCCAAACCATACCATTTGGAATACTGATTGATAACAGGCTCTACGATATTAGACTTTTCCGAAAGTAAACAGTAATTGATGATGGCAATAATATTACTTTTTCCTGTTGAGGAATTTCCAGTTATCACATTCACCCTATCCGGTAAAAAGCTTAATTCCTGCGGTTTGTCCTCAGGCGCAAACCAAATAATCAACCTAGATATATTAAAGTTCATAATTTTATGTTTAATTGTCTGTAAAGATTTGATAACTTCATGTTTTCAGCATCATGGTAAAGCTGAGAGAACACCCGAACTATTTTTTCCAATCTCATGCTCTCACTGTTATCTTGCTTTCGACTAGCATTATCGGCAAACACCAAATTTCCATCTGTCAGCAGAATGAGTTTAAAATCCAGTAAAACAGATACTCCATCGACCAAGACAGGAAGAGCATCATAATATTGTTCATTGAAATTGAGCAGTTTATTCTTTCCTATCTGAAGGATATTCATCAAGGAGAAATGGCGATTTTCTACCAGATTACATACCGATTCGTCAAGAACCAAAGGCAATATAGCAGCACTGATAGCAATATTGATTCTCCGTCGTCTCCTCAGTACGCAATATAGTAAGCTAGCCACTAATGCTGCATTGTTATAAATTTGATAATCAAATTTCATGATTTATCCTCCTTTCTCCAATCAGCACGCCAAAATACACGAGGTAAACTCTCATTTGACAATGCCAACATCCAGCCAGACGAGAAGTTAGGTCTAATAGAAATTCCATCACAAACTACATCCGTCTTCATAGACTGTATAAAACAGAAATACCCACAAGACTTCACGATATTTGTTTCTTTCATTTTTTCAGCATCGCTCAATAGTTCATGATTGGCATCAGCATATATGCCCCGCCATGTTCTAATAGCCTTCTGCTCTATTTTTTTGCGCAGGCTTTCCGACATAACGTGACTTGCGAAACAGTACGCATTTATGCTATTTTTATAGCACCAGTAATGTCCTAAATATAAAGATATACTAAAACTATCCGTAACACCTACAGAAGCCATCTGTTGTACCATCAACCATTCGCGAAAATCGGGAGGCAAATCCCTATCACACTCATCCTCAATAGGCTCAAATGGTTTTATGGTTAACTTTTGCAAGTCTGCTTGAAACAATGAGATAAAATCTTTCACACAAAATTGAAAAACGCCCTTTTTGTGCTGTTGTTTCATTTCCCAAAATTTACCAATAATAGAATACAACACATCATCAGCCAATATCGGAAGATTATATTTACTATTGAAGCGGTCGAACATCACACCTATGGGGTTATCCATTCGCACGACCTCAATTTTCGCAATGAGTTTCATGATATTTTTTTTCTGCTTAAGCAACACTTTGGCATAAGCTTTACAAGTATCTAATTTCTTAAGTCTATTCAAACAATCGACAACATCTCCATAATCAGCCTCCCCATGCCTTACCCTATCTATCACCGTCAAGAATTCATGAGCAGGGGTCATGTTAACAACCAATATGCATCTAATATCACGAGTCGGCTTATTTTCCTGCTCTCGTATAGTCAAATAATGTTGCCAATTACTAATCGTTTTCCAAATATTCTCATCTGAATTGGTCATTCTCTTTCCTTCCAGAAAAGAATGCTTCACCTGAACCAAATCAACACCTCCAGATGCATACTCTATGACAACATCATCCTCATCTTCATACTTAACGATGTCATCTAAATCACAATCAAAAAGATACTTGATAAAGAGTGCAAATTGATAGTCAAAGCCATTTTGTTGCCAAAAGGCACTATGATTTTTAATAAACTCTTCTGATGTCATAAATCACCTTTCTTTTCCACCTTTGTAACTATCTGCTAAATTCCGTATTGCATATCTCAAAATAAAGTCATAACTTTGCACGGCAGCACCATTTATGCTCAAGTCGAGACAAAAATACGAGGTTTAGCCCTCTATCGACTCATGCCAATGGAGGTTATTCCTTGTTTTTCTAAATCTTAAATTCATTTTTATTATTCCTCTTCTTCCCGAAACTCCCGAAAAAGAATATTAGCAGAAGGTCATCCCCTTAAAGTTCGCTTCGCCCTGTCTAGTTCAGCCCTCAATGCTTGAATTTCATCATCTCTCAGTTCCAAATGCTCTCCTGCATAATATCGCTTACGCAAGGCATGTAAAACAACAAGAGATTTTCTGAGATGCCTCATACAAGCAATCTTACTTTGGAAAGGAAGGAGTAGCTCTATGCCTTCAACCGTTGCCGTCAACCAAAACGAAAAAGGAATTTCTTTTTTCATTTCCTTCGATTCTGGGATGGCAGCACAAGCTATGGAGTTCGTCAACAAATCATAAAGCAAATTCTCCGCTATGACCTCACGCTCTGCAACTGCCTGGAACTTTGACTTTCGAGAGAACGAAGACACATACATGAAAGCACATACCAGCCCCATCTCTTCTTGATGCTCATTCCATTTTCTTTCCCTATCTTTATCTGCCTTGTTCAGATTCATTTTCTGAACCTTCATATCATCAATTTCTGCTCGCATTGCTGACTCGCTAAGAGCAAGCCTATTCTTTGTCTTCTCATAGTCTTCCGACAGCAATTTCATATATTCGCTATCATTCTTATGGTTGAGGTAAGCCAACAAGATAGGTGCAACACCACAAATCACCCCCAACAAGAATATCCACCATTCGATGTTTCCATTAAATTTGTTGATAATATTGTTAGTTTCCTGCCGCATGTCATTTTGTCGGATTTCAGTCTGTTGCTCCAACACCTCTATCAGATTGTTCATGCCACGCAAAGCTATCTCCATGGAGTCCAATTTCCATTTCAAGGAATCGTCCTTTGTTTGTAAGAAACCTTTCTTGCTCATAGACAAATGAGCAACGCTTTGCCTATTCATCTGGACAAGTTCATGATTGATTCGATAGACAGAAGTTGTGTCACACGCCGACGTTCCATAACAATTCTTGCAGATTGAGCCGAAAAGTAGCAAGATAGCCAGTACCAACAAGATTGAGATAAAGCCGAAGTTCCTGACACATGTCTGATTCCAACAGTCCATATTTTTATCCATATCATCAGCAATTTATTCGTGAATATAAAGAATAAGCATTGTCTTTCGTCTTTTCATGCTCATCAATGTAATTAGGATTCATCAAGACACCCGTAATATACCTAACTGGAGGCTCTTTCATGTCATCAGCCATCAGATTATCCAAAATATCAGCCATACTGTTCAATACAACCTCATCGTGTGTAAACATGATGATTTGCAATTCGCTCATATTCTTTTCTTCTATTTCCTTAAACACTCGGAACACGATTTCAAAAAACTTACTGATATTCACTGTGTTGTCGAAATCGCTCGCAGTAAACACATCATCGAAAACCAATGGTGCATTGATTCCCTTCATCTTCATAGTCATAAATGCCATGACCACCTTGATAGAAATACAATAGAGTTTATATCTAAAACTATTATAGAATCTTTCTGGCGTAGAAGCCTCGTCCTTGCCAAATATTTTTTCATTTCTTACAATCGCTTTCAAACGTCCGCCATTAGCTTCGTCTTCAATAATGTCAATGGTTTCCTTTTGATCAGAACCATAGTCCTTCATGGTAAACTCATTGAGCAACTTTACTATCAGTTCCTTGCTCGTTCTTTTCAAGTCCTTCTTGTCCTCTTCATAAAGCGCATAGATGGCATCATGGATTTTTTTCACATTCTCCACCCTCTCTGGTTGAAGATTGATACTCTCAGCATTTTTACGGATAAGTTCTTGCCTGTCCATTTCTTGCTTCAACTTTCCAATTTCCAGAATAGCCTTCAATGCCACTTCCCTACGACTGGTAGGATTTCCACCAGAGAAAGTCTTATAAAGAAACGAAGCATTTCTTACAACTTCCGCAGCAAAAGTTTCAATAGGTTCAACCTTTCCATACATTTCTTCTGCATCAACCCAGTTGCCTTCATTCAGCAAATCTTCAATCTGACGGTACCTAGCCACCTGTTGTTTTTTGGACTGGTATAAAGAAAGCGCATTCAGTTCTTTCGACAAATCCAAAGCTTCCAATACAACCTTCAATTTGTCAGCAAACTCAGTAGAAACCACTGAGGAGATTTTCTTAGCATCCACCTTAGCCAATTTCTTTGCCAATACATCCAACATTCGAATCATGGCAGTAAACCTTTCCTCCTCTTTATTATTTATCGTTTTATATCCCCCTAGATAAAACAAATCTGTCTGGACGACATCAACACCCACATTGGTAAAAACTCCATTTTCTTCCACTGTGCCCAAATGTGTGATACGATCCACGGTATCCGTCAAAACTTTCAAGATAAATTCTATGCTACCAAAGCCAAGATTTCTCGTAAAGATGGTTTCCAAATCATTACTGGCCTGAATTTCCTGTACATCAAAATCACTACAGAAGAATGGTATCAAACTCAAATTGAGTTTTAAGGGTTCCTTTATATCCGTACCGTCTCCATCGTTTAGCACAGCCTTCAACTCTATGTCCTTCAATTTCAAGTTACCATAGGGCAGAAAAGATTCCTCGTCTTGAATATTTCTCTGCTTCATTGTGCTGATGCGAGATGGGGTAAGCAAATATTCCAAAGCGGTATAAATACTTGTCTTTCCTGAGCTATTCTTGCCTACTAAGAACAAGGAGCTAAGTCGATTATCACCATCCAGGAAACTGACTTGATAAGGACATTCCTTTTCTTTCCGAAACTTTCTAAAGTTGGCTATGTCAAGCATGCGAATCCGAAAATCACTTATTTTTTGCCTATTACTGTCAAAATGAAGATTTTGGATGGAATAATTCATTTTCTCCGTTGAAGCCAAGTCGCTGATATAGACTTCAGCATCCCATCGACGATTATTCAACAAGGCGTCAAAGATAACGATGGTTTCTGGAAGTTTTCTTACCTCTTTAGGAAGTCGAAAATAATATTGCTATATCAAAACATCCATACCTGATACCCTTTCTCTAAAATTCTTTGTAATAAATTCATGGATGAAATACCAGAAGAAGAAGAAGACATCCCTGCAACCAAATCTTGCAAAAACTTGAGCTTTGGATTTCCAACCGTCTTCACATATTGCAGCAAACGAGTCTCATTGTTCTTTCCCAAAGCCATCTTAACTACATTCATCAATACTCCCAAGCCAGACCTATCTGCCTTTTCATTGAGCTTTTGAATCGGAACGACCAAATCTTCATCAGAAAGATTCTTATGCTCCTCATACCACTCCTTGTTGTGGCAAAAAGTACCTAGGTAATCTATCCTTATCATCTTAGCCTGCTTAGAGAACTCACTTGCCGTAACAGTTTTGTCTTTTACAAATCTAGTCAGCAAGGCAAAGAATTCTTGATGATAATTTACGCTGAAAGAGGACACTTGTCCAGCATACAACCTAGCATCAAAGTATGGTATAAAGAGTTGAAATTCTTCCAAGCCAACCATATCCCTGCCTAAATCCTCCAAATACCCATGGATAGCCTCCAACACACTATCAGGCAATATCGATCCAGTCATCAGTTCTTCATCCAAGAGATTCTCATTCAACTCAACCAATTGGTCGATTACCTTTATAATTTCCAATTTCTCCAACACATCGCAAACATCCATCTTCAAGTCGCCCACCTTGACGTTCATACCATATCTATTAGTTTCATAAGTGCAAACTACCGTATCCTCAAAATAGGTAGCCAACTGAAATTTACGATACACCCACGATAACAAACCAGAGAAGAAAGCCAAGTCCAGCCTTTCCAAGCCCGTAAGTTCCATTTCCTTTCTCATTATATCGACGCTCAAACGAGCCCAATGAGAAACGAAATGGATTTCATTTTCGCCAGAACGGAACACTCTCGTCCAAACTTCCTCACCCAGCAGGTTCTCCACCTTGATATATTGCGGAACGATACTTGCACTATCAATATGGGCATCCACCCAAGCGTGCATATTCAACCTATCTTCCCTTTCTCCCAAACCAGCTTTCTCCAACAAGCGAGACAAAGAACCAAACGTATGCCCATACTTCAAACGTTCATTGTTAACGAGATAATACCTGCGGTTCATCTTGTCGAGCATGAAGTTTTGGATATACAGCAACGCCAACAAGATGCCAGACACATTGTGGAATTTGTTCAGAAACCTTTCCTGCACCTCATGATAATAAGCCCAATACATCAAGTTCTTGGGCAAATATTCCTCAGAAGAATCCATGGCATCCACTTCCACCAGATAAACACCATCCACAAATACATTGTCCACATCTATATTATAGGCATACCATTCATAGAGCTGAGAGGCCAAATCCTTTCCAAACAAAAGATTAAGTTCACGTTGCCTCAATTCAACTGTCACCCTATTCAAGCCAAAAACTCCTTCTATGGAATCACTTATGATGTCCCATTTGTTCAAGAACATAGAGATAGAGTAGAAAAAATTACAAGCCATACATAGCGTATGCTAATACGCCGTAGTTTTTTCTTGCAGCCTCATCGCATCCAT
>ERZ1023641.242-NODE-242-length-17825-cov-30.371525_pt1 | contig 17825 bp, 15 predicted proteins | sample MGYA00380335_ERZ1023641 | MGnify/ENA primary metagenome ERZ1023641 (study PRJEB33179, sample SAMN07448970) | human gut metagenome | biome: Human-gut; feature: Human associated habitat; material: Faeces | host: Homo sapiens | place: India: Bhopal | collected... | reverse complement strand
AAGAAGTGCCGCATCGAACTCCTCGACAACCACGTGACCGTGGAGGACGGTACTGCCGACGGCAGCGGCAACGGAGGCACGACTCCAACCACTCCGAGCGGCGGCAGTGACTCCAAGGGAGACAACACCGGACAGGGCGGTGGCACAACAGAAGGCGGCGGCTCTACAGAGGGCGGTGGCACTGGTTCTAGCGGAAACGAAAGCGGTCCAAAGGAGTTTTGATTAATCTAAGAGACTAAGATTAATCTAAGAGAGTAGATTCATCACTAATAGATTAACCACTAAAAGAGCTAGTTAGCTGGCAACGGCACTAGCCCCAACCACTAAAGAAACTGCTAGCAAGCCGCAACGGCGCTAGCCTAATTATACATTATTCATTATAAATTATACATTAAATTTTACTTTCCTATGACAATCAAGAAAAACGTTTGGAAGAACATCATCCAGTTTCTCATCACAGTACTCACTGCTCTCGGCACCGCCTTCGGCGTAACGAGTTGCATGTAGAACAGAAGTAGGGTTGGGGGCAAGTCTAAAAAACTTGTCCCCTTTTTTGCTGTTTTTCAGTTTTTGTCTAGTTTTTAAAAAAAAACAGCAGTTTTTGTGGTTAGAGCAATAAATTTTATGGTTATCGCATGTTAGTTACATAAAAATTGCCTACCTTTGCACTGTATAATTAAAAACTGCAAGCGTATGAAGAAATTATTGACTTTAATGATTGTGGCAATGATGTCTGCAGTCATTCTGTTGTTTTCGTCTTGTTCCAAGACACCACAACAGAAAGCGGAAGAATTGATCAAGGTGGTGATGCTGAAGAATTTGTATCATCCAGATACCTATGCACCTTCGAGCACTCAACTTGATAGTGCCTACACGCCTTATGATGATCCAACCTTCTATCAAGCGACGTTAAAACTAGCTAAGCTAGCCATTGCTCTAGAGAAATATGACAATGAGATGTCATCGGAAAAGCGAAGCATGGCTTTATGGAGTGATCCTTACCAAAGTGCCTATGGAAGAGCTAATTATCAGGAAGCTAAGAAAAAATACGATATAGCACAGGAAAAATTTGAAAAGGCAAAGGGCGAAGCAAAAACTCTTGGTCAGGAACTTGCTGCATTAAGAAATAAGAAAAAGTCATTCATTGGTTTCAAGGCTGTTCATGGTTACCGTGCCAACAATAATGCAGGTCAAACCATGGGAGGCAATATGTTGTTTATTTTTGATAAAGATTTAACCAAAGTCATTGCTGCTTATGACATGGATAAGGAAGATTACCAAGCAGTTGAGTATTTTTACAAAGAAATGCGTGGAGAAACTTCCATGTCTGACGATGTCACTTTGGATGGATTAGAATAAGACTGTCCCTGTCGTGGAAATCTTCGACAAGTAAAAAAAACAAGCAAGGGAAGGGGGGATATTGCCCATCTTCTCTTGCTTGTGTATTTATGCTATCGCCTTGCAAATTATGACAAGGCTTAGTTCTTCAAACGATTGATTTGCTCTTGGGTTAAGCCTGTGGCTTGCATGATTTGCAGGATAGGAATGTCAATTTTGAGGAGTTCCTTTGCAATGGCAAGGCTCTTGCTAATCTCTGCCTCCTCCTTTTCTCTGCGAAGTTTCTCCACCTCTTTGTGGGCAGTTTCCACCTCTTTGTGGGCAGTTTCCACCTCTTTGTGGGCAGCCTCCACCTGTTTGCGAGCTGCCTCTCTCTCCATACGTCTCTTCTCCTTCTCCCACTTATCGGTGGCATAGAGGTCGCGCATGATCTTGACATCCTCCTCGTAATAGTCACGCTCCTCTGGGGTGAGCTTCTGCAGATCACCTATCGCCGCCAACTTTCGGAAGACGGGGTACTTGTCCAAGAATGGTATTTCTTTCAAATGCTCCATATTGTTCAATACGTAAATCCAACAATCAAATATATCCATACACTCTGGCTCCTTCTTCTCGAAGAGCGGCAGTTGCAAGAACACCACTCTCATCTTCTCGAAGCCATATCGCAAGCCCGATAGCTTCCAAGCCTTCGACTTCTTAGTCTTTGAAGTCTTTCTGCGCTTGAGAAGCACAAACTGTTTCGCTTGCGTCTTTGCATCGCATCCCTGTTGCTTGCCTTGCTCTTTTGAGCCGCACCCCTGTTGCTCGGTCGGCTCATCTAGTATAGAACCTTCCTCTTCGAGCAATCCGAAGCCGATGTCGGTTCGGAATTGGCAAGGGATGCCAGTTTCGGCGATGAAGTCCATGAAGCACACGGTATAGACTGGTGTCAGGTGGAAGTCCCACTCGCCAGGCTTGGCTTGCTCCACTATCGCCTTGGAGGAGTAGTAAAGGGCACGATCCACGAAGTAACGTTGCTCTTTCTTCTGCATCTCCACGATGATGTGACGTCCATCGTCTGTGACGCATGCCACGTCGAAGATGACTCCTCGCTCTCGCTTTTGATGACGTGTTTGCTCCGTCTTGAGGTGCTTAACGTCCTTGATTACAAACTCGCCCTCAAATACTCCGTTGAGGAACGTGATGAGACACTCCTTGGTGTCTTCTGTGCCGAAGATGCGCTTGAAAGCCCAATCGACACGGGGATTTATATATTCCGCCATATAAATGAATTATGATATGGTTTTCACACTATTGTGAATTTTGATTGCAAAAGTAGTGAAAAAATATTGGAATCGCAAGAAAACGAGGAAATAATTTGAAAAATAGCTGTCAATATTGGCGGAATCAGCATTATTTGTGGTGTTTATAGCGAAGGATGATAGCATTATTCGTTATCCTTTCTGGTTAAATCTGAACATTGATTATATAGATGCAATCAATAATGAAAAGCATCAGAGTCAAAGTTTGGATGAGATATAGTGACTTCTTGTGTGGGCAAAGCCTTGTATGGTAATTTGTCCTCCCATACAAAAATAAGCAAGGGGAAGGGGAGTGCTCCTTTCTCTTGCTTATTTTCTTTTATGCTTCTTGCCGATAGAATCGATGGCAATGGTTAATTCTTCAAACGTTTGATTTGCTCTTGGGTCAAGCCGGTGGCTTGCATAATTTGTATGATGGGCAAGTGCATTGAAAGAAGATTCTTGGCAACATCTAACATGCCTTCCGCTCTTCCTTCTGCTCTTCCTTCTGCTCTTCCTTTCTTGATGCCATCTTGCATGCCATCATCATAGCCCGTGCTGATGACGCTGCGCTGATACGCCTCATTCATCTTATGGCGCTGATAGACCAGCAACTCCTCCTTCGACAACTTGCGTACATCGAGGCATTCCTTTGCATCTGCCAAGCCTGGGGCAGTATCGCTGTCCTCTATCTCGCCCGTCTTCAAGAAACGAATCCACTCATCGAGATGCGTCTTCGCCACCTTGTCGAAGTTGTTGACGCACAGGAGGTAATACTCTGGGAAGATGTCGCCCGCCTCTCGCTGCGACTTCTCATCCTTCTCGAAGGTGTCGCCGAAGAATACCTCGCTCTGTCGGTTGGAGAGTTTCAGGATGTCGTGAGGGTCGTGCAAACCTTGGAACACGGTCTTGCCATGATACACATAGTCCTTTGCCTGACCAAGGGTGAAATATACGATGTTGATGGAATACACCTTGCGCACCTTCTCGTAGTCTTCGCCCAGGTTGATGTAGTCGGTGATGGCCTTCGACACGCCGTAGAGGATGCGATGGAAGTAAGCCAGCTCACGGTTGTTTTGAATCTCGAAGATAGTGAGCTCGCCCTTCTCGCTCTCGGCGAGGATATCCACACGATTGAACTTGTCGTTTTCGTCTTCTTGATTGGACTCGCTCTCCAGGAAGCGCACGATGGTGAACTTCTCGTTCAAGAGAGAAGTCATCAAACCTTCGAGCACGGCATGGTTTGCCTTGTCGCGCAGCACTCGTTTCATCGCCCAATCAAAGCTAATTAAATTTGTCATTTTCGCTTGATTTAAAAATGTTAAACTTTTGTGATGGATTTCTTATCCGTAATGGATATTTAAATCCTTTTCATTCATGAATTTACAAATCTGCTGCAAAGATACGCTTTAATTTGCACTTTTGCAAAGAAAAGGGAAATAATTTTCATTTGAGGTCACAAATAGTGAACACAAGAGCCTTGTCATTTGTCATTGGTAAGTAAAAAATAAGCAAGGGTGAAAGTTTTTTCATTTTTTTGTTGGAAAAACAGATAAATGTTGTATCTTTGCAGCAGACTCGTAAGGGCATCTGATTCAAAAGATACAAGTTATGAAAGATATGTTGACATTGAGCAAGGAGAGATTCTCCGCTCGCAAGTTTACGGCTGAAGCCGTGAGTGACGAGGATTTGAAGTATGTGTTGGAGTGCGTGCGCATGGCTCCTTCGGCTTGCAACAAGCAACCATGGAAGTGGCTGGTGGTGAAGTCGGATGAGGCGAAGGGAAAGCTCCAGGAGTGCTATGACAGAGAGTGGTTTAAGACCGCTCCGATGTATATCGTGGGAATGCGCAACAAGCAGGAGAACTGGGTGCGCAAGGAGGACAACAAACCTCACGGCGACATCGATGTTGCCATTGCCACTGAGCACCTTTGCCTGAGTGCAGCGGAGCGTGGCTTGGGCTCTTGCTGGGTTTGCAATTACGACCCTCAGAAGATGCACAAGTATTTCGAGCAGGGCGAGAGGGCTGACTTCGAGGCGGTCGTTATCGTTCCTGTCGGTCATATCGCCGAGGATTGTCCTCATGCTGAGAAGAAGCGAAAGGAATTGAATGAGATAGTCGAGGAGATTTAATTTTCTCGCCATGTAGATATAAAAAGCCCCGATGATGTTTCTTTATATCATCGAGGCTTTTTTAGTGTTTTCTTTAGATTTGTTCAGAAGAGCAAAGGTCCATTTCCCTTTCCAATATGGGCGTTTGCTCCTTTTTGTATTCCTTCAGCCAAGAGCTGTTTGGCTAGGAAAATGGCGGTGACGAGGTCGTTGCCTTTCACCAGATAGGAGGCGATGGCGGAAGAAAGGGTGCAGCCTGTGCCGTGGAGGTTGTGGGTGGCAATCTTCTTTGTCGGGAAACGGTGAGACTTGCCAGTGGTCGTATAGAGTACATCGGCGAGGTCTTCGCCTTCTGCGTGACCGCCTTTCACGAGGAAACTTGTGCCATATATCTGCGGAAGCAAAGCTCTTTTGTGTTTGGCGTCTTTAGATGTTTCGACCAGCTTTTCTAATATTTTTCTTTGTCCTTTTTCAGAATCCGATTCTTTCCCATTCTCATGATCCAATGCTTGAATCGTTTTCTTGTCTCTGTTAGATTCTCTTTCTTTCTTTTGCCTCATCAGAAGCTCTGCCTCTGGAAGGTTGGGCGTGACAAGGGTGCAGAGAGGAAGGAGTTCCTCGCAAACGACCTGGATGCACTCTTCCTCCATCAGTCGATGGCCGCTCGTGGAAATCATCACGGGGTCGTAAATGACGGTAAGGTTCTTGGGGGATAGTCTCCTAGCATCTTTGGCAAGACTCTCTTTATAGTCTTTCAGCGTGTCGGCAATGACGTGAGCGATGGCGGCATTCGGCACCATCCCAATCTTGACGGCGGTGATGTGCAGGTCGGACAAGACGGCATCCAACTGGCTCTTGACGACCTCTGCCGGAACTGGCATCACATCCTTTACACCGAGCGTGTTCTGACTAGTGATGGCTGTGATGACGGTCGCCCCATAGACACCCGCTCTTGACATCGTCTTGAGGTCTTGTTGGATGCCTGCACCTGCAGATGAGTCAGAACCGGCAATCGTCAGTGCCACAGCGTCTTGTGGATGCGATACGTTCTTCCACGCATCTCCCAAAATCATACCTCCTCCAAAGCCCATTCTCAGCACATCATCTATCTTGTTGAAGGTGACTCCACCTAGCGCCAAAACCTTCTTGTCGATGATGCCAACACGCCTTGCTTCCTCGATTTCGGTGGAAGAGAATGCGGCGTGATAGCCTTGCTTCGAGATGGAATCGAAGATGGGAGAGAGGGAGACGTAATCACACTTCTCCTTCCATTCCTTCACTTCCTCCAATGAATGGCAACTCTTGCTCACGCTTCCTTCCCAACCCATAGGTGGTTGAGGGTTGCGACCATTGAGATGAACGCCATGTAGGTGGTATTTCATCGCCAATTCGTGATGGTCGTGGAGCACGAGGCGAGGATAGTATTCACTAGGAATCGACATGATGAGCTTTTCCACTTCCTCTGCCTTGGATTCGGGCTTGCGGATATGGATGAGGTCAACGGACGAATGGAGGAGCTGAACGATTTGTTCTGCCTCTCCATCGAAGAAATAGGGAAGTGTGATTACGATGGTCATAATTTCTATTTTTCTGCGAGTTTTCCAAAGAAGTCGAAGGAAGCATCCCAGTCTTTCCAAACAGGCTCACGTCCCAACTCCTTCAGGCGAGCGTTGATCACCTTGGCGGTTCGCTCATCACTTACAGTAAACTGCTCAAGTGCCTGAGGGTAAGTGTGGTAGCCACCAGGATTTACTTTTGACTCTGCCGACATGGTGGTGACACCGAGGGTCGCCATATTGTCACGGATGATGGCTGGCTCACGAGTAGAATAAGAGATATCCACATCGTGGTCGAAGATGCGCATGGCGAAAGTAGCCTGGGCAAGTTCCTTGTCAGTCATATAGCAGTTTGGTTGGAAACCCTCGTTCTGAGCCGGACGCATGCGAGGGAAGTTGACGCTGTACTTGGTGCGCCAGTAGTGCTTCTGGAGATAACGCAAGTGGTAAGCCATCATGGTGACATCGGTGCGCCATTCCTTCTCCAAACCGATGAGCACGCCCATGCCGATACTGTGAACACCAGCCATACCCATTCGGTCGAAGCCATCGCAACGCCACTCAAACTTGCTCTTCATGCCACGTGGGTGATAGAGTTTGTAGTTGTCACGATGATACGTCTCCTGGAAACAGATGACACCGTTCATGCCATGGTCGGCGAGGGTCTTGTAGTCCTCTGTTGAGAGTGGCATTACCTCGATTTTCACATTTGAGAAGTACTTCTTGGCGATGTCGATAGCCTTGGCGAGGTAAGGTGTGCCCGCCTTGGCAGGATTCTCGCCCGTAACGAGGAGGATGTTCTCGAATGGAGCCAACTGTTTGATTGCCTTGTACTCGTTCTCTATCTGCTCTGGGGTGAGGATGGTGCGAGCCATCGGGTTCTCACGATGGAAACCGCAATAGACGCAGGAGTTGGAGCAAGAGTTGGTGATATAGAGAGGGATGAACATCGACATGGTCTTGCCGAAACGCTCCTCTGTGTATTTACGTGAGAGTCGGGCCATCTGCTCTAGGAATGGTTCGGCTGCAGGTGAAAGCAATGCCATGAAGTCGTTGACATCGCAATGGTCTTTGGCGAGGGCACGGCGCACATCGTTGGCTGTCATACTGGCGATGCGCTGGGTGGTCTCCTCCCAACTGATATTCTTTAATTCGTCGCTAAACATTTTTACTTAATCCTATTTTGCGCAAGTTCCTTGGGTAGAGGAACTTACTTGTTTCTTTTCGTGCAAGGTTTGTAGGCGTACTCCCGGATGGAAGTAATCGAAGGATGATCGCCGCAAAGCTCGCACTTGTTGTTCTTTTTGATGTCAAATCGTTGCCACATCGTCGTGAGCGCATCGACCGTGAGTAGGGTATTGGTGAGTGGCGTTCCGATGCCCGCCAAGCACTTGATGGCTTCATTGGCTTGCACGGTACCCACCATGCCTGCCAACGAACCGAGCACGCCCACCATCGAACAGGTTTCTACCTCTGCCATAGCTGGTGGCTCAGGGAAGATGCAACGATAGCAAGCCGTTCCTGGCTGATGCGTCATCACCTGTCCGCCATATCGGTTGATGCCTCCTATCGTGAACGACTTGCCGAGCATCACGCAGGCATCGTTGACGAGGTACTTGGACGAGAAGTTGTCCGTGCCTTCCACCACGAAGTCATAGTCTCGAATCAAGTCGAGGGCATTGTCCTCATTGAGGAATATCTCGTGCTTGATGATGTTGACATCGGGGTTCATGGCTTTCAGGCGCTTCTCTGCCACGTCGATCTTGAGTTGTCCCACATCGGAAGTGGTGTAGAGTATCTGGCGTTGCAGATTGGTGGATGATACGAAGTCGCCATCCACCAAACCGATGGTTCCGACGCCTGCCGCAGCCAGATACATGGATGCTGGCGAACCAAGTCCACCAGCGCCCACGATGAGCACCTTGCTTTGGAGCAATCTCTGCTGTCCCTCCTTGCCAAATCCATCGAGGATGAGGTGGCGGTTGTAACGTCGCTTCTGTTCTGAAGTTAGGTCATTCATTATTTCTTATATTTTCTCAAGTCGTGTGTCAACTTGGCGGCACAGAAGTTAGGACCGCACATCGTGCAGTATTCGCCCTCGGTGTGTCCTGCCTCCTCGAAGTATTGGAGTGCCAACTCTGGGTCGAGCGAGAGGTGGAACTGGTCGCGCCAGCGGAACTCGAAGCGAGCTTTCGACAAGGCGTTGTCACGGATGGTAGCGCCTGGGTGACCCTTCGCCAAGTCAGCGGCATGAGCGGCTATCTTGTAGGTGACCACACCTGTGCGCACATCATCCTTGTTAGGCAAGGCGAGGTGCTCCTTCGGAGTGACATAGCAGAGCATGGCGGTTCCGAGCCAAGCAATCTGTGCGCCACCGATGGCAGAAGTGATATGGTCGTAGCCTGGGGCGATGTCGGTGACGAGCGGACCGAGGGTGTAGAATGGAGCCTCATGGCAATGGTCGAGCTGACGCTCCATGTTCTCCTTGATCTTCTGCAATGGCACGTGACCTGGACCTTCGATGAAAGCCTGCACGTTCTTGTCCCATGCGCGAGTGACGAGTTCGCCCATCGTGTCGAGTTCGGCAAACTGTGCCTCGTCGTTGGCATCAGCGATACAACCCGGACGCAAGCCATCGCCCAAGGACAATGCCACGTCATACTGAGCCACGATGTCGCAGATGTCGTCGAAGTGCTCGTAGAGGAAACTTTCCTGGTCATGGTAGAGACACCACTTGCTCATGATGCTACCTCCACGGCTCACGATGCCACAGAGACGCTTGTCGGCGAGATGCACGTTGTGACGACGGATGCCAGCATGGATGGTGAAGTAATCGACTCCTTGCTCACACTGTTCGATGAGTGTGTCACGATATACCTCCCAACTGAGGTCTTCCACCTTTCCGTTCACCTTTTCCAAGGCTTGGTAGATAGGTACGGTTCCTACTGGAACAGGACAGTTGCGCACAATCCATTCACGAGTCTCGTGGATGTTGTCGCCTGTGGAGAGATCCATCAGCGTGTCGCCGCCCCATTTGCAAGACCATACCGCCTTATCCACTTCCTCCTCGATGCTGGATGTGGTGGCAGAGTTGCCGATGTTGGTATTGATTTTCACCAAGAAGTTGCGTCCGATAATCATCGGCTCGCTCTCAGGGTGATTGATGTTGGCTGGCAGAACGGCACGTCCTCGTGCAATCTCATCACGCACGTATTCAGGAGTGATGTGGGTCTTGATGCCCAACTCCTCGCAGTTCATGTTCTCACGGATGGCAACGTATTCCATCTCCGGAGTTACGATGCCTGCCTTGGCGTATGCCATCTGGGTGATGTGCTTGCCAGCCTTGGCACGGCGAGGCAACTGGATGTGCTCGAAGCGAAGGTGATCGAGCGAGTGGTCGGCGAGTCGCAGCTTGCCATACTCGCTGGTTACCTCGGCGAGCTGTTCGGTATCGTCACGGTCTAGAATCCACTGCTCACGCATGCGAGGCAAACCTTTCTTGAGATCCACCTGATAGTTAGGGTCGCTGTAAGGACCACTGGTGTCATAGATAAACACAGGAGCATTCGGTTCGGTATGAGGGATGCCACGCTCATCCTTCACGACGGTAGGGGTGAGGTTGACCTTGGTCATTCCGACTTGGATGTTAGGGAAGCGTTTTCCCTGCATATACGCCTTTTCTCTCTTGGCGTAGGCTTTGTTATCGTTTGGCATAATGTTTCAAGTGAAGAGATAACACCTCTTCATTGTAATGATTAACTATTAATTCTTAACTATTAATTCTTAATTATTTAAGAATGCGGTGAGTGGCGAACTAGCCTCGGCACAATCGCTGATGGCTCCCAGTCCTGCCTCGTAGGCACGGCGACCGCAGATGACAGCCTCCTTGAATGCCTTCGCCATTTCTACAGGGTCGCCTGCTACGGCGATAGCGGTGTTGACGAGACAAGCGCTGGCACCCATCTCCATCGCCTCGGCTGCATGGCTAGGGGCACCGATGCCGGCATCCACTACTACTGGTACAGTAGCTTGCTCAATGATGATCTGCAGGAAGTCTTTCATGCGCAAACCCTTGTTGGTGCCGATAGGTGCGGCGAGTGGCATCACGGTAGCTGCTCCAGCCTCTTCCAAGTGCTTGCAGAGGGTAGGGTCTGCCTGGCAATATGGCAATACTACGAAACCGAGTTTCACGAGCTTCTCAGTTGCCTTGAGGGTCTCGATGGAGTCTGGCAAGAGATAGCGTGGGTCTGGGTGAATCTCCAGTTTGAGCCAGTTGGTGCCGAAAGCCTCACGAGCCATCTGTGCGGCGAAAACAGCCTCCTCGGCATCACGTACTCCACTGGTGTTAGGGAGCAACTGGATGTTAGGGTTCTGTACGATGTGGGCGAGGAGGTCGTCCTGCTTGTCTTCCAGTTCGATGCGCTTCATGGCGACAGTTACCATCTCGGTCTCAGATGCCTTGATGGCGTCAGCCATGAGATTGTTGTTGTTGAACTTTCCTGTTCCGAGGAAAAGGCGTGAGTTGAACTCGCGTCCTGCGATTACTAACTTTTCCATTGTTGTTTGTATTTGTTTTTGGTTTTGAATTTCTTGTTTATTCGTGTGCAACTTCTCCTTCTATCGCTTTGAGAATCAGTGCGGTTTCTTCCACGGGATTCTCTGCGTTGAGGATGGTTCCGCTGAGGGCGATGCCCGTTACGCCGGTCTTCATGATGTCGGGGATGTCGGGGATGGTGATGCCGCCGATTGCGACAATCGGGAGAGCTTCTTTCATCCCATCGATGATGTGGCGATAGCCCTCCAAACCGAGGATGGGAGAGAGTCGTTGCTTGGTGGTGGTATAGCGGAATGGTCCGCATCCGATGTAGTCGGCACCAGCTTTGGCGTGTGATATGACATCCTCCAAAGTGTTGGCAGTGCCACCGATGATAAAGCCATCGCCTAGGATTTGGCGAGCCTCTTGGATAGGCATGTCGTTCTTGCCCAGGTGGACACCATCTGCATGGAGTTCCTTCACCAGTTGTACTCGGTCGTCGATGATGAAGGTGGCATCAGCCTCCTTGCACCATTTCTGTACCTCGATGGCGATAGGTCTCACCTCGTCGTCGGTGGCATCCTTCATGCGAAGTTGTATCCAACGGCATCCTCCCTCCAGTGCCATCTTGATTCCATCGAGATAGGAATAGCGGTCGTTGAAGTGGGAGATGAATTGGAATCGGCTATGATGGAATAATTTCTTTTGCATAGTTTTATGGCGTTAGCCTTCATTATACATTATTCATTATAATTTATACATGATCTCATCATCCTCCACAAAACGCCTTGATGATGACGATGTCTGCTCCCTCTGCGATAGGCGTCTGCTCCCAGTCATTGCGAGGAACCATGGAGTTGCTGATGGCGATGGCGACACCCTTGGCTGGAAGGTTGAGTTCCTCTGCCAGTTGTTTCACGTTGAGAGCTTGTGTCTCAGTTTCCTTGTTGTTGATGTTTACTTTCATAAAGCATTTCCTTTTTGTTATAACCTATAAAATCTCACGGAAATGCTTTTGGTGAAAGCAGTCAGAAAAGAAAAAGCCCCTAATCCAGGCGATTGACATGGAATAGGGGCTTCTTCTTTTCCCTTCGGTAATATCATATCTCCCTGCGTCAGCATTATCTGCATCAGGTTCAATGGGTATCATCTCAGCCGATTCTCTCAGCACCCCGTGATTTTTCGTTTGCAAATGTAATGATAATATCGGAAAGTCGTATCAAAGGGGCGATTCTTTTAGTGTATATTAACACAAGCGCATGAGTGGAAGCGAATTGCGCTCATTTCGTAAAATGAACGTAACGCTTTTGTCATAAGATGCCCGTACCTTTGCACCCGAAATTCAAAATGTATTCAGAATTGGGGTACAGAAGAAGGAAATATTAAACTTACAGACAAAAGGTAATGAAAAAGAATGTTTTAAGCGTTGCATGGGTAGCAGCCTTGTTGATGGCAAGCACCTTCGTCCATGTGGCAAATGCACAAAACGCAAAGGCTCCTGTTGCTTGGGGCGTAGAGAATGGCACTGTCAAGTGCCTGGTGCAACCCAGTAATTTAACTCAACGTGACTACGCCAGTCGTGGTGCTTGGGAAACGCTCAAAGGCGAAATCACCCTCTATATGGCCAATGACCTCGGTCGCAATGGCTATTATGACCAGAAGCCTATCGCTGAACTGATGGGCGAGATGGCGGGTACAGTAGATCCTGAGTGTGTCATTGCCGCTGGCGACATCCATCACTTCAATGGTATCGTATCCCTCCAGGACCCTTTGTGGATGACCAACTATGAGTTGATATATTCTCATCCTGACTTGATGATAGACTGGTTTCCTGTATGTGGCAACCATGAGTATCGTGGCAACACGGATGCCTTCTTGCACTATGGACAAGTAAGCCGCCGATGGATGATGCCTGCTAAGTATTACACCAAGGTTTTCAATAGCAAGAATACTTCTGTTCGTGTTGTCTTCCTCGACACGGCACCTCTCATTGACAAATATCGCAATGATTCGGAGACCTATCCAGACGCATGCAAGGAGGATATACAAGCTCAGCTCTCATGGCTTGACGAGACCTTGAAGAACGCTAAGGAAGACTGGGTGATTGTGGTAGGGCATCATCCTATTTATGCTGACACGGAGAAGAGCGAGTCAGAGCGAATTGATATGCAGAAGCGAGTGATGCCTATCCTCCATAAATATCATAATGTAGATATCTATGCTTGCGGACACATTCACAACTTCCAGCACATCAAGAAGCAAGGTGATAATATCGACTATGTGGTCAACACCTCTGCCTCGCTAGCTCGTCCTGTGAAACCTATCGACGGAACCGTGTTCTGTAGCTCGGCTGATGGTTACGCTGTATTTACGGTCGATAAGAAGCAACTCCGTATGTCGATGATTGACAAGGATGGCAACATCATCCACGAGATTATGAAAACTAAGTGAAGAATGAAGATATGAACAAGATTTTACTGAGTGCGGCACTCATGGCGAACGTCTTAGCCATCAATGCCCATACACTCGATGGTATTGTAAAGGATAACAAGACGGGCGAGCCACTCATCGGTACAGTGGTGAGAGTCAAGGAATTGCCCAACGTGAGTACTACCACCGGACTAGATGGTAGTTTTACCCTCCATGAGCTACCTGACAAAGGAAAGTTTACCCTCATCATCTCTTATATGTCTTATAAGACCAAGGAGATGGTGGTGGATGTAGCCAGGGATTATGGCAATGGTTCTGCCAAGGACAACAAGCAGGGTAAGGAATCTCAACTCATTATAGACTTGGAAGAGGATGCCAAGCAACTCGGTGAAGTTGTCGTAACCGGTCATAAGGAATATCATAGCGACCGTAGCGCCATCGACTTGGAGAAGAATGCTGGTACGGTGCTCAATGTGATGAGTCAGCAGAGCATTCAACTATCTCCTGATGTCAACGTGGCGAGTGTGCTTCAGCGTGTGTCGGGTGTGACGATGGAGCGTGATGCCTCTGGCGAGGCAACTTACGCCATCCTTCGAGGTATGGACAAGCGATATAACTATACGTTGGTAAATGGTGTGAAGATTCCATCTCCCGACGATAAGAACCGTTATGTTCCACTGAACATTTTCCCTTCCGACTTGATGGATCGCCTTGTGGTGTCGAAGTCACTGACAGCTGATATGGAGGGTGATGCAGCAGGTGGAGTGGTAGATATGGTGATGAAGGATGCGCCTTCTCATTTCCAGCTTCAGGCGAATGCTGCCATCGGATATAGCGACTATTTTATGAAAGATGGTCGTGACTATCTATCTTCCAATCGTGGAGATTTCACCAAGAAGGCTCCTTACGAAGCTTTTGGCAAGGACTATAAGGCAAGTATGTCTGATTTCAAGAATGGTCCTACACAAGTAAGTCGTCATTCCTTGCCTGCCCCTAACTTTATCGGAGGCCTTGGCATAGGCAACCGCTTTTGGGAAGACCGCCTGGGCGTAATGTTGGCTGGTAGCATCCAGAATATCTTCCGTGGAACAGAACGTACTTACAATAGCGTGAAAATGGCATCTGGCGAACAAGCGATGTATATCAGCAGTCTCCAGCACCGTTATTATAGTATTCACGACCTCACAGCAGGACTCCATGCCAAGTTGGATTTGACACTCGGCAACCACAAGTTGGAGTGGTACAATATGTATGTGAACACCAACTCGAAGGGCATCAGATACAATAATAGCATCAATACGGAGTACATCTCTTCCGACACCTATACGCAGGATGATGAGACCCGTTCTTTGTCGCAGACACAGAGCATCTTTGCCACCCATCTGAAAGGTACGCATCATCTCACAAAAGACTTTACCGTAGATTGGTCAGGGTTATACTCAGAAGCAACTGAGAAAGCCCCGGACAGGGTGTATCTCACGCTCACGAATACTGTGCAGAGCGAGGAGGGCAGTTCGTTATGGAATGGTGACAAGACCATCGTGAAGACTCAACCAAAGGATATGGAACGCCGTTTCCAACACAATGATGACAAGGACTTGGCAGGCTACATCAACCTATCATACGATACCCATTTCGGTGATGCCTTGGATGCTTTGTGGAAGGCTGGCGCACAGTATCGCCGCAAGGAACGCAACAACCGATATTATTCTTATATCTTCGGTCCAAGCAATATCTCCCAACGCTTGGATGGCAATGGCTTCGACCAGTTTGCCGCCATCGATTGGACCTGCAAGACTCCATATTCTCAAGCTTCCCAACTCAATTATGATTCCAAGGAACATATTGGCGCAGCCTACGCCATGGTGACATTGAAGTCTGAACTAGGCGAAGTGAATGTAGGTTTTCGTGCTGAGCACACCAACCAAATCTATACCATGCTCCAGAAGTTCCGCAACATGGGACAAGTGGGCGAGCAGAGCTATTGGGACTATCTGCCTTCGGCATCTATCAAGTGGACACCAACGCAGAAGATGAATGTGCGCCTCTCTTACTATCGTTCTATCAATCGACCTGGATTCTACGAGATTGTGCCTTATCAGATTATGGGCGAGGAATATATGGAGAAAGGAAATCCTGACTTGAAGCGTGCCCGCATCGACAATATCGACTTGCGCTGGGAATGGTTCCCTAGCAAGACCGAGCAGATTCTTGCAGGTGTATTCTATAAATACTTGAAAAACCCTATTGAACAAGTGTTTGTGACATCTGATGGCAAAATAGGCAGTGGCGCTGATGCTTATTATATGCCCGACAACTTGGGTAATGCCAAGAACATGGGTTTTGAGATAGATGTCATCAAGTATATCCGCCACTTTGGCGTGAAGGCGAACTATACCTATACTCACTCTGAGATTACCACCTCGAAGCGTGAGTATCAAGAGGGAAGTGCTGAATACAAGAGTGGTGTCACCCAGACTCGTCCTTTGGTGAACCAAGCACCTCATACCGCCAACCTCTCTTTGCTCTATAAGGACACCGAGAATGGATGGAATGGACAGTTGGCTGCATCCTATACAGGCACGAAGTTAGCCCTTGTTTCTCCTTTCAAGGATGCCGACCAATGGGACAAGGCGATGTTTGGACTCGACCTCAGTGCCGAGAAGCAATTCAAGAATGGTCTATCCATCTTCTTGAAAGCCAACAACCTGCTCAATGCCAAGCGTGAGCGTTATCTCAAGACGGTGAACGAGAGCAACCTCCAGTATGAGGGACAGAAGAGCGACAAGACCATTGTGGGAACCTACCAATATGGCAGAACTTTCCTCTTGGGAGTGAGATACAAACTTTAATTAAAATCAAAGAAATGAAAAAGATAAATACTTGGGCGTGTATGCTGGCAATGGCAGCTACCACCGCCATATTCACAACTTCATGTGAGAATGATAACATCAATCCATACGACTATGCCAACAATGGAAACAATCAGGAAAACCAAGGTTCTACGGATGCCTTCAAGACCGACCTTGCCGAATACCCAAAAGGGTCTTTGGTATGGACCAAGGACACTACCTTGTCGGAGAGCGTGGAGATACCTGTGGGTACATCGCTCTATATTGAGCCAGGTGTTACCATCACTTGCAAGAGCGAGGTGCAAGTGCCTGTGGAAATCGTGGTCTTAGGTAATCTCTATTGCATGGGTACGGCGGAGAAGCCAGTCACCATCACTTCAGATACTAAGAAGCCTGCCGACTGGGGTGGCATCATCTGTGGATATAACTCAGAGGAGGTGGTACTCAACCATGTCGATATTGCTTACGCTGGAGCGACTCCAACTGAGTCTTCAGCTTCTTTCCAAAACAAACTCTTCAAGACCACTATTGATGGCGGTGTTCCTGCCTTCCATTTCTGCAATGTAAATGGCAAGTTTGTGATGGCAAACAGCTATTTCCATGACAACTATAACGACCAGACATATTTTACAGGAGGACAAGGAGTTATCGTCAATAACATCTTCGCAGATAGTGGCAATGCTGCTGATGGCGGTGAGGCTATCAACGTGAAGTCGGGTTGCAAGCTCGATGTAGCCAACAACCTCATCTATAATGCTTGTACCAATGCTTTTAAACTCTCTAACGCAGGTAATAGTGAGACAGTGCCTTTGACAGAAATGACCGTCTATAACAACACGATTGTGAATTGTGGATGGCGTCGCTCCAAGAACAAGAAGGGGGGTAGTATCTGGGTAGAGAAAGCAGCTAAGCCTATTTTGGTCAATAATCTCATCTATGACTCTCGCTTCGGTTTGAAGCAACCTAAGGAAGATGGTGTTGATATGCAAAACAGCCGCTTGACTCCAAACTATTATTTTGCATCTACCGAGACTGGTGTTACTCAGATGGCTAAGGATGCTAGCCTTGGCATCTGGTGGGATTCAGATATCCATAGCACAAAGGCAGGTGAGGGGAATCCACTTTTCAAGAACTTCACACAGACTCCGAAAATCAATATCAACTGTGAGGTGGATGACCCTGAGGAAGGTGCACCTATGGCATACGATAAGAGTTGGGATTTCTCTTTGGCTGCCAATAGTCCTGCATTGAAGGGTGGTGTAATAGACTTCTCTCGCATCTTTCCATCAGGTTTGGCATTCTTTGGCATGAAGAAGGTTCTCTTCCTTGATTCAGTCAATGATCAAAATTATTACTTTACCGCTCCATTGCCAAGTGTGAAGTTTGGCAGGAACTAGTGGATGACAGTAATGACAATTACAGTAATATCCTTGATATGGTTACAAGCCGTATCGCACCTAAGTTTGCTCACCTCGCCTTCGAGGTTCCTGGAGCGAATAGCACCAATGAGTGGCTGGAGCCAGTGACTGATGAGGAATATAATAAGTTGAAGTAAATTCTCATTTCCGTTAGAATCGGAAATTGAATCGGGGAGGGATATAAAAAACGTCGGGAGGTTTTTATAAAAAAGTCCCGATGTTTTTCAAAAAAATTCTGCTAAAATCTTCTGAATAGCTTAAAATGAGCGATTTATGAGTGTTCCTCCTCAATAGAGGTAATGACT
>ERZ1023641.241-NODE-241-length-17924-cov-7.045442_pt1 | contig 17924 bp, 19 predicted proteins | sample MGYA00380335_ERZ1023641 | MGnify/ENA primary metagenome ERZ1023641 (study PRJEB33179, sample SAMN07448970) | human gut metagenome | biome: Human-gut; feature: Human associated habitat; material: Faeces | host: Homo sapiens | place: India: Bhopal | collected... | reverse complement strand
TCTCTCATCGCCCGCATGAAAATTTCGTAGCTCAAGCACTTGGAATCGGGAACGGTGTATTGATTCAACAGGGCGTCCAGCTGCGTATCCGTCAAAGTCATGTCATTTCTCCTTTCCCAACAAGTCTTTCAGCGATTGGCGCGCACGGAACAGCAAAGCCTCCGTCGCGCCTTGGCTCAGTCCCAAAATTTGGGCGGCGTCTTTGGCTTTCAGATCTTGATAATAGCACAAAATCAAGGCTTCTTTCTGGCGGGCGGGCAAAGAATCGACCGCTTTGCGGACACGGTCGGCTTCGTTTTGCAACAGTATCGCCTTTTCGGGCGAATCCGCGGGCGATTCCAAAGTTTCACCCAATTCTTCCGTCGGCTTTTCCCGTCGGCGCATATCGATAAAAGCGTTGTACGCCACGCGGTACAGCCATGTGTCCAGCTTTGCCGTCGGCTGCCACGCCGCGGGATTTTTCCAGACTTTCAAAAAAACGTCCTGCGTCAAATCCCGTGCGTCCGCTTCCGACGCGGTCAGCCGCCACGCCAAGCCGAAGACCTTGCGCTCAAAACGGTTCAGCAACTCCCGAAACGCCGCCGCGTCCGCCGATTGTATGCGATTCATCATTTCCGCGTCGGATAAATCGGTCATTGTTGTTCTCTCTCTCCGTCAAGCTCTGATTGTTAAACGGATGAAAGGGGAAAAAACTTACGCAATTATTCTGCGCGATTTGCAAAAAACAAATCGTACGCGTTTTGATAGAACAAACGGTGGATGAGTTCCTGCGCTTCTTCCTCGTCAAAAGCGGAGGCAATCGCCGATTTGACTTCGCTGACGCGGCAGGGATAAGTTTCGGGGTCGCCGAACGGTCCCAAAGGAATGTCCGTGCCGAACATCAGGTGCGAAATCGTGTCTTCGTCCGCGCGGTTCAAAATCGCGACAATCATTTCGGGCGACAGCCACGATACGTCGGCGTACAAATTCGCCGTTTCCGATTTAATCGCGGATTGCAAAATGCCCAAAGTGTACCAGTGGTTCGCGTCGTCGCCCATGCCCAAATGCGCCATAATGGTCGGGACTTCGGGGAATTTCGACGCAGTTTCGTAAATGTACATCGGATCGGAATAATCGTCCTGCGAATGGAACAAAACGGGCAGACCGTATTCCTGCGCGACCTCCATATACGGTTCGTACTGCGGATCGTTCGCGTTCAGGTGCAGTGTGTTCGGATGCAGTTTGATGCCGTAGATTTCATCGCCGCGTTCCTCAATCAGATTCGCCAGATTTTCCGCGTCGCCGTAGCCGGGCTGACCGACAATCAGCGTTTTGAACTTGGGGTTTTCGGCGGCGATGTCCAACATTTCAAGGTTGGCTTCGTCTTCGGTGATTTTGGGCGATCCGTCGGGTTTCAAATCAATGCCGCTCATATTGGAAACCATAATGGCGACGACTTCGTTTTCCTCTTCTTCGCCGTTGATGGAAACCGTGAACGGTTCCTGCATCGCGTCGTTCAAAGCGTCCGCCGTAAAGTCCGCGTTGTCCGCGCACCACGTTCCGACGTGGGCGTGAGCTTCGATGATTTTGCCGTAATCTTCTTCGTTCATTGCCTTAATCCTTAAAAAAGACTTTGTTGAAAGAGGATTTAGTCTTGTTTTATGGCGTAATCAAGCTTTTTTTAGCGGATTTTTTTGGAAACGTTCGCCGCGTCGTGACGCATGCCGCCGCACATCGAATGCGGTACGCCCGTTGTGGACGGGAACGAAAACGGCAGTCCGAACAGGCTTTTCACGGCAAGGAACGCAAAGCCCTGCGCTTCGATGAAATCGCCGTCCCATTTGACTTCGCGCGCGATGTCCACGGGCGCGTTCAGCCGCTGGCGAATCATGCGCATCAAAGTCGGATTCTGCGCTCCGCCGCCGCAGACAATCCAGCGTTTGGTGGCTTCGGGCAGGAAATCGCAGGCTTTGACGACACATTCGGCGCAAAACGCCGTCAAAGTCGCCGCGCCGTCCGCAACGCTCAAGCCTTCGGTGTTTTCAGCCAAGAGGGCGGAAAATTCGTCGCGGTCGACGGTTTTCGGCGGTTTTTGGTCGAAATAGGGACGCTTGAGCATCCGCGCGACGATTTTTTCGTCAACCGATCCCGTTGCCGCCATCGACCCGTCGAAGTCCATGGTCGAACCGTGCTTTTTCATCATCCAGTCGTCGACGGGCGCGTTTCCGGGACCCGTGTCGAACGCAATCAGTTCGCCGTTTTCGCCTATCCACGTCAGCGTCGAAATGCCGCCGATGTTCAAAACGGCAAGAGGCTTTTCCAAATTTTGCGCGAAAGCGGCGGAATACGACGGCATCAACGGCGCGCCCTGTCCTCCGTTGGCAATGTCGGAGTTGCGGAACCGGTTGACCACGCACACGCCTGTTTCGGCGGCAAGCAAGTCGCCGTCGCCGATTTGCACGGACACATGTTCCGCCGCGTTGTGGTAAACGGTTTGCCCGTGAAAGCCGATGACATCGACGTCTTGCGCCCGCAGTCCCGCCGAATCCATCAGTTCTTTGGCAACATCGGCGTGAAACAGAGTCAGGCGGCGTTCGATGTCTTTGACTTTTTCGGCGTCGGCTTGCGCGCCTTTGCCCGTAATCGAACGCAAGTCCGCGCGCATTTCCATGTCATAAGGACGGTTTAAAGCTTTGCCGAAATCGAACACGTCAACCCCGTCTGTAACCAGCAGCGCGGCGTCCACGCCGTCCATGGAGGTTCCGCTCATTAACCCGAGTGCCGTCAAAGGCTTGATGACTTCCATATTTCCCCGTTTCTTTCTTGAGTTTGTAAATCAATGCTGATACAAATCGTACAGAAAAAGGTTTAACAAAGTACAAAAGGATACCAACCGATGCCGTTTAAATCCGAATTGCTGAACATCCTGTCGGAACGCGGATTCGTCAACCAATGCACCAACGAAGCGGGCTTTGACGATTATTTGACCGAATGCGAAAAGTCGGGCAAGCCCGCCGTCGCGTATCTCGGCTCCGACCCGACGGGGGACAGTCTGCACGTCGGACACTTGGTTCCCGTGATGATGATGCGCTGGTTTCAAAAGCTGGGCAACAAGCCGCTGATGCTGGTCGGCGGCGCGACCGCGCGAATCGGCGACCCGTCGGGCAAAGACAAACTGCGCCCCTTTATGACCGCCGAAACCATCGCGCACAACGAAGCGGGATTGAAAAAATCCTATTCCAAGTTCATCCGCTTCGACGACACGGAAAACGGCGCGGTCATGGTGGACAACTATGACTGGTTTCGCGATGTCAATTATCTGGAATTCCTGCGCGACGTCGGAACGTATTACTCCGTCAACCGCATGCTGACCATGGAAAGCGTCAAAGCGCGCTTGGACAGGGAACAGCAGATGTCGTTCTTGGAATTCAACTACCAGCTTTTGCAGGGCTACGACTTTTGCCGGCTTTACAAGCAATACGGCTGCCGCGCGCAAATGGCGGGATCGGATCAATGGGGCAACATCACGTCGGGAACGGAGCTGGGACGGCGCAAATACGATGTCGAGCTGTTCGGCTTCACTTGCCCGATTATCACCGATTCGGCGGGCAAAAAAATGGGCAAGTCCGAAGGCAACGCCGTTTGGATTAACGACGAAAAACTGCCGTCTTACGACTATTACCAGTACTTCCGCAACGTCGGCGACGCGGACGTGGGCAAATGCCTGCGCATTTTCACCGATTTGCCGATGGACGAAGTCCGCCGCTTGGAGGCTTTGAAAGACAAGGAAATCAACGAAGCCAAGAAAATCCTTGCGTTCGAGGCGACCAGAATCTGCCGCGGACAGGACGTCGCGACCGCCGCCGCCGAAACCGCGCGCAAAACGTTCGAGGAAGGTGTCGCTGGTGGCGATTTGCCGACCCTTGCCGCCGCGGGCGAAATCGCGCTGACCGAAGCTTTGCTGCAGCTGAAGCTGGTTGCCAGCAAAGGCGAAGCCAAGCGGCTTATCGCGCAGAACGGCGTGAAAATCAACGACGCCGCCGTGTCGGGCGACAATATCATGCTGACCGCCGAAAACGTCAAAGACGGGCAAATCAAGCTGTCCGTCGGCAAGAAAAAGCACGGAATCGTAACGTTAGCTTAAAAACTGTTCGTCCAGAACGCGGTCTTCCAAATTGTAATCGGGTTCAAACAGCAGGGTAATGCCGATATTTTCGGCTTCCCTGACTGTGACGCGCGACACGTTGCGCAGTTCCGTAAAGTCGGCGACCGCGCTGACGGGACGTTTGTCTTTCTGCCGAATCTCGAACGAAACGGTGACGTGGCGCGGCAAAATCGCGCCGTGCCAGCGGCGGGGACGGAACGGACTGATGGGCGTCAGCGCCAAAACGTTCGATGTCAAGGGTAAAATCGGACCGTGCGCCGACAGGTTGTACGCCGTACTGCCCGCGGGGGTCGATACCAGAACGCCGTCGCAAATCAAATCCGCGATTTTTTCGGAACCGTCAATGCGGATTGAAATGTCCGCCGTTTGACAGCTTTGCCGCAGCAAAGACACTTCGTTCAAGGCAAGGGCTTTGAGCGTTTTGGTCTGATTTTCGGCAATCATTTCCAACGGGCGCAAAGTGACTTGTCCCGCTTTGTCCAGCCGTTCGGGCAGATCGTCTTCGCAATATTTGTTCAGCAAAAATCCGATGCTGCCGCAATTCATGCCGTAAAGGGGAATGTTTTTGCCGATGTGTTTGTGCATGGTTTGCAGCAAAAATCCGTCGCCGCCCAGCACGACCAAAGCGTCGGCTTTGGAAACGCAGGATTGACCGTACAAAGCTTTCAGCCGTTCAGCCGCCGTTTGCGCCAGTTCCGTTTTATCCGCCAAAAAACAAAGCCGTTTCATTTTTTAAACCTCTTGTGCTATAATCATAGCCTAATTTGATTGATTGGGAAATAAAAAGTGAAAACGGTTTTGATTCTAATGGCGGTATTGTCCGCGGTCCCCGCGCGGGCGGATGTTTACAGACCCGATATGGTCGGAACGGCGCGGACTTTTTCCGAACAAAAAAACAAATCGGAACGCCGCCCTTTGCCGAAAGAGGCGTCGCCGATGCCCGACAAAGACTTGTTGGCGACAGATCCCGTGACTTTTGAAGAATTGCGCCGCTTCGCCCGCGACTGGCGGAAATACGCCCGCTGGCTGAAAGAAGGCAACAATCAATACAAAGCCGTCGCGTATTTGGGCGTGTCGCGCCGTCTGGATTATCCTGTCGCCGTTGTGCGCTGGGCGGATGAACACGGCTGGGCGGCGGACAGGTTCTTTTTGCTGGAACGTAAATTCAGACTGACTCTGTCCGTTTTGCGCCAGCAGGAACGCCGCGCAAATCTGACGGGGCATTTACAGCGGCGCATCGACGAAACCCGCGCAAATTCATCTTTGTCGCCCGAACAAAAAAAGCAACAGCTGTCGCAATTTTATCGAAGCATCCGCGAAATTCAAAAGGCGACTCAAGCCAAAGCTCCCGTCACGCCCGACGAATACGAACTGATAAAGCTGAACAAGACGGCGTTGGAAACGATTTTAAAGGATTAACGCGTCAACAGCGGCGAGTTTTCACGGTTTTCGGAAACAATCCAGCACGCGGCGGAATACATTAAAACGCCGATGTACGCCCCCATCACGGCATCGCTGAGGAAACATTCCGCGCTCATGAACAAAGCGACCGTCATTACGGCGGCAATGCCGATAAAGACGTTTCTGCACCGCGCGCAAAAAGCGCCCGCCGCCAAAGCGACCGCCCAAATGCTTTGTGCGCCGAAGCTGGGGAACGACGTTTCCGTCAAACGGAAACGGAACGACGAAAAACCGTACAAGTCCATGGTTTCCAAAAATTCGGGCGTATAGCGGCCGACCAGAATGTTGAAAAACACCGTCAGCAGCGACGACAAGGACAGCGCCAGCAAAACAAACAGGATTTTCTTGGTTTTCGTCATATTGCGTTCAAAAGACTCCGTCGTCAGCGACAATCCCGCCGCGACCGTGTACGCCAGTCCGGCGGCAATCAAAATCGGAAACCACCAGCCCGACGGATTCAGCGCCGCAACGTTTGCCCAAAAGCTTTCGCCGCGCAGAGCCAAACGCCCCCGCGCAATCGGTTCATCCAAAAACGTAATGGAAAACGCGCAGAACAGGCAGACATAAATAAATCCCGCCGTGCGCGGCTGTTCTTTCGTAAAAGCAACGACAGAGTCGCGCGCTTTCAACAACGCTGGGCGCAGATTTTCGGGCTTTAAAGCGTTTTTCAGCCGCACCGCACGTTCCGATTGGCAAAAAGCGTTTGCTTTGCGGACGGCAATCTGTGCCGCCAAAGCGGTTTTTTCTTTGATTTTTATCAGCAGTTCTTGTGTTTTCATCGAAAGCATCCTGTTTAATCCCGACTCACTATATCATACAAAACCCCCGTAAGTAAAAAAAATTGCACTTCGGGCAAAAGAAATGTAAAATACGCGCTCAGAGGCTGTTTATGAAACGGATACTGTTGTTTTTGCTGTGTTTTTATCCTGCGGTGGCGGGGGCGTTCGACGATGCCGATTATCCGTTGATCGACTTGCGCGCGCGCAGTATGCGCGGCGGATTGGGGGTTGTGTCGGCGCAGACCGCTCCTCAAAACAACGGGGGACAGCAATCGTCGTTGACGGGCGCGCCTTTGCAGCCCGCCGCACAGCCTTATCCCGTTCAGCCTTATCCGATGCCTCAGCCGCAATACTACGCCGCGCCCCCCGTCAGACGTTCGGTCGCCGCCAAGCCTGCCGAAGAAACGGCAAAAGATTCGGATGATGTCAAAGAATACTTGAAAAACAATCCGCAGGCGCTTCCCGATGTTTAAAGCCGTTTTGATAGCCGCTCTGTTGTTTTGCGGCACCGCTCAATCGCAAGTGGCGGACCTGCGCGCCCGCAGTATTCGGGGCAGGCAAGCTTATCCGCAGGGGGTTGCCGTGCGTCCCAAACCCGTCGTTTACAGTCGGTCGACCCCTTCGGTTCAATCCCGGGAACAGGAAAGCGGACAGACCGCAGAGCCTGATCAGCCGAAACAGTTTCGGCAAACGGGGTTGAAAATCTTTAAAGAGGAAGACGAGGACAAAGTCCTGAACATCAGCGTTGACAACCCCGAATTCGATAAATTGTCGGATTCGCGGAAGCAAAATATTCTCAGCCGCATTTCTTACGAGGAAAAATAAGATGAAAACAAAGCTTGTGATTTTAGCGTTACTGATATGTCCGGCGGTGGCGAACGCGCTGTGTTCGGGCGGTTTCGACGGACCGAAAGGCAAGGATTTCGGCTGTTCCGAATTGGGCGGTCTGGGCGATTTGCTGTACGAACGCGACGCTACGGGCGCCGTCGTAAACAAACGCACGGATGCGCAAATCAAAGCTTATGTCGTCGATTTCGTCAAAGACCGCTTTAAAAACCACGGCGTTGTTTTGTCGGAAAAAGACGTCAAAGTCGGCGATAAAACGGTCGATTTCGATTTGTTCAATCAAAACGGCGACAAAGTGTATTCCTATTCGCTGAACAAAGAAACGGGCGTATCCGCCAATGAAAAGGAATTGTTCGATCACCGCGCGCAAGTCGACGCGACGCGCAAAACGGAACGCGGCGTTTTGCTGGACAATATCAAACGGCTCAAACAGCTGAGGGCGGAGCTGGAAAGCGGAGGCGAAAAATGAAAAAAACGGTTTTGGCGCTTTTGTTGCTGACGGGATGCGCGTTCTTCGACGAAATTCCCGACGACAAACTGCCGCAGACGGTTACCGCCGTTGATTCCGATATGCTGATTTTAAAAACGGACGACATTCGCGTCGCCGAAGTCAGAGAAAAGCGGATTGCTTACGAATACAACGACCGCAACATCCGTTTGTCGCAGGTGGGCGATCATGCCAAACGTTTTTGCGAAGGCAAAGGACGGGATACGATTTTAATCGATATGCGGCTGACGAACAGACACAACTTTCGCCGCGCGACTTTTGAATGCCGCGACAAACCCGTGTTGATTCCGGCGTATTGAGTTACCACACAAAAGCGGGCAAAACGGCGCGCGCCGTGCATTCGTGGCGCGCCAGCAGTTCGGAAACGCGTTCGGCGTCGGGCTGCTGACCGCGGCTGACGCCCAATTCTTTGGCGTGAATGCCGCCGGCGACAAACAAAGCGTCCAATCCCGCCATATTCGCTCCGTGAATATCCGAAACCGCGGAATCGCCGACAACGGCGACGCGCGATTTATCCTGCACGTCAAATCCCGACACGCAGTATTCAAAAACGGACGCTTCGGGTTTTCCGTGCCAGAACACGCTGCCGCCCATGCTTTGATATTGCGCGGCAATCGCCCCCGCCGCCAGATGAGCGACGCCGTCTTTTAAAATAAAGGAATCGGGGCAGGCGCAAATCATCGGCAGACGGCGCGACAGACAAGCTTTGAAAAACGGTTCGTACTTGGACAAAGTGTCCTGCGTGCCGAACGTTCCCGTCAGCAAAATAAAGTCGGCTTCGTCGAGGTTTTGAACCAAAGCGTATCCCAAATCGGAAAAAGACTGCCAGTATTTTTCGGGACCCAAATGAAAACACCGCCGCCCCAAGTTGTTGAAGAACGGGTCGATTCTGGCGCGCAATTCGTGATAAATGATTTCACCCGACGTCAAAATGCCGCGGTATTGATAGCGTTTGACGCCCATTCTTTCCAATTTTTTCGCGGTGTCCGTCAATCGCGACGCCGTGTTGGACAGGAAAATCACCTGTTTGCCCGCGTCGCTGAGCTGGGAAAGCGCGTTAAACACGCCGACGCACAAGCGCTGTTCTTCGTAAACAACGCCCCACAAATCGACAATGAAAGCGTCGTACAGCGGCGCAATACTGCGCAAACCGGCGATATAAGGCACTTCGTTGGTCAAAGGAACATCCCCAAAGATTAAAAAACGATTTGTTTCTTATATCACGGATTCAACGCCGTCCGCAAGGGATGTCTTGCAGGCGTTTAAAGCTTTTCAGTTTGGAATTCAGAACGTATGCGCCGAAATCCTGACGGATGTCGTCCGCGACGCCGTTGTCGTAATAAAGAGAGGAGCTTTCATACAACGGTGTTCCGTCGGGTTTCTGCCCTTTTTGCGCGGGGTAAAACGCGAACTCGCAACGGCGGCTTTTGTTTTTCGGATTGCGTTCGGAAACAACGGCGTTCAGCGACATCAAAGCGTCGGCTTTAGTGCCGTCGAACACAAAAGACGAAAAGTTTTTTTTGCAGTGTTGCGCGGCTTTCAGCCAAGCGGCCGATTGTTCCACCGGAAACTTTCAGGTTTTCGGAAAATCCGCCTGCAAAGCGACGGGATAGTCGACGAACAGCCGCTTTTTGCCGTTTTCACAGAAAGCGCGTCCCGACAGTTCTTTCCTGTCTTGTCCGTTTTCCCGCACGAAAACGGTGAAATCAAAGCGGCACCCGTCAAGGGTTTCCGTCGTGGTTTGTTTCCAATGCGTTGTTTCGACGCCCGCCAGTTCGCGGCTGACATCCAGCGAAAACACCGTTTCCGTTTGCCAGACATCGCAAACTTTTTGCGCTTTGTAATGCATTGTGCCGTTTGCGCCGACAACGCTGTCCGCGCCGCCCGCCGTCGATTTCAGCGAAATCGCGTAAACGGCGTCGTGCGATACGGGAGCCGCCTGTACCGAGCGAAATACGAACAATAAAAAGAAAACAAGCCTGAACATAAAGGAAAGACTATGTTTCCAATCGTCAAATGTCAAACGGAAATCAAAAAACAAAAAAAGCGGAGAAAAATTCTCCGCTTTTTCCGTTTTCGGCAGATTAAGCCAATTTGTGATCCAATTCGCCCGATTTGTAGCGTTTCGCCATATCCGCCAGCGAAATCGGTTTGATTTTGGAAGCGTGTCCCGCCGCGCCGAACTGTTCGTAACGGGCTTCGCAGACTTTCTGCATTTCTTCCATCGCGGGACCCATGTATTTGCGGACGTCGAATTCGGCGGGTTTCGTCGCAAAGATTTTGCGAATCGCCGCCGTCATCGCCATACGGCAATCGGTGTCGACGTTGACTTTGCGCACGCCGTACTTGATGCCTTCCTGAATTTCTTCGACGGGCACGCCGTAGGTCTGCGGAATCTGACCGCCGAATTCGTTAATCATATCCTGCAATTCCTGCGGGACGGACGACGAACCGTGCATGACCAAATGAACCGTCGGGATTTTGGCGTGGATTTTCTTGATTGTGTCAATCGACAGAATCGCGCCGTCGGGTTTGCGCGTGAATTTGTACGCGCCGTGCGACGTGCCGATAGCAACCGCCAAAGCGTCGATGTTCGTCGCTTTGACGAAATCGTAAGCTTCGTCGGGATCGGTCAAGAGTTTTTTCTTGTCAATCGCGCCGTCGAATCCGTGTCCGTCTTCTTTTTCGCCTTTGCCCGTTTCCAACGAACCGATGCAGCCCAGTTCGGCTTCCACGGACGCGCCGATCATGTGCGCGAATTTGGCAACCGTACCCGATACTTCGGCGTTGTATTCGTGAGAGGCGGGCTGTCCGTCTTTCAACGAACCGTCCATCATGACGGACGTGTAGCTGTTCGCCAAAGCGGTAACGCAGGTTTCAACGGACGAACCGTGGTCTTGGTGCAGACACACGGGGATTTCGGGGTACATTTCCGCGGCGGCTTCGACCATGCGGCGAATCATCGGATCGCCCGCATAGGAACGCGCGCCTTTGGACGTCTGCAGAATGACGGGCGAATCGGTCTTCTTCGCCGCCGCCATAACCGCCAAAATCTGTTCCATGTTGTTGATGTTGAAAGCCGGCATCCCATAGCCGTATTCCGCGGCATGGTCCAACAGCTGGCGTAAGCTTATCATTGACATTTCAGTCGTTCTCCTTTGTTAAAAAATTACTTTTTCAAGCAGCCCATCGCGGCGGAAGCCACGGCGTTCGGCGTAATGCCGAAGTGTTCGTACAGCTGTTCCGCAGGGGCAGACGCACCGAACGAACGCATCGCGACAATCGCGCCGTCCAATCCCGTGTATCTTTCCCAGCCGAAAGCGCCCTGCGATTCGACCGCGACGCGCGGGCAATCGCCCAAGACGGCTTTTTTGTAAGCGGCGTCCTGTTTTTCAAACATTTCCCAAGACGGCATCGAAACGACGACGGCTTTGACACCCTTTTCCGCCAACAAGTCTTTGGCTTTGACGGCGATTTCGACTTCGGAACCCGTCGCAATCAAGGTCACGTCGCGCGCGCCTTCGCAATCGCGGATGATGTAAGCGCCCTTGGCGGACAGGTTTTCGGCAACGGATTCGCGCAACGTCGGCAAGTTCTGACGCGACAACGCCAAAACGGACGGAGCGTGTTCGGATTCGATTGCCAGTTCCCAACATTCAGCCGTTTCAATCACGTCGCAGGGACGGAACACGTTGACGTTCGGAATCGCGCGCATGCTCGCCAGATGTTCAATCGGCTGGTGCGTGGGACCGTCTTCGCCGACGCCGATGGAATCGTGCGTCAGAACGTAAATCGTGCGAATGCCCATCAACGCCGCCAAACGCAAAGACGGCTTCAGGTAATCCATAAAGACAAGGAACGCGCCCGAATACGGAATGAATCCGCCGTGCAGGGCAATGCCGTTCATCGCCGCCGCCATGCCGTGTTCGCGAATGCCGTAGTGCATGTAGTTGCCCGAAAAATCGTCGGGGGTGACGGATACGGACGCTTTGGCGTTCGTCAGGTTGGACGCGGTCAAGTCCGCGGAACCGCCCAGCAGTTCGGGAATGGCGGGAACCAGAACGTCCAAAGCCATCTGCGACGCTTTGCGGGTGGCGACTTTGGGTTTGTCGGCCAGCAGCTGTTCCTTGTACGCCTGCATTTTTTCCTTCCAGTCTTTGGGCAGAATGTGGTGCAGAACGGTGCGGTCGAATTCGGCTTTTTTGGCTTCGTCCATGGCGGCAAAGCGGGCTTCCCACGCTTCGCGGTCGGCTTTTCCGCGAACGCCCGCGGCGCGCCATTCGTTCAAAATGGCTTCGGGGACTTCAAACGGAGCATACTCGAAGCCCAAGCGTTTGCGGGCGGCAAGCAGGTCTTCCGTGCCGATGGGAGAACCGTGGACTTTGCTGGTGCCTTCTTTCGCCGCGCCGTAGCCGATGATGGAATGGCAAGCGATTAAGGTCGGCTTGTCGGATTTTTTGGCGCGCGCGATGGCGGCTTCGATTTCGTCGGGGTTGTACGCGTCGCATTCGTCCGTGTTCCAACCGTTCGCTTCAAAGCGTTTGCGCTGGTCGGTCGAAGTCGCGACCGATGTCGCGCCGTCAATCGTGATTTTGTTGTCGTCCCACAGCACAATCATTTTGTTCAAGCGCAGATGTCCCGCCAAAGAAATCGCTTCTTCGGAGATGCCTTCCATCAGGCAGCCGTCGCCGCAGATGACGTAAGTATAGTGGTCGACGACTTCTTTACCGAAGCGGGCGGCAAGCAGTTTTTCCGCAATCGCCATGCCGACGGCGGTGGAAATGCCCTGCCCCAAAGGTCCCGTCGTGGTTTCGATTCCTTCCAAATGACCGTATTCGGGGTGACCCGCGCAGCGCGAACCCAGCTGGCGGAAGCTTTTCAGCTGATCCAGCGTCGCCTGTTCGTAGCCCGTCAGATACAGCAGGCTGTACAACAGCATCGAACCGTGTCCCGCGGACAGGACGAAGCGGTCGCGATCCGCCCAATGAGGGGCTTTCGCGTCGAATTTCAGGAATTTCGTGAACAAAACGGTAGCGACGTCCGCCATGCCCATCGGCATGCCGGGGTGACCCGAATTGGCTTTCTGGACGCCTTCGGCAGCCAGAAAACGGACGGCATTCGCTAAATCTTTATGTGCAACCATGATTTCTCCTTAAAAAATGAGAGTGTGAAAACGAAATTTTTTCTGTTATAGCACAACTTGTCCGAAACAAAAAATATAAAAGGTTGAGAGTTTGAAAAAAATGTGCCAAAGTGCCGTATCTTTGGACAACAAGGGGGCTTTTCATGGGCAAACTGGTTCAATTCGCGTGTAATGAGTGCGATTTCGCGTTTACGGGAAAATTCGGAATCGGCAAAACCGACTTGGCGCTGGGAACGCAAAATTTCGCGTCCGAGGAAGAACGCGAAGTCGGCGTCAATTTTTCCCAATACATTGTGGACAATCCGCACGAAGTCGGCTTCATCCGCGAATTCATCCGCAAACACCGCCCCGTCATTTTGAAAACGTGGGAACACCAGCCTTATGTCTGCCCGCATTGCTTCAGACTTTACAATCGCTTCACCTACCACTTTTTATACAAGGGCGGCGATTTCAAGCCCGACTTCACCTGCCTGGACTGCGGGCGGACTCTGGTCAAGTTGGATTTGACCAAAGCGATTGTCTGTCCGAAGTGCAAACACGGACAGCTGGATGTTGCTCGCGTTGATGAATGGAACTGACGATGACTGAAAAGACGTCTTTGACGATATTGCTTGCTTCGCCGCGCGGATTTTGCGCGGGGGTGACGCGCGCGGTGCGAATTGTGTCGCTGGCTTTGCAAAAATTCGGCACGCCCGTTTATGTGCGCCACGAAATCGTGCATAACAAATACGTCGTCGAAAAACTGGCAAGCCAAGGCGCGGTGTTCGTCAACGAATTGGACGAAGTCCCCGACGGCGCGGTCGTCATTTTTTCCGCGCACGGCGTTCCGCTCTCCGTGGTCGAGGAAGCCAAACGCCGCGGTCTGACGACGCTTGACGCGACGTGTCCTTTGGTCGAAAAAGTCCACAAGGAAGCGCTGAAAAACTATCGGGAAGGACGCAAGACCCTGCTTATCGGGCACAAGGGGCATCCCGAAGTCATCGGTACGATGGGGCAAATTCCCGAAACGGAAATCAAGCTGATTTCCGACGCCGACGAAATCAGGACGATTCCCGCCGATTGGGCGGACAAGCTGGGCTATGTGACGCAAACGACGCTGTCCTTGGACGAAACGGCGCAAATGCTGGAAACCCTGCGCAAGACTTTTCCCGATTTGGTCAAACCGCACGACAACGATATTTGCTATGCGACGACGAACCGCCAGCGCGCGGTCAAAGCGATTGCCGCAAAGTGCGATTTGCTGATGGTCATCGGATCGCCGAATTCGTCAAATTCAAAACGATTGGTCGAAGTCGCGAAAGAAGCGGGCTGTTCCCGTTCGATTTTGGTGCAAAGAGCGGCGGAAATCGATTGGAACGCTTTGAGCGGCGTCAAAGTGCTGGGGTTGACCGCGGGGGCTTCCGCGCCAGAAGAATTGGTAGCCGAAGTCATTTCCGCCGTTGCCGAACACTTTGAAATCACCTTGTCCGAACACGTCGAAACCGAGGAAAAAGTCCGCTTTCCCCTGCCGCACAGATTGACGGACGATTGAAATGGCGGTTTACACGCGCGTATCCCCCGAACAGCTTGACGACTTTGTCGCCCGATACGATATCGGACGCGCGGTGTCGCTGACGGGAATTGCGGGCGGCATTGAAAACTCGAACTACTTTTTACGCACGGACCGCGATTTGTATTTGCTGACGATTTACGAAAAGCGCGTCAATCCCGCAGAACTGCCGTTCTTTTTGGATTTAATGACACATTTGAAGAAAAACGGCTTGACTTGCCCGTTGCCCGTTTGCGCCAAAGACGGTAATGCTTTGCAGGACTTGGCGGGCAAAAAAGCGTGCGTCACGACGTTTTTGTCGGGACAGTCGGTTAAGAAAATCAAGCCCGAGCATTGCCTTGCTTTGGGGCGGGCGATGGCGAAAATGCACGCGGCGGGCGCGGATTTTCCGATGAAGCGCGCGAACGATTTGTCCGTATCGGGCTGGGAAAAGCTGATTGCCAAAATCGGCGGGCGCGCGAACGAAATCGCCGACGGATTGTATGACGAGCTTTGTTACGAATTCGACGACATCGCTTCCAAGTGGAAAACGGATTTGCCGACGGGCGTCATTCACGCGGATTTGTTTCCAGACAACGTGTTTTTTACGGCTTCACGCTTGTCGGGCATTATCGATTTTTACTTTGCCTGCACGGACATGTACGCCTACGAACTGGCGATTTGCCTGAACGCATGGTGCTTCGAGCCGCGGGGCTGGGAACTGAACGCGACAAAGTCCGCTTGTTTGATTGCGGGATACAACCAAATCCGTCCGCTGTCCGACGACGAAAAGCACGCTTTGCCGCTGTTGGCGCGGGGCAGCGCTTTGCGTTTTTTGCTGACGCGGACGTACGATTGGCTGAATCGCGACCCGACCGCGCTTGTAACGCCCAAAGACCCGACCGAGTATTTGAAAAAACTGCGCTTTCACCACGGGGTCAAGAGCTTCGGCGAATACGGTTTTTTCGGGTAAACCGAAAATCGTTGTTGTCAATGTCCGCTAAATTTGTTAGATAAGGGAATAACGCGGTCATGGTGGAATTGGTAGACACGCAAGCTTGAGGTGCTTGTTGCTTAACCGCAGTGGAAGTTCAAGTCTTCTTGGCCGCACCAAACTTCGCCCCTTGCGCAAGGGGCGTTTTTGTTAAGGAGGATTTATGCCTTCGGTTCACTTCGTTTATCCGCCGTCCCCTTTGTTTCAGCGCGGCGAAGACCGTTGCCAGTCCAATATTTCCGCTTCGACCGCGACGACGGTTCGCGCCTGCAACGATTTGGGCGAAGGCGCGGCGGTTCTGCGGAATCTGGGCTATGCCGTTTCGGTGAAAGACTATCAGACCGAAGGGCTGACAACCGCCGATTTGCTGAACGATTTGGACGGTATCGACGTTTTGTTCGTCAGCACGACCAACGCGACAATCTTTGACGATTTGAAAATCGTCCGAACGGTCAGGGAAAAATTCCCCAAGCTGGTCGTCATTCTGAAAGGCGCGATATTTTTCAATCCCGAAGACGGACTTATCGCCCAGTTGGATTTGACGGATGTCGATTACCTTGTCGGCGGGGAATCGGATTTCATTATCGGCGGACTGATGACGGCGCATTATCACGGCGGCGCGTATCCCGACGGAATCTTGTATAAAAAAGACGGGCGGTGGCTGAAAACGGATTTTTCCAAATGGCATGAAGACTTGGACGCTTTGCCGTTTCCCGCGCGCGATTTGATGAACAACGCGCTTTACATCCGCCCCGACACGCAGGAACCGCAGGCGACCATCGCAACGTCGCGCGGGTGTCCGTCAAAATGCCTGTTTTGCCTGACGCCGCATATCTCGGGGCGCAAACTGCGTCTGCGGTCGCCCGAAAGCATTTATGCGGAAATGAAAGAATGTTTCGATAAATACAATATCCGCAACTTCTTTTTCAAATCGGACACGTTCACTTACGACAAAGCGTGGACAATCCGCCTGTGCGATTTGATTTTACAATCGGATTTAAAGGGCAAAATCGCGTGGGTCGCCAATTCCCGCGTCAATCCGATAGACCTTGAAACCCTGCAAAAAATGAAGCAAGCGGGCTGCTGGCTGGTCGCGTTCGGCTTTGAATCGGGCAGTCCCGACACTTTGCAAAAAGCGCGCAAAGGAACGACCGTCAAACAAAACCTTGCCGCCGCGAAAATGGCGAAAAAAGCGGGGCTGAAAATTTACGGGTTTTACCTCATAGGCTTTCCGTGGGAAACGCGGGAGCATTTGCGTCAAACGGCGGCGCTGATGAAAAAAATCAACGCCGATTTCGTGGAGCTGCACCTTGCCACGCCGTTTTACGGGACGGAACTGTACGATTTGGCAAAACAAGACGGCTTGATTGACGAAACCGTGCTGGGCAAAGATTACTTCAACGCGCCGACAATCGGCACGAATTTCCTGTCTATCAAGGATTTGCAGAATTTCCGCAAACGCACTTTGCTGAAGTATCACTTGCGCCCGTCGTATGTCTTGAAAAAACTGTTCCAAGCGGCGTTTCATCCGCGTGTTTTGAAAAATTACGTTCGCTTCGGTTCGCGGCTGATTTTAAGCTGTTTGCGGCGATAAGCTCTCGTTGTTAAAGGCAAAAACAAAACGCGCCCCGTCGGGGGCGCGCAAGTCAAATCCTATTTTTGCGTTTCGGATTTCAGCTTTTTCAGGAATTTTTCCAACCAATGGATGTTGTAATTCCCGTCGATGAAGTCCTGCGACGAAATTATCGCGTCGTGCAAAGGCAAAGTCGTGTTCACGCCTTCGATGACGAATTCGTCAATCGCGCGGTGCAAACGCATCAGACAGCCGTTGCGCGTTTTGCCGAACACAATCAGCTTGGCAATCATGCTGTCGTAATACGGCGGAACGGTGTAGCCCGTGTACATTCCCGAATCGACGCGCGTCCACAACCCGCCGGGGGCGTGCCATTGTTCGATTTTTCCGGGGCAGGGAATGAACGTGAACGGGTCTTCGGCGTTGATGCGGCATTCCATCGCGTGTCCCGTGAAATGCACGTCGTCCTGCGTATAGTTCAGATGAGCGCCGCCCGCGACGCGGATTTGTTCGCGCACCAAATCAATGCCCGTGACCATTTCCGTAATCGGGTGTTCCACCTGCAAACGGGTGTTCATTTCGATAAAGTAGAACTTGCCGTTTTCATACAGGAATTCAATCGTGCCGACGTTGCTGTAGCCCATTTTGCGCATCGCGTTCGATACGATTTCGCCGATTTTTTTGCGCTGTTCCGCGTTCAAAGCGGGGCTGGGCGTTTCTTCCAGAACTTTTTGGTTGTTGCGCTGCAAAGAGCAGTCGCGTTCGCCCAAATGCACGACGTTGCCGTAGTTGTCCGCCAAAATCTGCATTTCGATATGACGCGGGTTTTCAAGGTATTTTTCGATATACACCTGATCGCTGGTGAACGACGCTTTGGCTTCCGCGCGCGCCGGCATGTAAGCGGCGGGCAGTGCTTCGGCGCTGCGGGCAATGCGCATGCCTTTGCCG
>ERZ1023641.222-NODE-222-length-19165-cov-30.954736_pt1 | contig 19165 bp, 15 predicted proteins | sample MGYA00380335_ERZ1023641 | MGnify/ENA primary metagenome ERZ1023641 (study PRJEB33179, sample SAMN07448970) | human gut metagenome | biome: Human-gut; feature: Human associated habitat; material: Faeces | host: Homo sapiens | place: India: Bhopal | collected... | reverse complement strand
ACCCGGCGCAGAAGCTGCTTGGAGTAGAAACGGGACGGGTTGACGGCGGCATCGACCTTCAGAATACAAAAAAGCTCGATAGTGGTGCCAAAAGTGCTTAAAAAAGCAACTTTTGGCACCACTATCGGCACTTTTTGCGTATTTTCCATCGTTTTTCCATTATTTTCCATTATCTTTGCAGAAGATTTGCTGCACTCGGCAATCTGAAAGCAAGCTTTCATTGCGCTCATTTGCAGCATCTTTTCCGCCAGATTAAAGAAATAAAGACTACATTAAGATAAGTGGAATTTCAGACATACAAATCCTGAGCAACTTATTGTTGCTCAGGCACTTATAAGATATTAAATTAGAGTGTTGCGAAATTAGGGATTATTATAAATCCTCACCATTAGCATGATTGTATTCATTGTCATAAAACATTGTTATGTAGTATTCTCCATAACTTTCACAAATTCTAAACCATACAGGTTTCATCTCAGATTTAAAACTGTTATGCTCTTCAAGCGGTCCCTCGGGGATCACGTGATGGGGAACTGGTGAACAAGAGACGAGCAACGAGGGATCACGAGGCGGGCAACGAGTGCCCAAACAAATGGCTATGATTTGGGCAACGCATCTATCATCATCAGTCGCTTTTTTGACAGATTAATCCATTTAATTGAATCAGATTTGTTATTTTTTTGCAACATGATAAGTGAAAATCTGCTTATCAGTAACTATACGCAACAGATAGATACCTGCAGGAATGCCTTGCAGAGAAAGCGAGGCTTGATTTCCATTTATCTTCTCAGACTGTTTAAGCAGACTGCCGCTTATCTGATAAAGTTTGATGTTTCTCAAGCCACTACAGGAAACTGATAGTTGATGACTTTCGAGACGGACATCAATGGAAGGAGCTGCATTTACAGAGGCTCCGATTCCTGTAGATGTGTCCTGGGAAATAGCGAGGAGGTCGCCTTTACGCTTCAGGTAATACACGGGTCCCTGCTGATTGCCAAGTTCGATTTCCTTGCCTTCTATCTCCCCCATCACCCTCATGCGATAAGTATGACCATCGACAAAAGACAAATTGTTCTTGCGCAGCCAATAACTGTAAAGGGGTACCTCGAAGGTTGAAGAAACACTCACTTCATCATCGATTCCCCGCACCTGTATCTTTTCCTTTGTCTCTGTGTCTTCACCCATCAGCGTTATACGTCCTTCATAACTTCTGCCTTCGGATGCGAGCAGCGAGACTCCCAATTTGAAATTAGCATATTTCGTCATATCAATAGTGCCTGATTCTATTTTCTCGTGGGAATCATCAGCTAAAAAGACTTCTGCTTTCGCCATTAGCGGCTTTTCCTGCGCTTTCTCCACCTGGATAAATGCAGCCTCCCGGTCGTGGATTAGGTTGACAGGATAGAACATCGTTTCTGCTTCATCGCCTGAGATGATGAGTTTCACTTCGTAGCATCCTGGAGAAAGATTTGAAGGCAAAGAAAGCAAAATTGGAATTTCGGTTTCGGTAAAACCTTCGATTTCGCTGAGCTGATCGACACGGGTATCCATCACGACCTCTCGACTATCATTGAGCAATTGTACTCTCAAATAACAGTCACGAGGTACTCCATTGAGATTTTTCAGCGAGAAGAATGCCTGTACTTTTTCCCCCTGTTCTACGCTGCCGATGAGTCTTGGCTGCGCCATTAACTGGAAATGAGGTTCTTCCGAATAGATTTCCGATATGCGCCCAGTTCTATCCTTCAGTTCCACTTCTATCACAGGCGCCTTTTTTATCAGAAAGAACTCATCCCACGACTGATCTTCTTTTCTGGCAACACATACAGGAAGGAGACGATAATATCCATCCTGAAGGCCTGAAAGATTCAACTTGACAGGTTGTGCCTCATTGATAAGATAGTCGTTCCCCATCCATCCGGCATGATCGGCACCATAGATTCGCTGCGTAAAACCTCCCAGAGCATGATCATCAGAATAGGCAACCTGCATGAGGTCCCCATCCACATCATAGACTGCTACACCAATATCTCCCCGGAAAGGCTTACCCCTGTTGACGAATGAATTCATTTCCACTGTAATAGTCTGTGATGGGTTGAAATTCTTGCCAGTTGCCTCTTTTATCAGTAGCGAACCACCCTCATTGAACATCAACTGTGGGGAATTTTCCAAGAGACTACGGTCTATCTCCGGATATTTCCCATTATCGGGATGTGCTAAGATAGCCATGATAGCACGGTTGAATGCCAGCGGCTTACCTTGGAACTCACTACCTGTCTGCGAAACACTGAGGTTGGTGAGTGAATAGTAGGCATCACCCTGTCCCTCCCAACCGAAATTCATGTGGAAGAGTCCATTTTCATCAAAACCATCTGTCACCCATGCATGTCCGGAAGCAGCACCAGCCGGTCTGCCTTCCAGATAGACAGGACATCCATTGAGGAGTTCCTGCCGCAGGATTTCTGCAAAACGGGTAGGCCCTTCTATTGCTTTGGTTGCATAGGCAGCCGAATAACCAAAGTTTTTTAGCAGAGCCTGATAGGCAAATATGCCCTGTGTTCCGCTGGCGTTAGGTGTATATTGCATGAAAGAAGCCACGCCCACATCATTCATCAGCAAGGCAACGGCATCTTCCTGTTCTGATGTTGCACGAACAGGATAACGGTAGTCGGGCAACATATTCGCCCAATCATAATGAGACTGACTGAAGTCTGCACTTTTCTTGGTATGATAATAAGTTACCTCATACTCATTCTGTCCCTTTCCCTGAAGAGGCCATTGATGGTAATACATCAATTGTGCGATGGCAGTAGCCACACATCCGCTATAGGGGTAACCAGTACGGGCATTAAAAGGATACGACTGTCCCCATCTGCTTTTCAGTAGAGGTGATACGGTTTGAGAAAACAGACCTGAGCGGGTATCCTTTCTAACATCTACCTTTCCTTCTTTCAGCACCTCGTATGTCTGGCGATACCCCTCCAATAGGAGTTTTACGCAGGGGTTGGCATTCAGCGTGTCGAGTGTTCCCTCAGTGCTGTAAGCCAAAATCTCCCCCATCTCATCATCGCCAGAGACAATCACAAATCCGCTTCCCCTGGCGTCATTATATATATAATAAGGTGTATCAGCTGTTTGAGAGAAACCTTTCGATTTTGCCTTTACCTCTTGAGATTGAGGTAAGGTGACGTATCTTTGAGCTATCTTCGCTGCTTTGCGAGGATTGATATTTTTACTATATACTGCCGGACTAAAAGCTAAAAGGATACAGACGATGGCCTGTGAAAGGGCTATCGAGGGGGAAAAGGACAGGATACTATGAATAACTTTCATGATGACTGTAAGTTGATAATTATTAAAATCTAATAGTTTTATTGATTGTAGAAATATCCATTTCTATATTTTTGCAAAGATACAAAAAATATTCATAATAGACTCGTTTTAAACAATATTTTATAACAAACTCTTATTCCGCCGCCCTACACCGCACCCATATTGTCATGAGTTGTTACGTTAATACTGTGAGTCAACGTGTATTATTAATAAAGCATAAAGTGGTCAACTTTTTTTTATAGTTTCTATCAGAATAATGCAATAGGCTTCAACTGCTTACGAAGCTGCTTTCATTGCTCTACGAAATAGGCTTCATTGACTATCGAAGCCGCTTTCGTTTTTCGAGGCTTTTTTATTCAAGTTTATGCTTTAGTTACGACAAGTTTTCAAGAGGTGGCCAATCGTATCATTGGAAAGGGGGTAACGCTGCCCAGTGGCAGGAGAGCGTTCTTAAAATTCTCTACCACAAAGATACGGCTTTATGTAAGAAAATGCAGAATATATTTGCTTTTTGCACAATTTGCACAAAGATTTATATAAAAATGATCTGTTTTTTGGCAGTTTACTTAAAAATCATTATCTTTGCTCCCACAAATATGGAACAAGGAAGAATGATCCTACTTCGTATAGCAGGCAGGACTACACAGGGCAAAGCATACTTCGGCAAGGCTCTAAGTAATCTTCTGTCAGTAAAAGTAATAATGAGTTTAATTGAGACATGTAAAGCCAAATACAAGTTTCGATTAACCCTAAAAGTGCCCCGATGTTTCTGCTGCCAACAGGATACGGCATGTGCCGCCCGCATGATGCAGATAGAAAAGCAGCGTGAGGAGTATTACAAGCAGCTCGGCACACCGCCGGGAGTGCCGACGATGGGTGTGTAGGCATGTAAGTTATCATGCTTACATACCTTTACTAAAATTTAACAATATTGTTATGAACAAAATAATAAAAATATTATCAAGTATAATTTGTTTTTTTTGCTTCGTCATTTATGAGTTTATCGATTATTTTAATGATTTTTTGTTTTTTTTGCCAAATCTTCCAGAATCATTTGTAACTGAAAAAAAGTGGGAAAAAATATTACGCAAATTAATTAAAAAATCATAACATTATGAATATGAAATAACCAGTTGACAGCAAGAGCTTCCAGAATGCCATCAATGAAAGAGTTTTCCAACAAGTGTATAGCAAAGTATCACAAGGACTATAAAACAAGAAAGAAATGAGCAAGACTATTATGAAATATTTATTGGCTTTATGCCTTATTTGTAATGTTGGCAATGCGTTTGCACAACATCGTTATTATTGCGAGGTAAAGGGTATTGAGAAAGACCTTTCTTCTGGTTTGAAAATAATCTTCGACTTCGGGACAAAGGCTTCATATAATATTTGGGGAGACCTCAGCAGCAAATTGAAATTTGTGGATGAAAATGGCGAAGAAATCAAGTTTAACAGCATGGTAGATGCAGCAAATTATATGGTTGACAAGGGGTGGAACTTCCAACAAGCTTACTCTTCTGCCTATGGCGGAAAACCAGTGATACATTGGATTTTCTACAAAGATGCAGATAATATGGATAAAGCCAGAGAAGGAATTATGACCAAGACGGAATATCAGAAACTAAAGAAGTGAAGCTATGACAGAAGAAGAAAAGAAAACGTTGGTTGATGCGGTGAATTGCAAGTATCCACATCAGAACTTAACGGAGATTTATTACAATATAGGTAGAGCATTGCCTTTTACTGCTCAAAGATTCCCAGACGGAAGAGTTTCCGACTGGTATCGTAATCAGTATGTGGAGGTTGTACGAGTAGAACCACATGGAAGAGGCGGCAAGTTTGGAAATGTATTTGGCTTTTATTACCGTAATGGCGAAAGAGCGGATGCCTATGAGAATGACCCAGAACACAGTTGGTGCACCAAGAATGATACTGAACCGCAACCAATACCATGTTGTGGGTGTGGCTCATGGATGTTATTGGACATCATAGGTGAGAAGACTACAGAATCTGTTAAAGTTCTTGGTCTTGATGACAAGATTGGCTTTGGTAAATATAAGGATATGACTTTGAAAGAGGTCATCATTAAGGATTGGCAGTATGTCAAATGGGCGATTATAGATTCCCAACACTTATATACCGATGTCGATAAGGTATTGGAATATCATATGGAGAATAGACCAACACTTGGTCCTAATGATATAATGAGCTTCGGGAAATATAAAGGAAAGTCCATCGAGGAGGTTTACAAAACAGACCGACAATACCTTATATGGCTTTCACAAAACAACGATTCTTTCAATCTTGATTGGGAGAAATTTAAGTAATCAAATTAGAATGTAGCTATGAAGAGATTTATGTTAATATTTTGCTCCCTGCTTATAGCATTCGGAGCAACAGCACAAAGTAAGTTAGGTTCGCAAACTCCTAAGAAATCTATATTCATTACATCAATACTTTTGTTATTGATGACCCTAGTTTCATGTTCTGTCGGATATAAAAACGATGGTAAGGAGGTAACATGGAATACGTGGAATGAAGGAAGCGGTTATACTTCAAGTCATGTTGATGCAGACCCAAAGACTTTTGAAATACTGAATGATGATTATGGTCGAGACAAGAAACACGCATTCTACGAGGGCGATATTATCAAAGGTGCCGATGGCGGCTCGTTCCGTGTGCTTACCAAATCGTATGCAGCAGACAATACGCATGTATATGTTTCCGGTGAATTGATAGAAAAGGCGCATCCGGCAACATTCAAAGTGCATTCCTACTATTTTGCAGAAGATGCCAACGATTTTTATTGGGATGGGAAAGCACTGAACGTAAGAGATAAATCGACATTCAAAATCTTAGGCAGTTCAGATTCTTGGGAAACTCATTGGGCAAAAGACAAATACAATGGATACTACCTTGCAGGAGGTGTGATTACAGATATCGATTACGAGACTTTCCACCCGATTGAAGCAAAGACTCCGGACCAATCAGGAGACTATGCCGCTGACAAGCACAAAGTGTTTTTCAGGGACAAGGAGGTTCCCGGTGCTGACCCTGCGACGTTCAAGGAAGTGGACTTCTATATAGGGCAAGACAAGCACAGGGCTTACAATAAAGGGATTCCAACCCAAATAAAAGATTATTCCAAACTCATCGAAGTAGGCAGTTTGATGTATTCCGACGGAACGAATATCTACGATTCCCATTTTAATATCCTTCCTAAAGCCGATGTCGCGACTTTCGAGCATATTTCCGACAACTGGTACAAGGATAAATCGCATGTCTGGTGGAGTTCCCAATTAGTTGCCGGGGCAAATCCCAAAACTTTCCAGCCTGTGTCCGAGGGAGGTTTCGGGGGAGATTTCAACTATGGGAAAGATGACAAACATGTGTTTTGGAACGACTCCATCATTCAAGGTGCTGACCCCGGAAGTTTTGAGAAGATGACATTCCCGGACGGCGACAGTTGGACGGTGTTCGACCGCAACCGAATATATGAAGGCAAGGATTCTCCCAAACTGCGTGAATATCTGAAAAAGAAATATGGGAAATGAGTATGGAAATCATGCTGCGCTATATAGTCGGAATCGCTATTGCTTATGGCATAGGCAAATGGATATATCAGTCGATACGTTCACGGTCGATTGACTATTTTTTATTGGCGATTATTGCGCTTATGGGTGCAGTTTTATGGCTTTCAAGAGGGTTTCTTATCTCCAACCGTGTATATGATTTCTTGATGATTGTCGTATGGCTTGTTGCTGTCGGTTGTTTTATCATTTCCCGAAAATCCCAATATGGCAAGTATTTGAAATTTGCTACTGTTGGCGGTCTTTCTACTTTTCTTGTGCTTTTTGTCTATTGGAATGTAAAAGCGGAGTCTATCAAACCGACAACATTGACAACTCAGCTGAGGGGATATTCAACAAGTAGAATAGTTGAGGTATGTTTCCGTTATAACGAAACTCCATTTTGGAGAAGTTACAATCTCAACCAATACCCAAATGTAAAGCTACTCCCTGAACAGTACGATGTAAGGGTGACTATCAAACCTATCTCGGCCAATGTTGCCAAACTTGAATCAATAACGCTAATTCCAAAAAACAGAAAATAAAGCAGTGGTAGAAAATTCGGGGTTTATAATCTTTGAAATCATATTGAGAATATGATATGTTTTGAAAGAAATATATTACCTTTGTAGCATAGACGAGATGCCAAGAAAGCATATCAAAACAGAATGCAGCAACAAGAACGGTTGGCAATTCGTTACCTCAAAATCGGACAATCCTCCCAATGTCCTTATTATAAAGGGATAAAGATTATATTCCAAAATTACACTAAACTTGCATTTAGGATAGTTTGAACACCCATAAAAAGAGCCATATCTTCCTTTGCGTAAAACTAACTGACCACCACATTGCGGGCAAACGCCTTGCCTTATTAAACTCTTTGCTCTATATTGCCTGTCGTGAACATTATGTTCGTGCTGTCTTATTTGGTATTTTCTTTACCCTTTAGACTAAGGGTTGGAATGGTTTGCTACATGAAAAAGAAAAAATGTTTTTAATAGGTATAGACAGTTTGGGTCGAGCGCACTTCGCCCGACCCACTTATAATTATTATTACAGTTCGTTAATCCACTTGGTTATTGTCTCCAGCACTTCTGGAGCAATAGTTTCTTCTATTTGCTGATATTCCACAACGCTGCCAGTTGAGCAATGTTGGAACAGATGGTTTACACCATCAATCTTCTTTATAGTGTGCTTGCAGTTGGAGAGTCCAGTTTCAAGTATAGTTGTATTGGCGGCGCAGTCCACTTGAGTGTCTTTTGTGCCGTTAAGTGCTAACACTGGGCATTTAATCTTGGACAACTGCTTGCCAGCATCTATAGTTATGAAATGGCGTATGTATGGCGAGTTGGCTTGCTCTAATGATCTTTTTAGGATAGGCTTTAAGTTGTCTGGCATTCCGTCGATGGTTATCTCACTTGTCTTCTTGCCATTTGCAATCTCGTTGAGAATATTTGAAATGGTAGCGCAGTAGGAATCAACCATATCCTTAGGCAAATTTATGGCAGACATAGCTTGGCGGTTCTGCATCACGAGAGTTTCTTTACCAGATATAGCCATGCCAGCGAGCGACACAATGAAGTCGGCTTTGCCTTCAGCGGCAAGCATCATGGCTATTGTGCCTCCCTCGCTATGTCCTAATATTCCAACCTTATTGAAGCGCTTGCGCAATAATGGTAAGGCAGATGCGGCATCTTGGAGGAAGTCGGCTGTTGTGAATTGACCGAAATCAATATTCTTATCATTCCAACCACGGTCGTCATAACGTAAGGAAGCAATGCCTTGACGGGCCAATGCATCTGCAATTACGGCAAGGGGTTTATGGTAAAACCATTCTTCGTCGCGGTTCTGCTGTCCGCTACCAGTAACCATCAGCACTACGGGAGTCTGCTTAGAATAGTTTTGTGGTAGGGTGAGAGTACCGTTGAAAGTATATCCTGCATTTGTGAAGCTTATGTTCTCTTCCTTATATGGAAATGGAGCAACCGGAGTTTGCGGACGTTTAACTACAAGTTTGCCGGGCTTTAGTGTAAGAGGGATGTGGAAACCATTTTGGGTGTATGTACCTATAATTTCGTCATTTTCCATCTTTCCCTCAAATGTGGCTCCAATCATCGCAACCGAAACCTTTATTGTACCGTCGTCCTTACAAGAAGTTTTTCTATGACATGAACAATGGTTTAGGCTGGAATAGATTGCCAAAATCGTTCATGGCACAGAATACAGTATTCCTACTTATGACTGCTCTCATCAGAAACTTCTACAAAGCTATTATGCAGAGATTGAAAACCCATGAATTTGGATTGCGCTCCACCAGCAGAATCAAGACCTTTGTGTTCAAGTTCATCTCTGTTCCAGCAAAATGGATTAAGACGTCACGTAGGCACGTATTGAACATTTATTCAGACAACTATGCTTATGCCAACCTGTTCAAGACAGACTTTGGTTAAAGGCCATGTCTTTCTGGTTAAACCGGCGTATTACCTCAAGTCGCTTTATGGGGTAAGGGGATTTTGTGTTTACGACGTTTCTGTTATGCAAGGAATATGTACAATAAAATGAATTTTTGTCGTTTTACAAGCAAAATCCCACGAAACCCAATAGGTTGCGGATTTGAGGGTAAGACTAATTGTTCAATATATATCAGTTGTTTGTCGTAGCTCATATATCCAAATAAAAAGTAAAGCCTCATCTTAGTACACATCGTTGAGAGGAGTGGTGGGATTTATAGCTACAAAAATGTGGCTTTAATTCGCCTTCTCCAAATATTTTCTAAGAAACCAGCTTATCGGGTAGAGAATTTTACGCAAAAGTTCTAAATTCCATAAATTTCTCCTAGATAGTCATGGGATATTTAGAAAAATATCGTATCTTTGTCCCCGAATTGAGGCGTTCTTTGCATATTGCAAAATACAGAAACGAGCAGAAGTCCGCTCGTTTCCATATTGTTACCTATATAATATAGGCAAACGCCCAACTTCTTGATTTTCAATCAAAGTCCAATTTAGAGCGAGTTATCTATCCTAAAACTAAGAGTAGCAGCTACTAAAACTAAGAGTTATAGCAGTTATTACTAAGAGTAACAGTAGCTATAACTAAGAGTAATGGCAACTATTGATATCGTCCGTATGACCGCTGATGGCTCATTCGTGTCTGATAAGCTATACGTCACATCTGACACTACAGCCATTCACTCTTCGATACTAGACAAATACACTCCTAACTCTGGACAAATTGGAGTTAGTATTAGTAGTGGAAGCAATGGCAGCGGGATTAGCTCCCTTAGATCAGGTATGTTTGTCAAGGCAAAGCCTGCACCTGATTGGGATGGCTGGCAAGAGTACAACAATATCTCCGAGACCTCGCAAGCCAAGCAAATGGTAGCAGCCAATGGCGTTGCAACCTACTCTATGGATGCCCCTACAGGTTATTGCACAGCCCGTGACCTCAATGGTGATGGACTGATAGACCTGCAAGATGGCAGCACAGAAGGGACATGTCTATATCACCAACAAGGGTGATAAGATAGCCTTCTAAACAACTATTAATCCCTCGCAAAACGACTTGCGAGGGATTTTTTTGTCTATTTATTTTGTGCTTTGCCGAAAATACAGTACCTTTGCAGCATTGATTCATACATCTACTTTGCAACATAACAAAATGAGAATAGATATTATCACAGTATTGCCTGAGATGCTGGAGGGATTCTTCAACGAGTCCATCCTGGCACGTGCTCAGAAGAAGGGTCTCGCAGAGATTCATCTCCACAACTTGCGTGACTACACATTGGATAAATGGAAAAGAGTGGACGACTACCCATACGGCGGAAGCGCCGGCATGGTGATGCAATGCGAACCTATCGACCGTTGCATCTCTGCCCTCAAAGCAGAACGAGAATACGACGACGTCATCTATGTTTCTCCTGACGGCGAGACTTTCAACCAGAAAATCGCCAACGAGATGTCGATGCAGGGCAACCTCATCATCCTCTGCGGCCATTACAAGGGCATCGACCAGCGAGTTCGCGACCATCTCATCACTCGTGAGATTTCGTTAGGCGACTACGTATTGACTGGAGGCGAACTGGCTGCCGCTGTCATATCCGACGCCGTCATCCGACTGGTACCGGGAGTGATCAGCGATGAGCAGAGTGCCCTCTCCGACTGTTTCCAGGACGACATCCTCGCTGCTCCTATCTACACCCGTCCTTCCGACTACAAGGGATGGAAGGTGCCAGAGATATTGCTCAGCGGCAATGAGGCGAAAATCAGACAATGGGAATTTGACCAAGCTATGGAACGCACCAAACGATTGCGTCCTGACTTACTCGAAGAGAAATAGCATTTCACGACAAAGCCATTCTGCAACTACAGAATGGCTTTGTTGTTTTTAGGAACTTCTATCCTGACAAATACCTTATAAATACTCTTTGCAAAATGCCTCGCCCAGTGCAAAGCCTTCTTCGTATAATCGCTCCAACTTATCGGTGTCCTTCTCCATACGTCCCACCTCCAATGGTCGCATCGGGCGGATGCAGGTAATCTTGCCCGCTGTCTCCAAGTCATCGATGAGCTGAATCTGTTCATTATAAGACTTGTGGCGATGGCTCAAGGCGACACGAAGGCGCGGATAGTTCTTATATAAATAAGGTATCTTGCGATCCTTACCGGTATCACGCCACCCCTTGTTGCGAGTGAGAATCACCACGTTGTGCTCATGCCCCAAGTCGATGGCACGCTGCACAGGGATGCTGTCGGCGATACCACCATCCAGCATCGGGATGCCATCCACATTCACAATCTTGCTCACGTAAGGCAGACTGCTGGAGGCACGAACGATGTTCAAGGCTCGCTGGCGGTCGTGCGCCTCCTTCAGATACATCGCCTGCCCCGTCAGGCAGTTGGTCGTCACCATCTCAAATCGGTCGGCATACTTGAAATAAGTGTCGAAGTCGAAGGGAAGCAGTTGGTTAGGAAACTTATCGTAGAGCAACTTGCGGTCGAAGATGCAACCTTGCGTTACCAGATGGCGGATGCCAATATACTGATAACGAGAAAGGTAGTCGATATTGGAGATACGGGCACGACGAGGTTGGCGACTCATATACGACATGCCATTGCAGGCACCAGCCGACACCGCCACCACGTATGGGAAGTATAAGTCATACTTCATGAAGGCATCGAGCACGCCACTGGTGAAGACACCTCTCATTCCGCCACCTTCCAACACCAAACCCACATTCTTTCCTAACTTCATATAACTATTGTTTTACTAAGAATTCGTAACCTGTTGTTCGCATCACACTACAAGAATGTAGCTGGAATCTATTAATTATTTATAAATTCTCACTATTTATGCGATTTTGATTGCAAAGGTACGCATTTTTCGGGAAATAATTGCTAACTTTGCAGCAAAATTAGTAAAAATCTAAAAATATGTTTAGTAAGGACACTTACATCCAGCGCCGACAAGAGTTGAAAAAGCTTGTCAAGAGCGGCGTAGTTTTGATTTTCGGAAATAACAACTCACCTTGTAATTTCCCTAACAATGGTTATTACCCATTCCGTCAGGACTCTTCCTTCCTTTATTATTTCGGACAGCAGCGTGACGGACTTGTGGGTGTCATCGACATTGACAACGACATAGAGACCTTGATAGGTGACGATATTGACATTGAGGACATCGTATGGTATGGCAGCGTGGAGAGCGTTCACGACCTCGCAGAGCAAGTGGGCATCCACAACACCGCTCCGATGAAGAGCTTGAAGACCATCTGCAACGATGCCATGTCGAAGAAGCGCAAGATTCACTTCTTGCCTCCTTATCGCTACGACATCAAGCTCCAGATATTCGACCTCCTCGGCATCCATCCTAACCAGCAGAAGGAGGAGGCTTCTATGGAACTCATTCAGGCAGTAGTGAAGATGCGCTCCACCAAGACGCCTGAGGAAATCGAGGAACTAGAACGTGCCGCCGTCATCGGCTACAAGATGCACACCACTGCCATGAAGCTGACTCGTCCAGGCGTGACAGAGAAGTTTGTGGGCGGTCAGGTAGATGGCATCGCCAACTCCTACGGTGCAATGGTAAGTTTCCCGACCATCTTCACCCAGCACGGCGAGATCATGCACGGCAATCCATCGATGAACGTATTGGAGGCTGGCAGACTGGCACTTTGCGATGCAGGTGCTGAGACCATCAACAACTATTGTTCCGACAATACTCGTACCATGCCAGTGAGCGGCAAGTTCACCCAGCGCCAGTTGGAAATCTACTCTATCGTAGAGGCTTGCCACGACTACACCTTGGAGGTGGCTAAGCCAGGCGTGAAATATGCCGACGTTCACTTCGCCGTTTGTCGCTTGATGTTTGATAAACTGAAGGAGTTGGGTCTCGCCAAGGGTGACACAGAGGAAGCTGTGAAGGCTGGTGCTCATGCCATGTTCCTGCCTCACGGACTCGGCCACATGATGGGAATGGACGTTCACGACATGGAGAACCTCGACCAGATCAACGTAGGATTTGACGAGGAAGTTCGCCCTAACCTGGAGCAATTCGGCACCAACTGCTTGCGCATGGGTCGCCGTCTGCAAGAAGGATTCGTGGTAACCGACGAGCCAGGCATCTACTTCATCCCTGCCCTCATCGACGACTGGAAGGCAAGCGGACACTGCGCCGAGTTCCTCAACTTCGACAAACTGGAGACCTACAAGGACTTCGGTGGCATCCGCATCGAGGACGATGTGCTCATCACCAAGGATGGTTGCCGCTTTATCGGCAAGGACAGAATCCCATACCATCCAAAGGACGTAGAGGAGTTTATGGCTGCCAACAAGTAAGCACTATCAGAAAGAAATAACAACATTATTAATATTAAAGAGACATTTTAATGAAGAAGACATTGATCGTCGCAGCAATGATGGCATTGGTTGCCACAGGTGCTAGCGCAAAGACAGCGAAGGACTCAGCTGCCATCGCCAAGAACAAGCCTGTATTTACAGTGGTAAAGCAAAACCCTATCACAAGCATCAAGGACCAGAACCGCAGCGGTACGTGCTGGTCTTACTCTACTCTCAGCTTCTTTGAGAGCGAGATCTTGAAGAACACGGGCAAGACATACGACTTGAGCGAGATGTATGTTGCCAACAAGACTTATATGGATCGTGCCACAATGGCTGTGAGAATGCACGGCGACGTGAGTTTCTCTCAGGGTGGTAGTGCCTACGATGTGCTCTACTGCTTGCAGCACTATGGCATCGTACCAGAGACAGCTATGCCAGCTCCTGGTACATTGACCGGTGACTCATTGGCTAACTTCGGCGAGTTCTTCGACGTGATGACTCCATACGTAGAGGCTGTTGCCAACAGCAAGGCTAATAAGATTTCCACTGCATGGAAGAGTGGTCTTCAGGGTATCATCGACTCATACATCGGCAAGGTGCCAGAGAAGTTCACATACCAGGGTAAGCAATATACTCCACAGACATTCTGCCAGAGTCTCGGCTTGAACCTCGACGACTACGTAACCTTCACCAGCTACACTCACCACCCAATGTGGAGCAAGTTTGCTGTTGAGGTACAGGACAACTGGCGCTGGCCTTTGAGCTACAACGTACCTATGGAGGACCTCTGCAAGATTATCGACAACGCTGTCAACAATGGTTACACCGTAGCTTGGGGTGGCGACGTAACAGAGGATGGTTTCACTCGCAAGGGTCTCGGTATCGCTTACGACGTGAAGAAGGTTCGCTCTATGGCAGGCACAGACGCCGACCATTGGTTCAAGCTCTCCAAGGACGAGAAGAAGGAGAAGTTTGACTCACTCGGTGTCAACGCTCCTGAGATAGTGCCTACCCAGCAGATGCGCCAGGAGGCTTTCGACAACTGGGAGACCACCGACGACCACGGTATGCACATCTATGGTATCGCCAAGGACCAGAACGGCAAGGAGTACTATATGGTGAAGAACTCTTGGGGTGAGTATGGCGACTACAAGGGCACATGGTATATGACCAAGGCTTTCGTAGCTTACAAGACCATGGACTTCATGGTCAACAAGAATGCCATCCCTAAGGACATCCGCAAGAAGCTCGGCATCTAATTTTTATAAAAATACTATCAAAAAGGCAGCAAACAACGTTGTTTGCTGCCTTTTTTGTAATTTAACATGAAAACCTTCCCATTTGTCATTTTATTTTTGTAACTTTGACGGCAGAAATAAAAAATAATTAAAATGCATTTTAAATGGAACTACGAAGCACCCACACCTGAACAAGCAAAGGCAGCCAAAGAATTGGGCGATAAACTGAACATCAGCCCCATCCTTGGACAGCTTCTCATCCATCGAGGCATCACGACCGAGTCGGCAGCCAAGCGGTTTTTCAGACCCCAGCTCTCCGACCTCATCAATCCATTCCTGATGAAGGACATGGACCTAGCCGTTGACCGCCTGAATGATGCGATGGGACGCAAGGAGCGCATCTTGGTCTATGGCGACTACGATGTGGATGGCTGCACCGCCGTTGCTCTGGTCTTTAAGTTCTTGCAGCAATTCTATTCCAACATCGACTACTACATCCCCGACCGCTATGACGAGGGATATGGAGTGAGCAAGAAGGGAATCGACTTTGCGCACGAGACGGGTGTCAAACTTATCATCATCCTTGACTGTGGCATCAAGGCCATCAAGGAGATAGAATATGCCAAGAGTCTTGGCATAGACTTCATCATCTGTGATCACCACGTTCCTGACGAGGTGATGCCACCTGCTGTGGCTATCCTCAACCCTAAGCGACCCGACGACCCCTTCCCATTCAAGCATCTCTGTGGATGCGGCGTGGGATTCAAGTTCATGCAAGCTTTCGCCAAGGACAACAACATTCCTTTCTCCCGACTCATTCCACTGCTCGACTTCTGTGCCGTAAGCATCGCTGCCGACATCGTGCCGGTGACCGACGAGAACCGCATCCTTGCCTTCCATGGCTTGAAGCAGCTCAACACCAATCCGAGCGTGGGCTTGCGCTCCATCATCGACATCTGCGGACTCAACGGACGAGAGATCTCGATGAGCGACATCGTCTTCAAGATAGGTCCTCGCATCAACGCATCGGGACGTATGGAGAATGGTAAGCTCAGCGTTGACCTCTTGGTGGAGAGAGACTTCCCTACCGCCATCCGCATGGCGAAACATATCAATGAATACAACGAACAGCGCAAGGACATCGACAAGCAGATGACCGAGGAAGCCAACGGCATCGTGTCGCGACTGGAGAGCCAGAAGCACAACTCCAGCATCGTGCTCTATGACGAGGGATGGAAGAAAGGTGTCATCGGCATCGTCGCCTCCCGACTCACGGAAATCTACTTCCGTCCTACCGTCGTGCTCACCAGAGACGGCGACATGGCTACGGGTTCGGCTCGAAGCGTGACGGGATTTGATGTGTATTCCGCCATCAAGAGTTGCCGTGACTTGCTCGTCAACTTCGGTGGTCACACCTATGCTGCCGGACTCACGCTGCGATGGGACAAGGTGAAGGAGTTCAGAGAGCGATTCCAGAAGTACGTGGAGGAGCATATCGTGCCGGAGCAGACCGAGGCTCTCTTGAACATCGATGCCGTCATCGACTTCAAGGACATCACCAAGTCGCTGCAAAACGAGCTGAAACGCTTCTCGCCTTTCGGTCCGTGCAACCAGAAACCAGTGTTCTGCACCACCCAAGTGTATGACTATGGCACCAGCAAGGTGGTGGGCAGGGAGCAAGAGCACATCAAGTTGGAACTGGTGGATTCCAAGTCGAGCAACGTGGTCAATGGTATCGCCTTCGGACAGAGTGCCGCAGCCCGATACATCAAGAGCAAGCGTAGCTTCGACATCGTCTATACGATAGAGGACAATATCTTCAAGAAGAATCAAGTACAACTGCAGATCGAAGACATTCGTCCGAACAACGAGTAAAAAAGATGGCAGATAAATATCAAGAGATATTGCGAACCTATTGGGGGTATCCTGACTTCCGCGGCATACAGAGAAAGATTATCGAGAGCATTGCCGCAGGTAAGGATACCCTCGGCTTGATGCCTACGGGCGGTGGAAAGTCGATTACCTTCCAAGTACCAGCCCTCGCCCAAGAAGGTGTGTGCATCGTCATCACTCCTCTCATCGCCCTGATGAAAGACCAGGTTCTCCACTTGCGAGAACGGGGTATCCTCGCCGATGCCATCTATGCCGACAAGTCGAGGAGCGAGATCATACAGACCCTTGAGAACTGCATCTTCGGTGGTGTCAAGATACTGTATGTGTCGCCGGAACGCCTCTCGTCTGAGATTTTCCAAGTCAAGCTTCGTCACATGAAGGTGAGCTTCATCACGGTAGATGAAGCCCACTGCATCAGTCAGTGGGGTTACGACTTCCGTCCCTCCTACTTGAGAATCGCCGACATCCGACAGATGAAGCCGGGCACGCCTGTGCTCGCCCTCACCGCCACAGCCACACCAGCCGTGGTGGATGACATCCAAGACAAACTCCAGTTTGCCGAGAAGAACGTGTTCAAGATGAGTTTTGAGCGCAAGAATCTCGCCTATATCGTCAGGACCGTGGCAGACAAGCAGAACGAGATGATTCACATCCTGCAATGTGTGGAAGGTTCTGCCATCGTCTATGCTCGAAGCCGCAAACGCACGAAGGAGATGGCGGAAGTGCTCTCCAAGAGCGGCATCCCTGCCACCTTCTATCATGCTGGTCTCGACCCTGTGGTCAAGGATGAGCGACAGAAAATGTGGCAGGATGATGAGGTGAGAGTGATGGTTGCCACCAATGCCTTCGGAATGGGCATTGACAAGCCCGACGTTCGTATGGTCATCCATATCGACTGTCCCGACTCGCTGGAGGCATACTTCCAGGAGGCAGGTCGTGCCGGACGAGATGGCAACAAGGCGTATGCCGTCTTGCTCTACGATGCAGCCGACGAACGGAAGTTGAGGAAACGCATCGACGACACTTTTCCCGACAAGGAACAAATCAAGGACATCTACGAGCACCTCGCCTACTTCTTCCAAATAGGCGTGGAGAGCGGACGTGGCAAGACCTTCGAGTTTGACATCGAGAAATTCAGTTACATCTATAAGTATTTCCCTACCAAGGTGGATGCGGCTCTCAGAATCTTGGAACGCTGCGGCTACATCCATTATGAGGACAATCCGGATGGTAAGGCGAGACTGATGTTCAATCTCGAAAGAAACGACCTCTATCAGTTGGAGAACCTACACGCCAACGAGGATGAGGTCATCACCACCCTGCTGCGCATCTATGGCGGTCTCTTCACCGACTTCGTGTATATCGACGAATCGCTGGTAGCCCACCATGCCGGCATGAGCATCCAACAGGTGTATTTCGCCTTGAAGAATCTGGCAGCCCGACATATCATCAAGTTCATTCCTCGCCGTAAGATACCTTATATCACCTATTTGCGTGATAGAATAGATGGTGAGAAGGTCATCATCACGCCTGAGGCATACGAGGAGCGAAAGGAGCAGTTTGAGAAGCGCATCGAGAGCATGATAGGTTATGCGACAACGGATTACATCTGCCGTTCTCGCCAACTCTTGCGCTATTTTGGCGAAAGCACCCAGGAGGATTGCCATCAATGTGATGTCTGTTTGGAACACAAGGACCATGATTCCGTGGGCAAACAGATGTACGAAAAGGCAATGGAACAAATCATGGCTTTGCTTAAGGATGGTGAGAAACATTTCGTTACGGAACTTCAGAATTTCCAACTGCCAAGCCGACAAGTGTCGGATGCCTTGGAGGCTTTGGTCGCAGAAAATAAGGTTCACATTGATGGGGCTTACTTCTTTGCCTTAGCAGAAGACTAACTTAGTCTTACAAAACACATCGGGAGGTTTTTATTTTTTCCTCGGGAGGTTTTTCTAAAAAAGTCGGGACTTTTTTCTAAAAAGGTCGGGAGAAAGAAATATCTCTCGACTAAAAAAACTGTGACAACTGTGACGTGTGACATTTATTTGTCCTCAAGCATACTGTTTACAATTTACTTGAGCAAAGTACTAAACAGCACGAAAAAAGGGAACGACCCCTCGCGGACCATTCCCTTTCCAACATTATGTACGAGAAAAAAATTAGTTATTTTCAGGACGAAGTTTACGAACTGTAACACCAGCCTGCCACATCTCCTTGTTGCGCATAGCTTCGAGTTCAGCGTTCAACTTCTCACGGTAATCAGCCTGAGAGTTCTTGTCGATAG